>JAEEGF011187363.1_pt1 | contig 27148 bp, 22 predicted proteins | sample 9134171 | NCBI WGS metagenome assembly JAEEGF01 (sample SAMN16246542, study PRJNA631951) | gut metagenome | biome: gut microbiome; feature: rumen; material: AP-attached | host: Bos | place: Iran: Karaj | collected 2018-10 | reverse complement strand
CGCCCTTGTCGCGAATATCATCCGGCGTAGTGATCCAACTCGACGTTTTTAAATCAAATTTCCCGAGACTTTGCAGTCGGCGATAGAGTTCCTCCGTCATGATCAAAACGCCGATTTCTTTTGCTTTCCATTCGGCGCTGCCTGACGGCGGGTTTTTCGCACGCCCCTGTAATGCCTTTTCGTCATAGCACAGGCTTCTGCGCCCAGAAGGGGACTCCTTTGCGCAGTCGCAGAAAATTAGCTTTCCTGTTTTTTCGTCATAGCCGATGGTATCCGGTTCTCCGCCGCTCTCCTCCATCCTTTTCAAAACGTCCATGGATTCCGGATGCTCAAGCAAACGTTTCTCCACGTCAAGCCAACTCAATTCCATATGAAGATTCTTATTATCCTGAAACCTCGCTTTTAATATTTCTAACATGGTTTACCCCCTCTGATTCCTATAACATCCTTACCATAATGATTTCATCACGGTAGGTACCATCTTTTAACTTAAACGCTCTTGGAGTACGACCATACTCCTTGAAACCATACTTGCGGTAGAGTCCCTGTGCCCGCTCATTATCACTAAAAACGCCTAGTTCCACCTGCTCGAATCCATTCATTTTTGCCTGTTCTAAGGCAATCTCCATCATAAAGCTTCCAAGGCCCATCCCGGTGCACTTCTGTCGAATCGACATGCCAAGATAAGCACGATGCAAATACTTCATATGTGGACGAACCAGCGTCACTCCAAGGTCTCCGACAATCTCATCTCCAAGAAATGCCGTCACCAGATAATCCCGCTGGCTATCCCGCATGCTCTCAATGCCATTTCGCATCTTGTCTAAGTCAAAGTCTCCATCCTCCGGATATCGCGCCATGAAATGCGTCTCTGCCGCAGTCGCCTCGCGATGCGCCTTCAACTTCTCGGCATCTTCTGGAAGAGCACTTCGAATCTCAATTGTCTTTTCGTTCCACTGGAATACTCTAGGTTCTATTAACATTCCAATCTCCTATATTGCCTCAAAATGACTCGCTGACTCCGTCCCCCCGAGTCATCACCACTACAGAATAAATAGCAGAATAATCAGGGGCAGTGCCTTCCGATAATCTTTGTTCACAAACAAATAGGCAGCGCCAAACAAGAATCCACTAATCATCGCCAAAATTCCAACCACAACACTTCCTCTGGAGATAATGTGTGCCAATCCCCAAACCAGGCCAAGTACAATTCCGCCATACGGAATCGTCTCGTTTTGGAACCATTTTTCAAAAGCTTTTTGTCCATATACAATCACAAGGGAAATAAGGAATCCCTCTGCCAGATAGTATATATACTGGAATACAAACTGCATCGGTCCATTGGAATTCCACTCATGCAACACCTTAAATCCATTCCAATCGAAGTATTTTGCAACGATGTTAACGACAAAAGTCACGATAACTGCAACATATTGCCATCCCTTCATCTTTCCACGCTGCTTCCAGATATCGAATCCGGTAGTCTTCTTAGCGATGAAAATCACCAGGATTCCTGCTGCCACCCACAGCACTGTCGTCAGAATCCAATGAACGATGTTGCCATAGTTGATTCCGAACTTCCCTTCCACAAACACCAGCAGCAGCTCGATTGCAAATGCCGCACAGGCATACAACGAACACCACAAATAGTCCAGTCCTAATCCAATTCTTTCTTTCATTTTCCTAGTTTCTCCCTTATCAATTATAATAATGAACCCCCGGGACGGGGTTAGCGATTCATTGTACGTATATAAATACAATGACTCGCTGACTCCGTCCCCCTGAGTCATCGCTATCCTTTTGTTAATACCATACACTCTGTCGAATTAGTAAATCCCATTTTTTCATATAGTGGTCTTCCCAATGTAGTAGCATCGAGACTAATCTCTGAAGCACCTTTTTCCCACGTCTTCTCAATCAGCAATTCAACCATTTTACGGGCAATCCCCTTATGACGATATTCGCTTCTTGTATAGACATTCATCAGATGAGCCCGTTTCCCCGTGGGATGTTCAAATGTGGGCATTATTCTAATAAAACTCATTGATGCACAACCGATAACCACATCATCATCCATAGCAAGAACAGTTAGATGGTCTCCGTTTAAAAAGTAATCACGACTCTCATTTATTATTTCTTCAGAGTACTCGTAATCTTCAGGCAGATTGTTGACGACCTTAAGCATTTCAAGACGACTGCTCATCAGTTCATTTATATTATCTTTTGATGAAATTTTTATATCTATCATTTGATTCCTCATCCGTCTCTCATTTTAATTCCGGTATAACCTATTATCCCGACAAACTTTAAGTTATCGGGCTCTTTCTCTTGTAAAAGGCCCCTACAAACTGCCGATTTATCAACCACTCCGGTTTATCTATTATTTTCAGTATCCGCGCTTCCACAGCCTGCAAATACTGATATTATTCGCATTCAATCGTATGTAAGCTCCCGTCAAATCAGTATTTCATTCTCCACCATCGGAAAATACTGATATTTGCCCTACCTCCCATACTTCACACGCTTCAAATCTCAGTATTCTGCCTCTACAGAGACTTAAATACTGAAATTGCCACTAAGATGAATCGCTAACTCCGTCCCCCTGAGTCACCTTGCAAGAAGCAGTGCTGCGATGCACACAACACTTCCCACAAGAATGGCATTGCTTACCCGGCTCTTGGAGTAGCACAGTCGCAGGCTAACGCCCTTCTCCAGCGGGTAAAACAGCTGCACCGGGCGGTAATTAAGCAAATCCAAGATAACATGAGAACTCATGCCAGCCAGAAAATAGACCGCTGCCACCGGAAGTACCAGATACACTGCACCTCCGAGGATTGCCATTCCAAGTAACGAATGCAAAAAGGACCGATGGGGCCTTCTCATGCCCCACAAGCAGGTAACGAAAAAAAGCGCACTGCCGACCATTGTTCGAAGCAGTCCGCTTGTTGTCTTCCATAATTCAATAATTCCCGGGAATACTCCTACCCCAACGATGAAAAGAATTGCAAGGAGTCCCAGCGACAAGCCGCCGATAATAATCGGGGTTGTCTTCTTGCCGGTTTCTCCCACATCGATATCACTGATGATGCCGCCAATCATGGCAAGCGTTCCGCCTATTATGGCGTATTCCGCCGGTTGGTTCATGGTAAGCGCTAAGCCCACACAAGCACCAACCGCGGCATGTGTACTCATCTGCATGAGTCCTCATCCCCTAATCTTTCAAAGAATGAATAAATAATCCGCTACGAAGCTTCGGCTCAAACCAGGTGGACTTCGGCGGCATCAAACGGTTGGCATCTGCAACCGCGAACAACTCGCTAATCTGGGTTGGATACATAGCAAACGCCACCTGCATGTCCGCATGGCATCTGCGCTCCAACTCCTCCAATCCGCGGATTCCACCAACGAAATCAATGCGGGCATCCGTCTTCGGGTCTTCGATTCCAAGCAGGGGCTCCAACACCAGATTCTGCAACAGTGCCACATCCAATCCATCCACCGGATCGTCACTGCGAAGCTCCGGCTTAATGGAATAGAGATACCAGGTCTCGCCCAGATACATAGCGAACTGACCCTTCTCCTGCGGGTGAATAGCTTCCGGCGCACTCATTACAAGGTCCGCCACCTCTTCGATTTCTGTCATCAATTCTTCCGGCGCATAACCGTTCAGATCACGAACCACACGGTTGTAATCCAGAATCTTCAACTGATTATCCGGGAACAACACGGATAAAAAGTGATCGTACTCATGCTCCTTGCCATCGCCCTCGGCACGGCGTCTCTGAGATACACGAACTGCAGAGGCTGCACGATGGTGTCCGTCTGCAATATAAATCTCATCAATGCCTGCAAAGGTCTTTTGAATGGTAGCAATATCCGTTGTATTTCCAACTACCCACACACGATGACGAATGCCATCCTCAGAGGTAAAGTCATACTCTGCCTCAGTAGTCTTCACGCGCTCTACTACTTCGTCGATGGTGGCATTATCACGATATGCCAAGAAAATCGGTCCCGTCTGGGCATCACAGCTGTCCACGTGGTGGATACGGTCTGCCTCTTTGTCTGCACGGGTATTCTCATGGCGCTTAATCACGCCACTCTCGTAGTCATCCACTGCCGCACATCCCACAATACCGGTCTGTACGCGGCCATCCATGGTCAATTCATAGATGTAAAAGCACGGTGCATCATCCTGGATGAAATCGCCCTTGGTAATCATCTCCCAGAGAAGATCATGGGCCTTCTCATACACTTCCTCTGCGTAGGTATCTACAGAATCCGGGAAGTTGGTCTCCGCACGGTCAATCCTAAGAAAAGACATGGGATTCTTCGCTACGATTTCCTTGGCTTCCTGTCTGTTATAAACATCATAAGGGAGAGCGGCGATTTTACTCGCGCTCTCCCTTGCCGGTCTGATTCCTAAAAATGGTTTAATACTAGCCATTTATTTTCCCTCACTTACAAGTCTTACTTAATTACGCGTACACGATAGACGCCTTCGCAAGCTGCCAACTTGGCAACCACTTCTTCCGGCACTTCGGAATCCAAGTCCATCAGAGTATATGCATACTCTCCGCGGGACTTGTTGGTCATATCGGATACGTTGATGTTGGCATCACCGGTGATCGTGGTGAATCTTGCGATGGTACCCTTCAAATTCTGATGCAGCACACCAACACGGCTTACGGTATGGCAGACGCCCATGTCACAATCCGGATAATTCACGGAATGACGAATGTTACCGTTTTCTAAGAAGTCACGTAACTCCTCTACTGCCATACGTGCACAGTTATCTTCTGCCTCTTCGGTGGAAGCTCCAAGGTGTGGGGTTGCGATAACGCCCTCAGCACCTGCGGTGGTTGGGTTCGGGAAGTCGGTGACATACTTGCGAACCTTGCCAGCTGCAATGGCGTCCACAACAGCCTTCTCATCTACCAAGAGATCTCTGGCAAAATTCAAAATGATCACGCCCTTCTTCATCTTCTCGATGGCATCCCGGTTAATCATCTCCTTGGTGGAGTCCAAAAGCGGTACATGGACGGTGATAAAATCACAATTGGTGTAAATATCCTCAACGCTAGTTACATGCTTAACGCTTCTGGATAAGTTCCAAGCTGCGTTAACGGAAATGTATGGATCATAGCCATAGACTTCCATACCCATGTGAACTGCTGCGTTAGCAACCAAAACACCGATAGCACCAAGGCCGATGATACCAAGCTTCTTGCCTGAAATCTCGGTTCCGGCAAAGTTCTTCTTAGCCTTCTCCATAGACTTGGCAATCTCCGGATCATCCTTGTTCTCATCACACCAGATATTACCACCGATGATGTCGCGGCTTGCAAGAAGCATTCCTGCAAACACCATCTCTTTTACACCATTGGCATTGGCACCCGGTGTGTTAAAAACAACAACACCCTTCTCGGCGCACTTATCCAGCGGAATGTTATTGACGCCCGCACCAGCTCTAGCAACCGCCAGCAACTTGTCGGACAGCTCCATGTCATGCATCTTCGCGCTTCTTACCAGAATCGCATCTGCATCGTTGACATCGTCCGTCGCCTTATAATTCGTATTAAACAGATCCAGTCCGACATTACTAATCGGATTCAAACAATTGTAAGTAAACATTTTCTTTTTCCTTCCCTTTCTTCCCTACTTGAGGTTCTTCTTCTCGAAGTCTTCCATGAAAGTAACGAGCGCTTCTACGCCGGCCTTTGGCATGGCGTTGTAGATGGAAGCACGCATTCCTCCAACGGTGCGGTGTCCCTTCAGGTTCTCAAGGCCTGCTGCCTTGGACTCAGCAACGAACTTCTTATCAAGCTCCTCGTCGCCGGTGATGAATGGAACGTTCATTAAGGAGCGATCCTGCGGAACAACGGTACCCTTGAACATCTTGGAGTTATCAAGGAAGTTGTAGAGGATGGCTGCCTTCTCTTCGTTGCGCTGCTTCATTGCCTCAAGACCGCCGTTCTTCTTCAGCCACTTGAAGACCTTGCCGCAGATGTAGATGTTGTAGCAAGGCGGTGTGTTGTAGAGAGAATCGTTGTCTGCCTGGGTCTTGAACTTCAGCATGGTCGGAGTTCCCGGAAGTACATCGTCACGAATCAAGTCCTCGCGGATAATATCAATGACCATACCTGCAGGACCAACGTTCTTCTGGACACCACCGTAGATGATGCCGTACTTGCTTACATCCACCGGCTCGCTTAAGAAGCAGGAAGATACGTCAGCAACCAGGTCCTTACCCTTGGTGTTTGGAAGGGTCTTGAACTTGGTACCGTAGATGGTATTGTTCTCACAAATGTAGACATAGTCCATATCGTCGGTAATCGCAAGGTCAGAACAATCCGGAATATAAGAGAAGGTCTTGTCAGCGGAGGACGCAAGCTCCACAGCCTCACCGTAAATCTTTGCTTCCTGGTATGCCTTCTTGGCCCACTGACCGGTAATGATGTAGCCGGCCTTCTTATTCTTCATTAAGTTCATTGGAATTGCGGCGAACTGCTGGCTGGCACCTCCCTGTAAAAAGAGAACCTTGTAGTTGTCCGGAATTCCCATCAAATCACGCAGGTCAGCTTCCGCAGTCTTAATGATGTCGTCATACATCTTGGAACGGTGGCTCATCTCCATAACGGACATGCCGCATCCCTTGTAATCTAACATCTCCTCTGCTGCTTCCTTCAATACTTCCTCCGGTAATACCGCAGGGCCTGCTGAAAAGTTGTACACTCTGCTCATTTTTTCTTTTTCTCCTCTTTTCCTTTAATATTAAATCAGTAATAACTTGTCGGAGGACAGAGCCTGTAACATTCATGCTACGCATTCATTAACATGCTCTAGCCCCTTTCCTTTCCTTAAACGGAAGTTTTTACTGACTTTTTCTTACTGTTGCTTGGCTTTACTGCTTCCTTCTCCTTCAAGTCTGCTGCGGTAAACGTCTCACTAATCGGAGCTCCCGGAGCAACCATCGGCCATACCTTGTCATCGTTGTCGATGATGGCATCGATTAAGACCGGAGTCTTGGAAGCAAGGGCCTTCTTCAGTGCTTCGTCGAATTCCTTGCGGTTGGTCGCCCGGTATCCGGTAGCACCCATGGCCTCTGCCAGTTTTACAAAATCAACACAGTCATTTAAGACCGTATTGGAGTATCTCTTTTCATAAAATAAATCCTGCCACTGACGAACCATTCCAAGTACATGGTTGTTCACTACCACCTGAATCAGCGGCAACTGCTGGCGAACTGCTGTTGCAATCTCGTTCATGTTCATACGGAAGCATCCGTCACCGGCAATATTGATGACCTGTTTCGTTGGATTTCCAACCTGTGCACCGATGGCTGCGCCAAGTCCGTATCCCATGGTTCCCAGACCTCCGGAAGATAAGAACTGTCTCGGCTGCTTGTACTTATAGTACTGTGCTGCCCACATCTGGTGCTGTCCAACCTCAGTAACAATGATGGCATCACCCTTGGTTGCCTTGTAAATGCTCTCCATCAGGTATGGACCGGTTAATCCCTTGCCGTCATAGGTCAGCGGGAACTTCTTCGTAAGCTCCTTCACCTCGTCGTTCCATTCCTTATGCTTGGCTTGCTTTAGCATCGGGTTCAGCTGTTTCAATGTCTCTTTTACATCGCCGATGATACAGGCATCTACCACGATGTTCTTATTAATCTCTGCCGGATCAATATCAATCTGGAGAATTTTGGCCTGATGTGCGAACTTCTTCGGATTACCAAGAACACGATCGGAAAAACGGGTTCCGATGGCAACCAAGAGGTCACAATTGCTTACGCCTAAGTTACTTGCCTTGGTTCCGTGCATGCCCAGCATTCCGGTGTAGTTGGACTTGGTGCCGTCATATGCACCCTTGCCCATCAAAGAATCACATACCGGCGCATCGATGAGTTTTACAAACTCTGCCAATTCCTTATCCGCACCGCTGATGGTTGCTCCACCGCCTACGAATACGAATGGCTTCTGGGCCTTCTGAATCATCTCTGCAGCATGCTCTAGTGCTTCCCGGTCAATGTCAGTGGACGCCTGTGGCTTCTCAATCTTCGCACGGGTATAATTGGTCTTCCCTGCGGTAACGTCCTTGGTAATATCCACAAGAACCGGTCCCGGACGTCCGGTGGTGGCAATACGAAATGCGCGACGCATGGTATCTGCCAGCTTATTTACATCTTTTACGATGAAGTTGTGCTTGGTAATCGGAGTGGTAATTCCTGCGATATCCACCTCCTGGAAGCTATCCTTACCAAGAAGGGATACGCCTACGTTACATGTAATTGCTACTAGCGGTACGGAATCCATATACGCCGTTGCGATTCCCGTTACCAGATTCGTAGCTCCCGGTCCACTGGTGGCCAAACACACGCCCACCTTGCCGGTACTTCTTGCATATCCGTCTGCCGCATGGGAAGCCCCCTGCTCATGACTAGTCAAAATGTGACGAATCTCGTCACTGTGCTTATACAGCTCGTCGTACACATTCAGAATCGCCCCGCCCGGATACCCGAAGACGGTGTCTACGCCTTGCTCCTTCAAGCACTCGATTACAATCTCTGCTCCTGTTTTCTGCATATCCTTTTTTCTTTCCTTTTCCTTTTCCTGTTTATTTCACCTCGAGGATGGCGCCGCGGTTACCGGAGGTAACCATGGATGCGTAGCGCGCGAGATATCCGGTGGTGACCTTCGGCTGGCGCGGTGTCCATGCGGCACGGCGCTTTGCAAGCTCCTCGTCGGATACCTTAAGGTCGAGCTTCATATTCGGAATATCGATGGCGATGATGTCGCCCTCTTCTACCAGTGCGATTGGTCCGCCAACAGCAGCTTCCGGAGATACATGTCCAATGGAAGCACCACGGGAAGCACCGGAGAAACGTCCGTCAGTAATGAGTGCTACGGAAGAGCCAAGGCCCATACCTGCAATCGCGGAGGTCGGATTCAACATCTCACGCATACCAGGGCCACCCTTCGGTCCTTCGTAGCGGATAACAACCACATCGCCGGCAACAATTTTGCCACCCTTGATAGCAGCAATGGCATCCTCTTCGCAATCGAAGACGCGAGCCGGTCCTTCGTGTACCATCATCTCCTGTACTACGGCAGAACGCTTTACAACAGAACCGTCCGGAGCCAGGTTGCCCTTCAATACAGCTAATCCGCCGGTCTTAGAATATGGATTATCCAATGGACGGATAACTTCCGGATTGCGGTTCACTGCATTTTTGATATTCTCACCGATGGTCTTGCCGGTAACAGTCATGCAGTCTAAGTTCAGAAGGCCGGCATCTGCCAGTTCCTTCATTACCGCATAGACACCGCCGGCTTCGTTCAAGTCCTCCATGTAGGTAGGGCCTGCCGGTGCCAAGTGGCACAGGTTCGGTGTTTTCTCACTGATTGGATTTGCAAAAGAAATATCGAAATCAAAGCCAACCTCATGAGCGATTGCCGGAAGATGCAGCATGGAGTTGGTGGAACAACCCAGTGCCATATCTACGGTCAAGGCATTCAAGATGGCTTCTTTTGTCATAATATCCCGTGGACGAATGTTCTTGCGGTACATATCCATAACAGCGTAGCCGGCCTGTTTTGCTAGACGCAGACGCTCGGAATATACGGCAGGAATGGTGCCGTTGCCGCGAAGTCCCATACCAAGGGCCTCGGTGAGGCAGTTCATAGAATTGGCGGTGTACATACCGGAACAGGATCCGCAGGTTGGGCAGGTCTTGTTCTCGTACTCCAATACCCCTTCCTCATCCAAGGTACCGGCAGCATACTGTCCAACAGCCTCGAACATGGAGGACAGGGAAGTCTTATGTCCCTGTACTCTTCCGGCCAACATTGGGCCACCGGATACGAATACGGTAGGGATGTTGACTCTGGCTGCTGCCATCAAGAGTCCCGGCACGTTCTTATCACAGTTCGGTACCATAACCAATGCGTCAAACTGGTGAGCAATGGCCATACATTCGGTAGAATCGGCAATCAAATCTCTGGTAACAAGGGAATACTTCATTCCGATGTGTCCCATGGCAATACCGTCACAAACGGCAATGGCTGGGAAAACAACCGGTACACCACCGGCCTCCGCAACACCCATACGAACCGCATCCACAATCTTATCGATATTCATGTGACCCGGTACGATCTCGTTGTAGGAGCTGACGATGCCGACCATCGGCTTCTTCATCTCGTCTGCGGTGAAGCCTAGTGCGTTAAACAGGCTTCGGGCAGGTGCTTGTTGCATTCCACATCTTGCATTATCACTCTGCATTTTTGTTTCCTCCATCTCTTTTCTTTTACTTTTCCTTTTCAATCTATGTCCGTTGGAAAACCAACATTACGCTATTTCATAATCTCGGCGATGTAATTATCTGCCATGACTTCCGGAGTGAATCGCTCCAGATAATCGGCACGACCATTCTCGCCCATCTTCCGGCACTTGTCCGGATTCTCTAAGAGTTCCTTCATGCCGTGTGCCAATGCATCGATATCTCCCGGTGTTACCACATATCCGTCACGGCCGTTGGTTACCACCTCCGGAATACCACCACAGGCAAAGGCAACCACTGCTCTGCCCTTGATCATACCCTCCAAGGAGATCAGTCCGAAGCTCTCGTCCATCTGGGACGGAGTTACCAGAAAATCAAACAAATCCGCATACTCGGAAGCATTCATAATGTTGTGATAAATCTTCACATAAGCGCCCAAGCTATGCTCTGATATAAAGGTCATGCATTCATGGAAGTAATCTTCCTCGTAGACATTCCCGATGATGGTAAACACCGTATCGGTAACCCCTGCTTCCACCAGCTTCGCCACCGCCTTCAGGTAGTTCAGGTTACCCTTGTACTCCATGAAGTTACCAATCATCAGAACGTTCTTCTTGGTCTCATCAAAATCCCCAAGATTTGCGATTTTCTCTTCGCGGCTCAAGGTGCTGTACTCGGAGATTCCGTTGTAAATCACACGAATGTCCTGTTCCAGATAGGAAGATGCCTTGATGCGGTTCTTCGTATAATTGGATACGGTAATGAGTCCCGTTGCTTCCTTGGAGATACGTCTGTCATAGGATGCGTAGCGCATTTTCTGGAGAGCATTCTTCTCGAAGTCGTTATGGAAGACCATGTAGCGCTTCGAAACTCCGGCGCGATAAGCCGCGGTGAGAAGCTGGTTACACAGATCATCTCCAACGTAGCCGCCGTTATGAATCAACACACAGTCAATCTTCTCCTTACGAAGATAGGATTCCGCAGCCTTGATATTCTGCGGAATGACCTGGGCATAGTTGCCGTTGCGAAGCAAAATCTTCATGGACTTGGCAAACATGTTGCCGGTAGGATAACTTCCTAGCTTCTCCTCTGCGGAGTACATAGGAAGTCGTACCAGTCCAGGAATCTCCTTATAAATTGCCACGTCATTATTGACGTTGACTGCTGCAAGGACTTCATGGCCCTGCCCTGAGAGCTTACGCTCCATGGCAACATACAACTCATAAAACATCTTGGCTGTTCCGCCGTTAATCGGATTGGAACAAAACAAAAGAATCTTCATAGATTACTAACTATACGCGTGCAGCAATAAGGTCTCCCATCTCAGCGGTTCCAACCTGCTTCACGCTGCTCCTTTTCTCATTCTCTTGAGGCATGATATCGATGGTGCGATAGCCTTCGGAGAGGACCTGCTTCACCGCAGCCTCAATGGCGTCTGCCTCTTTATCTAAGTCAAAGCTGTATCGAAGCATCATAGCCGCGGAAAGGATAGTTGCAATCGGATTGGCAATGCCCTTGCCTGCAATATCCGGTGCGCTTCCGCCGCTTGGCTCGTATACGCCGAACTTGGTATCATTCAAACTTGCAGAGGACAGCATTCCGATGGATCCAGTGACCATGCTGGCTTCGTCGGATAAAATATCGCCGAACATGTTCTCTGTTAGAATTACATCAAACTGGCCAGGGTCCTTCACCAACTGCATAGCACAGTTATCTACCAACATATGCTCGTAGGTAACTTCCGGATAATCTGCTGCCACTTCCTCTACGATCTTGCGCCACAGTCTGGAGGAATCCAACACATTGGCCTTGTCCACACTGGTGACCTTCTTGCGACGCTTCATGGCAATATCGAATCCACGCTTGGCGATGCGGCGAATCTCCTCTTCCGTATAGGTCAAGGTATCCACAGCGGTCATGACGCCGTTCACTTCCTTGGTCTCTCTTGCACCAAAATACAATCCGCCGGTCAGCTCTCGCATAATCATCATGTCGAATCCGTCGCCGATAATATCCTCACGGAGTGGGCATGCTTCCCGAAGCTCCGTATATAAATAAGCCGGACGCAAGTTCGCAAAGAGATTCAGGGACTTCCGTAACTTCAAAAGTCCTGCCTCAGGGCGCTTCTCCGGCGGCAACTTGTACCATGGAGAGGTCTGAGTATTTCCTCCGATGGAACCCATCAGCACTGCATCGCTGGCCTTGGCAGCTGCGATTGCGTCGTCTGTTAAGGGCTCTCCGGTGGCGTCAATGGAGCAGCCACCCATGAGGATCTCCTTATAATCGAACTCGTGTCCGTACTTGACTGCGATTGCGTCGAGAACCTTCTGTGCCTCTGTCACAACTTCAGGTCCGATGCCATCGCCTTTGATCACACCAACTTGAAACTTCATCTTTTTTTCTTCTTCCTTTTCTTTCCTTTAAAAGTACCCTGTAGAAAAAGGGTAGACTTTCTTTCCTATAATAAAGGATTTGTGCAACATTTTCAATATTTGGTTGTACGATTCTCAAGTAAACATCCGATGCCACAATATGATGCCTTGGATTAGCGCAAAAAGAGAAGCCTGCGAGAAATCTCACAGGCTTCATTTATGCACACCCAATCTAGAAGGTCTAATGTCTAATTCACAAAAATGTTCAGTTCTAAGTCCATGGCCTCTGCCACCTTCACCATAAAATCCAGGGAAGGATTATACTTGCCACTCTCCATGCGGGAAATATTGGACCGCTGGGTCCCGGCTAACTCTGCAACCGCTTGCTGCGTCATATGCTTCGCGATACGCGCCTGGCGCAACTGGGTCGCAAGGCCGATTCGTGCGTCTGCATATTGCTTCGGAAGCAGGTCCGACTCGTATCTCTTCTTCATATCAACCGCCCTCAACTATGGTATGATGTTATCATATATGATAACAGGATGCAACACTTTTTCTCATTTTTGTGCTATGATAGAGCCGTCGATTAAAGGAGGACACAACTATGTACGCCAATTACCACACCCATACCCCGCGCTGTATGCATGCGGTCGGGGAGGAGCGTGAATATATCGAAGCCGCCATCAAGCACAAATTTTCCGTGTTGGGATTCTCGGATCATGTACCGCAGCCTTATCCTGACGGCGTTGTTTCCGGCATTCGTATGCGCATGAATCAGGTGGAGGATTATGTTTCCACTTTGGAGAAGTTAAAAAAGGAATATCAATTCGATATTGATATTAAGATTGGATTTGAGACGGAGTACATTCCCCATTATTTTGATGAACTGATGGAACGTCTGTCGGACTATCCCATCGATTATCTGATTCAGGGACAACACTTCGTAGATGATGAGTTTAGTGGTTTTTACTCCGGTACTCCTACCACTTCCGAAGAGGATTTGAAGCAGTATGTAGACTTAACCATTGCAGGAATGCGCACCGGTGTTTTCTCTTATCTGGCCCATCCGGACCTAATCAATTACCAGGGTCCTACCAACATTTACAAGAAGCATATGCGTCGCATCTGTGACGCTGCCAAGGAGATGGACATGCCATTGGAAGTGAACATGTTGGGCTTTGCCACCGGCCGCCACTACCCTTGCGATTCCTTCTTCCAGCTGGCGGTTGCGGAAGGCTGTCGCTTCATCATCGGCTGCGACGCCCACGACCCACGCCAGGTCATTCAACCGGAGCAACTCACCGGATTTATGGATTTTATCTCTTACAACCGCATCCAGTATTCACAGGATTTGAAATTACGCGATATCGCAAAAAGACCGGGCAACTAATGCCCGGTCTTCTCTATCTATATCTCTTTTGTTGTTATTCTAACCCCTTTTATTCTGCGCTGATACCATCCAGCTTGTAGATGAATACACAGCTTCCTTCACGGTCGTCGTCCTTACCTGCGAAGGAATCATAATTCTCGCCCAACTCTGCGATACCCTTGATGGTCTCAACTACATCCTTCGCATCTACATCTACCATGTTCACAATCTTGCTGATGCCCTCTTCATCAAACTGTGTCATGCCGTCGCGAAGCTTGTTAGCGCCATCGTTCAGTGCGCTTGCACCGTCTACCAAAGTCTTGGTCTTGGACTGGAACTCCCCTGTTCCGTTCTTCAAAGTTGTGGTGCCTGCTGCCAACTGGGAGCTACCACCCTTCAACTGGTTTACGCCATTGCTTAACTGGCCCATACCGGTCTGTAACTCACCAAGGCCTGCATCCAACTGATGTGCACCCTGTACCAATGCGCTGAGACCTTCGGAGTTTCCGCCACCGAGCTGTGCTGCAACGCCGTCTAATGCCTGAAGGGCACCGTCTGCCTGATACTTTGCTACGTAAAGCTGTTTAATCTGATCGTTGGCAGCATTTACATTAGCTACAATCGTCGGACGAGCCTGAGCTGCGTATGCTGCTCTGGTAGCATCGTCCATACCTGCAACCTGCTCTTGGGTAAAACCTGCTGCAACCAATGTAGCAGCATCACTTTCCAAAGCTTTAATGCCTGCATCTCTCCGTGCTTCTGCTCCTTCAATTGCCTGTTGCAAAGTCTCATAAGTAATACCGGTTCCCTGTAATTTGGTATTTACTGTTGCAACAACACCGGCCTTAGCCGTTGCAATCGCACCACTCATATTACCAAGGGTAGATGCCAACGTATCCATACCTGCTGCCAACTGTGCGCTACCATCCTTCAACTGGTTCACACCCGGTACCAACTGGTTGTTGACAGAGTCCTGTAACTGGCCAACGCCGCCGTCTAACTTGTTGGCGCCGTCCTTCAAATCGTTTGCGCCCTTATCCAGCTTGTTCACACCATCGGTTAATGCAGGGATGTTGTCGTATAACTGCTTGGTTCCGTCTGCCAACTGTCCGGCACCATCTACCAATGCGTTGGAAGCATCCTGTAACTCACCCATCTGTCCGTCTACGTCAAAATCCAAACCGTCTACAGACAGGTTAGAAGAAAGTCCGCTGCTAATCATGGTCATAATGGAATCCAACTCGAAGTCTGTTACATCAGCAGTTACTTCGAAGTACTCCGGAAGATCTAAGTCCAGCTCTTCGCCGCCGAAGGAAAGCTCTAAGCTATCCTTCAGACCCGGCATGGTAAGGCCGATGACCATATTTCCGTTGGCACCTTCTGTTACGGTTCCGTTCTCTACCTGTACGTTCGTGAACTTTTCTTTATCCAAGTCCATTCCGGTAATTACGGTAAACGGAACAGCGGTGGTCTTCTTGGTTCCATTGACGGTAATCGTGTCTTTGACGTTGTTGGTGTAGTCAAAACGAATCTTGACCTTACCGCTCTTGCCTGCCAAATCCTCCGGCTTGATTTCCTTGCCGTCCAGATAGTAGGTTACCTTCATATCTACCGGTGCCTTGGCATCTGTAGTTCCCTGATAAGTAATGTCTGCGCCGTTGGCCTTCCAGGTAATGCTTCCGTCGGAGTTCTTTACATACTCCTCATCACCGGTTAAGTTCACGATATCTTTTAACTGGGTCTCATCTACGATCTCATCTGCGCCGGATGCATTATGCAATTCCTCGCTTACCAAGGTCTTCTTGGTCTTACCGGTTGCGTCACAGAAAACATATACGGTCTCATCCTTGCTATCGGTGTTGGAGTTGCTCTTCTTCACGCTTACATGCTTGCTCAACTCATCTGTTGTTTTTACATCATTTTCCTTAGCATCTGCCATTGCGACAGTTGCCTGCTTATCTGTTGTTGCGGTAACGGTGTTGCATCCTACGAAAGAACTAACAGCCAATGCTCCGCATAATCCGCAAATTGCTAATTTTTTCATCTTCATGCCGGTATCTCCTCTCTTGTATCCATAGATGGATTTTGTTTCTTGCTCTTATCGATAAATCCTAAGCTTGTATGAATGATGATCTTATCAAACAACATGAAGAAGCTTGGTAAGATGAAAATTACGACAAACATACTGATGATTGCGCCGCGGGCCATCAAAGAACACAGGGATGCAATCATGTCTACACTGGAAATCAAGCCTACGCCGAAGGTTGCTGCGAAGAATCCCAATGCACTGACCACGATGGAAGGAATGGAGGTCTCCAATGCAATCTGTACGGCTTCCTTCTTGGTCTTGCCCTCGAAGCGCTCACGCTTGTAACGGGTGGTCATCAAAATCGCGTAATCTACGGTCGCACCTAACTGAATTGTTCCAATTACAACAGATGCGATGAACGGAATGGTGGTTCCGGTGTAGTACGGCAATCCCATGTTGATGTAGATGGCGAACTCAATAGCTGCAACCAATACGAACGGCAGGGATGCGGACTTCAATACCAACAGGATAATGGCAAAAATTGCTGCGATACTTACCAGGCTGACAACCTTGAAGTCGTGGTCGGTAATGGTAATCAAATCCTTGGTACATGGTGCTTCACCAATGACCATGCTTGCGGAATCGTACTTCTTGGCAATGGCATTAATGGTATCGATCTGGTTGTTAATCTCATCGGATGCAATGGCGTAGTCAGAACCAATCATCATAATCTGGTAATTCTCGCCCTTCAAATCTTCTACCAGTTTCGCCGGTACCATGGATTCCGGAACGCTACGTCCCAATGCGGAATCTAAGCTTAATCCGAAGGATACGCCGTCTACCGCGTTAATCTCATCCATCATGTCGCATACATCCGTGGCTTCCATATCGGCATCTGCCAAAATCATATAGACGGAACTCAAATCGAAGTTCTCATCCAGCATTTTGTTAGCCTGGGAACATGCCAAGTTCTCCGGCAAGGTATTGGACAAATCATAATAAACCTTGGTGTGGTTATATCCGTAAATCGCCGGGAACAAAAGCAGTACGAAGACTACCAAGAAAATCCAGGAACGATTTACAACGAACTCCGATACCTTGTGGAAGGATGGCATAATCTCACGATGGGTGGTCTTTTCCAATGCCTTATCAAAAATCAAAATCATGGACGGCAGGATGGTAACACATCCGATCACACCGAAGACTACACCCTTGGCCATAACGATTCCAAGGTCTAATCCCAAGGTAAAGCTCATGAAGCAAAGTGCGATAAATCCTGCGATGGTGGTAATGGAAGAACCTACCACGCTAGTCAGGGTTTTTCCAATAGCTACTGCCATGGCTTCCTTATTGTTGGTTGGGTAGATACTCTTCTGTTCCTTGTAGGAATGCCACAGGAAGATGGAGTAATCCAAAGTAACACCCAGCTGGAGCACTGCCGCCAAAGCCTTGGTTACGTAGGAAATCTCGCCAAGGAAGATATTGCTTCCCAAGTTGTAAACAATGGCCATTCCGATACTCAACATGAAGAATACCGGTACTAAGAAGGAATCCATGAAGATTGCAAGTACGATACATACCAGGATAACTGCAATCAATACGTAGAATGGAGTCTCTTTTTCACTCATCAGCTTCGTATCGGTAACTACAGCACTCATACCACTGATGAAGCACTCGTTATCTGTGACCTTACGAATCTCCTGGATGGCGTTCATGGTCTCATCGGAGGATGTGGTATCGTCGAAGAAAACCGCGAACATCGTCGTATCCGTGTCGGCGTTATAAATCTGCTTCAGATATTTGTCCGGAAGCAACTCAATCGGCACCGCCGGTCCTGCAATACTGTTAAAGGAAATGATCTGGTCAACATGGTCGACCTCAGAAATCTTCCCTTCCAATTCATTGATATGTTTGGCATCCATGTCCTGAACCATCATCAGTGCATAGGCACCCTTGCCAAATTCATCCATCAGGATGTCCTGGCCCTTCATGGTGTCAATCTCACCCGGCAGGTAGTACATGATGTCGTAATTGACTCTGGTTCCGATGTAGCCTAAGGCTGATGGAATCAGAAGTGCGATTGCAATTGCCAGAATGACATATCTGCATTTCACAATTGCTCTACCAAATTTTTCCATGCTTATTCACCCTTTCTGCAAAAATGACTTACGGTCATTTTCTCTTTTCGAACTTGTTATAGCACAAAAATGACCGTTGGTCAATAATAAATGACCAAAAGTCATTTTCTTGTTTTTTCCTGTAAAATAGGGTATTATAGAACGCAAGGAAGAAAAAATTTTAGTTTTTCTTAAGAAAAGGTATACAAATGGGCAAAATTGATTTAAACAAATCACAGAAAAAGCTTTCATTATTGAATACAGCATTTGAATTGTTCACCACCAAGGGTGTCAATGAGACCAGTATTGCGGAGATTGCTAAGGCTGCCGGCATTGCCAAGGGCACCTTCTATCTATACTTCCGCGACAAGTACGATATTCGCAACAAGCTCATCTCCTACAAGGCCGGCTCGCTCCTGATTGCAGCTGCTGAGGAGGTCCAGTCCAAGGAAGACGTGGAGGCCATGAGCCTTACAGACCGTATTCTGGCATTGGTGGATTTTATCATTACCTCCTTAGAAGAAGATAAGAACCTTCTGATGTTTATTTCCAAGAACTTAAGTTGGGGTATTTTCCGCGAGAGTATGAAGGATTCCTTAGAGGAAGAGAATGATGCGGATTTTAAGAATGCGTTCTATAATTTGCTCTCTCTCACCGAGGATAACTACAAGGACCCGGAGGTTATGATCTATCTCATCACTGAGTTCGTCAGCTCCACCTGCTACAACGCCATCCTCTACGAGGAGCCTTGCAGCATCCAGCACCTGAAGCCCTACATCTTCGAAACCATCCGTGCCATCATCAAGCAGCACGAACCCAATGCATAACCAGGACACCGGATTTCCGGTGTCTTTTTTTGCGCATGCCCCCGGTTTTGCATTTTTGCTGAGGCTTAAGGACGTCAAGGGTGCTTCGCACCGCGCTGCGGCCAGCCCTTGACTTCCATAAGCCTTCAGCTGTTTTGTTAGCAGGGGGGCATGCAGCAGAGGGATTCCAAATATCTGCAATTCCCTATGCCTCCAGCCGCGATTTTCCTCCCTCCAGAAGCCGCTTTGGCAGAGGGATTCTTCATATCCACAATTCCCTATGCCTCCAGCCGCGATTTACCTTCCTCCAGAAGGTCATTTGGCAGAGGGATTCCTCATATCCGCGATTCCCTATGCCTCCAGCCGCGATTTGCTGCCCAATGGGCAGCTATTCTGCATGCCCCCTGCCAACAAAAAGTTTGAGAGCCACGGAATGTCAAGGGCTTGCCGCGCCGCGGTGCGAAGCACCCTTGATATTACAAGGCTCTCAAATAGAATCCCCTACAGGGGCAGGCAAATAAAAAATGCCCTCCGGACCATCCGGAGGGCTTCGTTATTCTGATCAATTTACAATTCCGATAACACCTTCACTGCATTCTCAGCAATCAGGCAATCCCCGTGTTCTTCCACACCATATACGTTGGTATCATCCAAGTACAGGCGACTGGAGTACTCAGCCAGCGCGAATACATTATGTGCAATCTCGCTCTTGGTCTGAACCATATCGATGTGCAGGTAATAGGTCTCATCCAGCTTGTACAGCTCGGAAGCCACATCTCCATGCAAGAACAAGGTCTTAGCTAAGGTCATGCAGTTATCGATGGAGCCAAGCTCTGCCCACACATTCAGGGATAATGGATCGCTATCCTTGGCATCTTCGAGGATGGCCTTCGTAGCGGAATAGATATCTTCACGATTCGTACCACCGGCAGGAAGCTTGGTTGGAGCAACCTCAATAGCAGCAGACTTATCTGCGGTCGGCGGCAAAACAGGGGTCTGATTCTTGTCCTTCTCCTTAGCCTCGCGACGCTTCTGGACTGCAACATCCATCTCACTCTGGAAGTCCTTCAGGCGGTCCTTCAACTGGTCGAGCATGGTACGGATGACCGCATTCTGGTCATCGGAAATCATTAACAGTACATCGCCATCCTTCATAATGGAAAGCTGTACGTTGAGGGCCTCACCGCTGGTCTGGAAGTCTAACTTCTCACGAGCTTCCTGAAGAATGCCACGCAAAAACTCCTCAGCCTTGCTGCGGTTATCCATCAGGTCGTCAATCTTGACGCCCTTCTCATTCATCTCCTCCTGGGAAATGATGCACCGTATTACGTTGTCATTCACTTTCTGAAACTTCATAAGAAATCACCTCTCTACAACGACATTCACATCTCCGGCGTCCCTCTCAAGAAATATATCGGTAGGATTGGATTCTATTATAACCCATTTACTCGTTTTCTAACAGATAAATTAAAAAAGCCTTCGCAAGGTCCTTGTGCTTGGTATTGGCAATCACCCCAACCACAACATCCGTGTCAGGATACATGCCCGTAGCCTGCACCCAGGCGTTATCCGCGGAGACAGACACCCCGCAAATGTAGTCGTGGTCTACGTTCTCGCCTTCCGTCCCATCCTCATTGTATGTAATCTCATGGTAGGTTCCCTGCACCAGATGATCCTTGTAGCGCTCCATCTCTTCCGGTGTAAAAACTTCCTCCATTGGAAGGAATTCTCCATTCCCGGACATATATTCATAGAGCTCCCCATGGGAAATAGCTACATCTACCTGGCCTGCACCAATCAAGGTCGCTAGGGTTGCCAAGGTATACACCTGGGAATCTGCCCCCGTATAAGTCACATTGGTGTTGATGCCAATCTCATTCTTCTTAGGATCTAATCCCTGTTCCTGTAGAAACTCATCTAACGTTCCTTCCGGATGCTCCACCATATGCAGGCTGTCCGCATTGCCGGCCAAAATATAGAGGGCCTCTTCCTTGGCAGTCAGTCGCCCATGCACAATACTAACCAGTGCTACGATGACTGCAATCACAATGATAATCGGCCATTTGTAATAATCCCAGATATAGCCCGGGATGTCCTTTTTCTCCATCTCGGAGAGTTTTGGTACGTTTTCCATAGAACTCCTACGCCTCTATCGTGCCACAGAAGAGGTTCAATTCATCCATAAAATCACTGGTGCCATTGCGGGCATCCAGCTTCGTGGCATAATCCTTGGCAAAATCATAATAATACTGCATCAGCTGCTTCACGTTGTAGACATTCTCCTCGTTATAGAACGGGAAGTTGCTGGCCAGCTGCATCTTGTATGTTTCTTTGCTGCGCTTCTGAAAAAACAGCACTGCACCGATTGCAAAATAGAACTTATAGGTCGGATTGCGCATGCTCTCAAAGGTTGTCCAGTAGCGTTTGTACCAGGTCAAAGCCTTGGAAGGATTCGTCATGGCATAATAAATCATGGCAAGGCCAAAGCCCTCAATGGCAATGTTGCGGTACCGAAGTGGGTGAGCAAAGCATTCGCACCACTTTTTCACTTCTTCTTCGTCCACCGGATTACCCTTGGCCATCTCTTCGCAAGCATACTGGGTTAGCGCCTGATAAGTAGTCTCCGGAACCTCACCGCAAGTCAGTCGTCTGGCAAGTAACGGCTCTGCTACCTCCAGGGCCTTCTCCAAGTCTCCATGCATCAGGAAGTACTTCACCTCAGAGTCCCGGTCACAGGCTACGCAATCACTTAAGCTGTCCCGCCAGGTCTTCTTGTACTCGTAATAGGCCTTATCTTCCATCATACGGTCCACATGACGATAGAGCTTCATGCTCTCGGTATAGTAGGTGCGAAGGTTGTAGCCATACTGAATGCAACGCTTCTTATACTCTGCCAAGAATCCCTCGAACTGCTCTCTGGATACCTGATAATAATGCTCGCAGCCGCTTAACATCCACTTGAATGCCCACATAAGCTCGCCGGTATCTTCTCCATCCATTCCGCCCTTGGCTGCCTCTTCGTCAAAGAGTTGCAACATGGTCGGAAATTCCCGCAACGCATCCATATAATCATCATAGAAAACAGAATCATGTACCAGAGCTTTGCGAAAATAAAAGCGAGGATAAAAACTTCCGTCCTCATCTGCCTTTTTGATTACCGTACGAAGTAGTGCCATGCGCGCTTCGCTACCCTCGGGCAGTTTCTTAATCTGATCAGCATACTCTGAAAACATCTACTCATCCCCCTCTTCCAGCAATACGTTCATTAGCTTCTCATTCATCACGCCCAGTTCGTTATTGGCCAGACGGAATCCGCCGATGAGTAAGGTCTGCACATACAAAATCGTAATCAAATCCCGGTTACGGGCAGTGTTGCCGCTTCGTACCATCTGCTGTACCAACGGGTTATTCCAGTTAAAAAACAAAGTTGCGCTGGCCAGTTCCTCCGCCTCTGCAGCGAAGTTATCAAACATGCCCCCAAACAGGGTATCGGAATTCTTCTTGGCTTCGCGGATCTCATTCAAGAATACCGCTTCCTGGTTCAGATAGAAAAACGCCGGTAAGTTCGCCGGCATGAACTTGCGCATCTCGGCGTTGCAATCGAAGTCTTTTAACTCCTTACAAGCCATAGACAAGAAATCCACGCTCTGTTCCGCCTGCTCCGCGGATACATCCAGAAGAATCTCGTCCACGTTCTCCAGCTCCACCTGGCGAATGGTCAACTGATACACCTCGGACAGACGCATCAGAAGGCCCAAGGTATATACATAAGAGGTGTTAATCAAGAGGCGTCCCTGAGCGGTAAAAATCTGAGACAACTGCTTGTACTCATCATCGTCCGCATAGAGAAGCTCTTCCTTGGACATCCGAAGATCGAGGCCCGTCATCATACCTCTGGTGGTGACAAAATCCAGATAATCCGCAAACAGTAAAAACAGCTCTTCATTATCCATGGCCATGCTTCGCATCACAAGACTATGCACCTGCATGAAATAACGGAACTGATCACCGGAGGTCTTAGCCATCATTTTCAGATGATCAATGATGCTATTACCAATCTGGGCTCTGGTCTCCTCAAGGACTTCATCCTCATAGAAGCCCTCACGGGATGCCGTCGGGCGCAGGTTGTTTACGTTGATAATACAACGAACGAACACAGCCCAATCCGGCAACAGCTCATCGCCACGCTCGGTTAAAAGCATATGTTTCAAATAAATCAAGTGATTCTGCTTCGTGGAAGCAGCCACCGTATGGTTCAAAATGTAGGCAGCACCGATGGGATTACCCTCGGCATCCTTCAGTACGAAGGCATCTAAGAACTCTCCGTGAAGCATCACCCGGCCGAATTGCATCAGCTCTTCCGCAGAAGGATTACGGTTGTCCCAAGGCATTTTCACCGGATTGATACGGCCCTTGAAGGATCCGTCATCCAAAACAATCTCATATGGAAGCAATGCACCGTAATGCATCACCAATTCCCGAATCTTCTCACTGGTGAAGTAATCCTCACAGTTCTTCTTAGCCTCTAAGTAAATGCTGGTTCCGACCGGAAGCTCCTCCGCAAGTTCTGTGATGGTATAGGTTCCATCCGGATTACCAATCCACTCTAAGGAATGAGTGTCATGATAAGAGTGGGTCCGAACCACGATCCGGTTAGACACCATGAAGCAGGACAACAGTCCAATACCGAAGCGACCGATGTACTCTTCCTGAATTCGACCTGTCTCTAAGTCACGCTTGGAAGATTCTCCGATAATAGCTAAGAACTGGTGAATCTCCTCCTTGGATAATCCCAATCCGTTATCCGTGAAGGTCAGAGCCTTGCCCTCTTCAATCTTCAGGGTCAGCCTGCCGTTCTTCTCATCGAACTCCTCGTCCGCATTCTTACGTCCCACAATGGCATCTACGCCATTCTGCAACAATTCTCTTACATATACATCCGGGCTGGAATACAAATGATCCGATAAAATCTCAATCATTCCACCCAGATTCACTTGAAAGCGATATTCGTCCATAGTTTTCCCCTTTCACAATGGAGTTGTGCCTCCACCTGCATTAATAAAAAAAGAATCCAGGCAAAAGCCTCGGATTCTTTTTTTATAATGCAGGTGGAGGGACTTGAACCCTCACGAGGTTGCCCCCGTCAGATTTTGAGTCTGATGCGTCTGCCATTCCGCCACACCTGCATACTCAACAATGTTCAGTTGTTATCGCTGTTTCATCAGCAACAATAGGAATATTACCATACCTCGTTTTCGATTTCAACGAGTTTTTTACATTTTTTCAAAAAAATTTTCGCCGCCCTCACATCCCGGTAAGAACGGCGAAAAAACTAGACTTGCTTCGGCAAATTATAGTTCATGTTGTCGAGGATATCAAAACAATCCAAGGTTGCAAAATAATCCTTCGGCGTCTCGGCGCGACGAATCAGCTTGTAGCTGCCATCCTCACACAAGAGCACTTCCGCACTCTTCAGACGTCCGTTGTAATTGTAACCCATGGAATATCCGTGAGCTCCGGAATCGTGGATGTAGAGGTAATCCCCCATCTCAATCTTCGGAAGCTTGCGGTCAATGGCGAACTTGTCGTTGTTCTCGCAGAGGGATCCGGTGATATCATAGGTCTGGTCGTATGGTGCGTCCTCTTTTCCAAGAACGGTAATCTCATGGTAAGCGCCATACATGGCCGGACGCATCAAGTCTACCGCGCAGGCGTCCACACCAATGTATTCCTTATAAGTATGCTTCTCGTGGATAGCCTTGGTCACAAGAGCACCGTAAGGTCCCATAATGAAGCGTCCCATCTCGGTGTAGATAGCAATATCCCCAAGTCCTGCAGGAACCAAAATCTCTTCGTAAGCCGCACGAACACCCTCACCGATGGCATAGATGTCGTTCGGGGTCTGGTCCGGGCGATATGGAATTCCAACGCCGCCGGATAAGTTAATGAAGGTAAAATGTCTACCGGTCTTCTTGGCCAGATCTACCACTAAGGTAAAGAGCTGTCTTGCCAGCATCGGATAATAATCATTGGTTACGGTATTACTTACTAAGAATGCATGAATACCGAAGTTCTCGGCACCCATCTCGCCAAGCTCTACGTATGCTTTTTCAATCTGATCCGGAGTCATGCCGTACTTGGCATCCCCAGGATTATCCATAATGCCGTTGGATACGGTGACTACGCCACCCGGATTGAAGCGGCAGCTCATGGTCTTCGGGATGTCCCCTAAGTTCTCCTTCAAAAAGGATACGTGGGTGTAATCATCCAGATTGATGATGGCGCCCAACTCATTGGCATACACGAACTCCTCTGCCGGGGTATCGTTGGAGGAAAACATAATCTCCTCGCCGGAGAATCCAAGGGCCTGCGCTAACATCAACTCAGTCATGGAAGAGCAATCCACGCCAAAACCGCACTCTTTTAAGATTTTTAAAATAAAAGGATTCGGATTCGCCTTCACTGCGAAATACTCGCGGAATCCCGGATTCCACGCAAACGCTTCCTTCACAGCCTTGGCATTGGCACGAATGCCGGCCTCATCATAGAGATGAAACGGAGTCGGAATCTCTTTTACAATCTGTTGCACCTGTTCCAATGTTGCAAACGGTGTTTTTTTCATACGTAACCTCTTTCTCTCTCACTTTAGTAAACTAAAATATATAATAGACAAGCAACAACGTCATGTCAAGGAAAATAAGTTGCATGCAATGCAACATTTTCTCAAAACTGTGTAATTTTCTCCATGGAAACTGTGCTATTATAGTACTATGACAAAGGAGGGTTTTCTATGTGGGCTTATGACAGTGTTTTCTATCAGATTTATCCTTTGGGCATGTGCGGTGCGCCCTTCGAAAATGACGGCGTGCTGACCCATCGCATCTTATCCGTTCTCGACTGGATTCCGCACCTTACGAAGCTGGGTGTGAATGCCGTGTATTTTTCCCCGCTGTGGGAGTCCGACACCCATGGATACAACACCAGAGATTATCGGAAACTGGACGTACGACTTGGCACCAACGCGGACTTCAAGAAAGTCTGTACTGCCCTGCACAAGGCCGGCATCCGTGTGGTCATCGACGGCGTGTTCAATCATGTCGGCCGCGGATTCGGGCCCTTCCAAGACGTATTGGAGAAAAAATGGGACTCTCCCTACAAAGATTGGTTCTACATCAATTTTGACGGCAACAGCAACTATAACGACGGTCTGTGGTATGAGGGCTGGGAAGGGAACTTCGACCTGGTCAAAATCAACCTACAGCATCCCGAGGTGCGACAGTACCTGTTGGATAGTGTGAAGTTCTGGATTGAGGAGTTCGGTATCGACGGACTGCGTCTGGACGTGGCTTACATGGTGGACCGGGACTTCTTGAAGGCGCTTCGATATGAGACCTCTCAGTGGAAGGAGGACTTCTTCCTATTAGGAGAGATTCTAGGTGGCGATTACAAGGTGATTATGAATGACGAGATGTGCCATTCTGTGACCAACTACGAGTGTTACAAAGGCATCCACTCTTCCATTACTTCCAAGAACCTCTTCGAGATTCTCCACTCCCTGTTGCGCCAGTTCGGGCCGGAACAGTGGTGCTTATATCGCGGCTATCATCTCCTGTCCTTCGTGGACAATCACGATGTGAGCCGTATTGCCGGGATTCTAAAGGATCCTGCCCTGGTAAAAATCGCTTATACCATTATGTTTGGCATGCCGGGAATTCCACAGATTTATTACGGAAGTGAATGGGGCTATGCGGCGGAGAAATCCCAAGGGGATCCTGCTCTGCGTCCAGCCTTCGATGCACCGGAATGGAACGACCTTACGGATTATGTGGCCGGGCTTACCAAGGGTTGGATTGCCACTCCTGCCCTCCATGATGGGGATATTCGTTCTCTTGTACTGGAAAATACCCACTGCATCTTCGAGCGCTATCTAAGCGAGGAAGAACGGGTGATGATTGCTGTGAACTTGGATGATGGGGATTATACCTTCCACTTTGATGCAAGAGCCGGAAGAGCCGTAGACTTGGCAACGGGAACGGAAGTTGACTTCGGCGGCGGGCTGACCATGCCGGGAAAAACAGCCATGATGTTGAAGCCGTTTTAAGCAACAAAAAAAGGAACATCAAAAGATGTTCCTTCCGAGCTAGCGACGAGAGTCGAACTCGTGACCTCCTCA
>JAEEGF010088175.1_pt1 | contig 27157 bp, 16 predicted proteins | sample 9134171 | NCBI WGS metagenome assembly JAEEGF01 (sample SAMN16246542, study PRJNA631951) | gut metagenome | biome: gut microbiome; feature: rumen; material: AP-attached | host: Bos | place: Iran: Karaj | collected 2018-10 | reverse complement strand
CCATCAAGGCCGTCACCCTGCGGGCGGAGGAGCTCAACTCCGACACAACCTGCGCCGACGAGGAGACTCTCCTCTGGCGCGAGAAGAGCAACAAGATGCTGCGCGAAATCTTCGGCCTGACCGAGGCCGAAATCCGCGAGCTCGAAGATGAGAACCTTCCCGAAGCCGAGCGGGCGCGCCTGGAAGAAAAGATGGCCAAGGCCCTGCTGGGCGATATCGACGTGGAGGCCCTGGAGAAACAGGCCGCCGAGTATGAGGGCAAGTCCGCCAATGAGGTCGCCGACGCGATGACGGACAAGTCCCTGGCCGCCACTTTCGCCGTCTATGACCGCAACGCCGCCGACATACGCAAGTACTGCGGCGTCACCGCGGACGACTTCAAGGCTGCGGCCCGCGCCCAGAGGAATTCCCCCAACCCGGACAAGACCTGCCCGGAGATGGAGGCCCTGAACGCCCGTATGAAGGCTTACCAGAAGGAGCAGGCCGCCAAGGACCCTTCCTTCAAGAAAGAGGCCGACGCCTTCGAGAAGCGGATGCAGAAAGAGTCCCTGAAGGCCGTGATGTCCTCCAGCGGGCTCGGAGCCTTCGGCGGCGTGGCCCAGGCGGCCCAGAAAGCCGCTCCCCTGATGGAACTGGAGCAGAAGATGGCCCAGTACTTCGCCGAAGTGAGCAAGCTCCTCTTCATTCCCGACAGCCGGGCCGACGCCCGCTTCTCCGCAGCCGACCGCAAGAAACTGCTCGCCCTCAAGGAGCAGATCTATGCCACGAACGACCCTTCCGTCTACAATCCCCTGTACCTGCAGGCGCTGGAGCTGATCAAGACCTACCGTGAACGGGCCGCGGCCGTCTGGGCCGCCGATGTCCAGAAGCGTTTCAACACGGCCAAGGAGAATATGTCCGCCCTGATCAAGCTCAACCGCCAGGCCGTCGCCGACGAGCTCATCCCCGAGTGCGCCCTCTGGCGCATCCCGCTCAACGAGGTCATCATTGCGGGCGACATCCTGGCCGAGGCCTACAGCCAGTTCCCTTCCGACTATCCCCCGATGTACAGCGAGGAAGTGGTCCGCGAGATTTCGCTGGACGGCGTGCCCGGCGGCAAGGCCACGGGCTGGTTCCCCGAGTTCTCCGTGTTCGGCGCCCGTCATTTCGACGAGATTGTCGCGGGCAAGTACATCTTCGCCTCCGACGCCGACGGCAAGGTCTATCAGTTCGGCGGCGGCAAGTGGACACCCCTTACCGTCGCCCGCGTCAAGGAGCTCAGCGAGATGAAGAAGACCGAGACGCCCGCCGGCCAGACCTGGACATCCCGGGACGGCAAGCGGGAAGTGGTCTTCAACGCCGAAGGCGGTTTCATCCAGTTGCCTGAGGGCGACGTGGTGTTCCCCGACAGCTGGAAAGCGAGCTCGGACGCCATCCAGTGGGTGCTGTTCCGGATGCCCGAGACGGGCGAAAGCGCCGGCAAGTACCAGATCGTCCTATGCACTTACAAGCTGTAATACTGGCTTTTATCTTACTGGCAGCGCCCTCTTCCGGGGGCGCTGCCATTTCTGTCATGCCCGGCCCCGACCGGGTATCTCATGATTCCTGGTACGAAGTCTGGCGGTCCTACGACGTGGACCCGCTCATCGCGGAATCCGTCGTCTGGCCGGAAATGGAGCGCTACTCCCGCCTGCAGGACCTCATCGAGACCAGCGCCAACTATGGCACCTATATCGTCAGCGGCGGCGGTCCCGACTATTCCATCGGCCTCTTCCAGATGAAGCCCTCCTTCGTCGAGGAACTGGAGAAGGCCTGGATGCGCAGCGGCCTGGCCCGGCAGTACGAACTCTGGTTCGACACCGCCGACAACGCCACGGCCCGGCGCATCCGCATCTCCCGCCTGCAGAAGGAAGAATGGCAGGTCATCTACGTCGGCGTGTTCCTGCGGCTCCTATATGCTTCGTACGGCTCCGTTGACAAAAACGGCAGCTGGCGGCAGGAAGGCTTGGAGACCCTTCCCGTCGATGAGCAGGTCCGCCTGGCCGCCACCGCCTACAACCGTGGCTGCCCCTGGGCGGCTCCGGGCTACGGCGACTTGGACGCCCTGCGCGCCGTCGCGGGCGAGAAGCACTTCCACTACGCCCTCGTCCCCAGGCGCCACACCCGCCGCTACTGCTACGCCACCCTGGCCCTGCGGCGCTACAAAACGCTGCAGCGCTCGACGCCCTGACACATTTGGTTTTTTGGGAAGAAAAATGCATCTTTACGAAAGATAATCGCTTATTAAATCATTAGGATATGGGACTTTTAGGAAACATTCTTTCCGGCGCTGTCAGTGACGCGATCGGAAAAGCCGTGGGAGAAGCCACGAAAAAGGTCGTGACGCCCGTCGCGGAGCGCGTGGCCGAGAAACAGGCGGAGGTGGTGGAACACGTCGCCAAGAAGGCCGAGGCGGCCGTGGATGAAGCCGCCGCCAAGGCGGAAGCCGGCGGACAGGCGCAGACCACGCCCCTCACCGAAGAGCAAAAGGAGCAGCAGAAGCAGGCCCTCGACGCCCTGAAGGGGCTCAGCGGCATGTTCTCCGGAGCCGTCGCGATGGCCAAGAAGGAAGCAGAGGCGGAGGAAGCGGAACGCCAGGCCAAGGAGCAGGCTGTCTTCGACAACTGGGAGGCCAACCTGGGCCAGTACCCGGTCTGGGACGTCGGCGGCGAGCGTTTCGAAATCGAGGAGCAGACCCCGATGAACGGGTACCCGGTCTGGAGGCTGAGTCTGCGGGGCCGCCCTTATCTGGTGGAGTTGTATGCCGCCAAGCTGCGGAACGCCGGTTTCAAGGCGAAGGGCTGCGCCAACCCCCTCGACCTCAACGCCGACACGTATTACAAGCTCATCGACGGCGTCTGCTACGCGTTCAACCGTTCGGATGCCGCTTACGACAATTGGATCAACGTCACTTTCTTCGTCGACAAGTACGTGGAGCCGAAGCCGACGCGGCAGGAGAAGGACCTGGCGAGTCAGGTCCTGGGCGGCCTGGCAAAGGGCATCTTCAAGAAGAAGTGGTAGAGACTACGGGCGCCCGATGACGTTGACCCGCCAGGTGACGCCCAGTTCGATATTGTTGCGGTGCGCCTCGCTGTCGCGATAATACACCGCGTGCAGACGCAGCTTTTCCCGTCCCATCGGGAACCATTCGAGCCCGCAGCCGCCGTAGAGATAGGTGGTTCCGGGCTCGATGACGAGATCGTAGGGTTGCCCGTCCGCATCCACGTTGGAGGCGTCGTTGCGCTCATACCCGGCTTTGGCGCAGATGTTCCACGCGCCCACGCTCCAGATGAACTTCGAGATGATTGAAAAGTCATTCAGCAGGAAACGCTGCTGGGCCAGGCCGTTGCGGGTCATCAGGTCCAGGTCGAAGAGGATGTCTCCCGACTGGATGTGGTTGCCCAAGGCGATATAGTTGATCATCTTCTTGCGGCTGTCCTCCACCAGATTGAAGCTCCAGAGGGTCTTCCACCAGGGCGCGAACTGGCCGCACCAGGCCAGGTTGTAGGCATAGATGTTCTGGAAACCGAGCGACAGGGGCGAATTGCAAATCTGGGCGACCACACTCTGGTCCTACGCGTAGGTGTAAGCCGCCGAGGCTCCGAAGGTGAAACCCTGATAAAGGTTGTTGCAGAACTTGCTGTAGAAATACACGTCGATCGGCGCCGCATCATACTCATACCCGCCGATCAGGACCGCATGCTTGCCGAAAGTAAAACTCCAGCGGGGCGTCGCCTGCCAGTTGATATAGAGGATATCCGTGGCATTGAACATGTTGCGTTCGTCGAACACCTTCTTGTTGAGCCGCTGCCGCACCCGGTAGTCCACCGTCGGGCTGAGGTGCCCGAGGATGTGGAAATTGAGATACTCCCCCACCAGCTGGCTGGTATAGTTGCCCTCCGTCAACTCCTGGTGGAAGGACGTCCGCATATCGAAGAACAGTTTGTCCACCTTCTCCTGCGCCGTTCCCGGCAGCACAGCCGCCGCCAGGAAGGCAGCCAGGCAGCAAATCAGGTTTTTCATACCGGATAGACACGGGTCCTATTGATACGCAGGGGGCATTCCGCCCGGGCCGCCCCCGCTTCGGCGCCGAAGAACACCCGGTACATCCCCCGGGCCGTCTCCCAGCGCGAGCGGTCCCCATCGAAGGACGCAAGGTCACGGACGGGGAAGCAGAACGAAAGCGTCTGGCTCTCTCCCGGCGAAAGGAGACGCGTCTTTGCGAAGTCTTTCAGCTCCCGCGCCGGTTTTTCGGCAAAGCTGCCCAAGGGTGCCGCGATGTAGAGACCCACCGCGTCCTTGCCGGCCACCGGGCCGACATTGGTCACCGTGATGCTTGCGATCACCTGGTCCCCTTTGACCCGCACCGACGCGTCGGAATAGTCGAAAGAGGTATAACTGAGGCCGAAACCGAAGGGATACGCGACCGGCTTCCCTTCAGTCAGGGCATATCGGTAACCGACAAAGATGTCCTCCGTATAATACGTATAGGCCAGGTTCTTCAGCGGCAGGCCGCGGCGCTCGGGATGGACGGCGCTCTCGTTGGCCCGGTCGCTGACGAAATCATACGGGAAATCGCGGGCTCCGGCCATGTCGAAATAATCCACCGGGAATGTCATGGGAAGGCGGCCGGAAGGGTTGACGCGTCCGGTCAGCACATCGGCGACCGAATGGCCGGCCTCCTCACCGGGAAGCCAGGCGCAGAGGATGGCGTCCGGGAGGTCGCGCCAGGAAGCCATCTCGACGGGGCCGCAGATATTCAGGACGACGACGACCTTCTTGCCGGCGGCGTGGAACGCTTCACAGACGTTCCTCACCAGGCCGGTCTCTTTCTCATTCCAAAGGAATTCCCGGTCCAGGATGCGGTCCCGGGCCTCTCCGGAAGTGCGTCCCAGGGTGATGACCGCAAGGTCGCTTTCCTTGACTTTCCTGTCGATCAGCGCGCGTGTGATTTCCAGTTCCGGCGTCTGGGCCTTCCCGACATGGACGTTGACCTTGTGGTTGAGGGCCACGTCGGCATCCGCGAAGGCGGCATATCCGCTATACAGGCGCTCCAGGTCCGCGTCCACGCCGAAGCCCGCGTCTTTCAGGGCATCAGCCAGGGATACAACATACGGGCAGCTGACGTACGCCGCCCCGTTCCCGCCGGGAATCATGTCGAAGGAATGGACGCCGAACACGGCCGCCCGGCAAGGCCGGAGCGGAAGGGCGTCCCGGTTCTTGAGCAGCACCATGCCTTCCGCAGCCAGCTCACGCACCAGGGCGGCATGGCCTTCCAGGTCCGGTTTCAGCGAGGGGACATGCCCCCGGAACGCAGGGGTTTTCACGATGAGTTCCAGCACGCGGGTGACGGCCAGGTCCAGGTCCGCCATCGACAGAGAACCGTCCTCCAGGCTCGCGAGGATATGCTCCGTCTGGTTCTTTGCGCCCCCCATGAAGAGGTCCGAACCGGCATGCAGCTGCATAGGCGTATTACGTTTGCCGGTCCAGTCCGTCACGACCAGGCCTTTATAGCCGAAATCCCCGCGCAGGATATCTGTCAGCAGCTCGCGGCTTTCCTGCGTGTAGACGCCATTTAGTTTGTTGTAAGACGCCATGACGGTCCAGGGCTCCGACTCCCGCAGGCAGATCTCGAAACCGCGCGTGTAGAGCTCGCGGAGCGCGCGGGCGCTCAGCCGCGAATCCCCGTCCAGGCGGTTGGATTCCTGGTTATTGGCGGCGAAATGCTTGGCCGAAGTGCCGACGCCCATAGACTGAAGGCCGTTGATATAGGCCGCGGCGATCTGGCCGCTCAGCACGGGATCCTCCGAAAAATACTCGAAGTTGCGGCCGTTGAGCGGGTTGCGCAGCAGGTTCATGCCGGGTCCGAGCAGCACGTCCGCACCCATATCCAGCGCCTCCTCACCGATGGCCTTCCCCACGCGGGCGGCCACCGAACGGTCCCAGGAAGCCGATGTCAGCAAGCCGGTCGGGAAACTCGTCGTGAAGTGGGCTGCACCCTTCCCGTCATGCCAGTCCGGCTCAAGCCGCACGCCGGTCGGGCCGTCCATCATCACGATGGAAGGAATGCCATACTGCGGCATCGGATAAGTCAGGCCCCCGGTGCCCGGTAGTCCGGGATCATACCCGGGACAGCCGCTGTTGAAGCCCACGACCAGGCAGGCTTTTTCTTCGGTCGTCATGGCCCCCACGACCTCGGGGATGTTGTCTTCGCGAAGAATGGGCTGTGCGGACAAGCCTGCGGCGCAGGCCAGGCAGCCGAGGAGGAGAGTCAGTTTCTTTTTCATAGCATCCAAAGATACGCTTTTCGGATGCTATTTGCAAGCAAGATTCCGCCTTACAGGGTTCGGATGCGGGCCTTTGCCCCCGCTTCGTCCGGTGCGATCAGCGAGCGTCCGCCCGGTCATAACTGCTGGATTGCCGGCAGGAATAGTACGGGTCCGGATACCGGGCCGGAACGTCTCGGTCAATCATTTCCAACAGGAGCGACTCCGTAGTGACCGTATTTTTCGGAGCCGCCATCGCAGACACCTGGACATAGAGGACCAGGACGCCGATCATCCATAGATGTTTCATCTTTTTGACAAAAAAGGGCAGCCTCCGGCTTGCCTGCCTTTGGCTGCCCACCCACACTATTAAAACTAAACTTACCTAAACTAGTATGTCATCAAAGTCTGTATCTCTTCCACGCCAAGGGCGCGGTTGAATACGATCAAGTCATCGATATGGCCCAGATACCGGTCCTGGTACTGGTAATCATCTGTGCCTTTCACGAAGGCATAGCCGGTACCGATGATGAAAGGATAGGCCTGGACCGTATGGTTCTTGGCAGATTTTTCCACGACCTGCACACCGTCGATATAGATGGCGTCGATACGTTGCGTACCGTCTTCACTGACCCTGGAGACACAGGTGTAGTGGTGCCAGGCGCCGTCCGTGATCTTACCTGTGTACTGGCACCAGTTGGCCACGTTGACGCCCAACTGGTCACGCGTCAGGAAGGTGAAGTTGTTGGTCCCAGCGGTCGGATTGTACTGGAAGCGCGCAATCACCTGGCCGTTCTTGCCATCGGCCGCAGCATTGGCGCCACGTCCCATCATGAAGAAGGTCACCGGGGTGGAGAACGTCTCCGGGAATTTACCCCACAGCGAGAAGGAGTAGTCTCCCTCCGGATTGAAATGCGCGGAGATTTCGCTGTCCTCGGCACGCAGGTAAGAGAGTTTGGTAAGGCTCTCGCTGTCATACATAGCGGAATGGCCGTACGGGCCGTGCGGGTCGGCATTGAGGTCCAGGGTGCCGCCGTCTCCGATATCGACACGGGAAGTATGGATCCCGAACGGACCATAGTCGCGGGAATCACCGTCGAAGGGATAGAACGCGACGAGGTTTTCGGCCGGAAGGACCTGGACGAACTTCTCGATGCTCGTCTCATCGCTCTTATAGGCGTTGCTACTCTTCAGCGTCACCTTATACGTGCCGGCATTCGCATACTTGACGACCGGATTCTGCTCGGTGGAGGTCGCCGGTGTACCGCCCTCGAAGGTCCACTGCCAACCGGTCACCTCGCCCAGCGTCTGGTCCTGGAAAGTCACGGATCCTCCAGCGTATGTCGTCCGGCACAGGGCTCCGAATGCTGCCGATACTGTAGACTTATCGATTACCGTCAGATAGTCCCGTTTCTCCCGGGTATCGGAGGTAACGGGATTGCTGGCGACCAGTTTGACCGTATAGACGTCGGCATCCAGGTTGAACTTCGGGTTCTGGTCCGTAGAGGTATAGACGTGTCCGTTCTGTCCCGTGAGGGTCCATTCCCAGGACTGGGGATATCCCGTGGAAAGGTCAGTGAAACGCACCTCGTCGACATCGGTGAGGGTGGTGGCATCCGCCACGAAGTCGGCGACAATCTTACCCGGATAACTTACCGTGATCATTGCCGGGACAGACTTGGTGTCGGAAACGCCGTCCCGCGTGACCGTCAAGGTCACGCCGAAGGTTCCGGCCTGGTGGTAGGTCACCGTAGGGCTGGACATGACGGCCGTCTCAACATCGGCCCCCTCGAACGCCCACTCCCAACGCGACGGGACACCGTCGGACAAGTCAGAGAAGGTTACGGACTCACCCACGGTAATCTGGGTGCGGTCCGCCGTGAAATTCGCCTTCAGGGCAATCTTCTGCTCCTGCTGACAGGACAGAACCGCCAGCATAGTGGCCAACAAAACGCCAAAAGCAACAATTCTTTTCATAATGGATTATTATTTAATATCTTTTGTTTCAACGATTTTGAATGAGAGTCCGTCGGTATATCTGTTGACACCGATCTCCGAGAAAATACCGATCTCCGTATCCGAGATCTTCACCAGGTCCGAATAGCCCGATTTGCCGTCATATACCAGATACCCGGCGCTCCAGCTCTGACCCCCGTCCGTACTCTTCTTGATGGTCATATTCAGACGGTCCGTCGGATGGGCCGCATAACTCATATACAGGGTACTGCCCATCGCCAGGATGGAGCCCTGGCAGTCCTGGTCTGCCAGCGAATAATTCTCCTTCAAGTCGGTCCAGTTGACACCGCCGTCCTGGCTGATGGCCCACTTGTGGTAATCAGTGCTCCGGCTCAAGAGGATCAGGGATCCGTCCGGCCGCTCTTCGATGCAGCACTCTCCGCCGCCGGCGATGGTCGGGTTCCCCCGTTTCCAGGTCTTGCCGCCGTCATCGGAATAGGTAGCCTGCGAGAAATGCAGATACTTGCCTCCGACACTGGCAGCATAATAGTCCGGCGAGATCAGGCGTCCCTTGTGCGAGCCGTTTTTTAGTTGGATGCCGTGGTTGGGACCAGTCCCGTACCAGCGGGCCTCCGAAGGTTCGACGTCCGAGGTGATTTCCACCGGTTTGGACCAGGACACACCGTCATCCTTGGAGAAACAGTAATAGACCCGCCTCTTATCCTTGGCTGTCCCTTTCACATAATCGGACCAGGTGTCAGTCTCGTAGTTCCAGGACATCAGGAGATGGACGGTCCCGTCGGATGCGGCGATTGGGACCGGATTGCCGCAGGTATTGTCGCCGTCGTCCCAGACCGTCTGCTGAATGCTCCAGGTCTTACCTCCGTCGGTGGACCTTCGCAGCACCAGATTGATGTCGCCGGAGTCACCGTTGGCCCGGTGCCTGCGCGCCTCAGCAAAAGCCAGAAGGGTTCCTTGGGCCGTCTTGACAATGGCCGGGATCCGGTAACACTCGAAGGAGTAGGCTCCCTGGTTGTAGATATAGTTAAAGCCGCTCTCTGCGACGGTCCCGTATGCCCTGCCTTTCTCCACGGAGGGCGTCTGAGGATCATTATTCTCCGGCTGGCAGGCGCAGCAGGCAAGCGTCAGGACTGACAGCAGCAACAATGAAAGTTTACAGATTCTCATATCCTGCCGTGTGTGTAAGTTGGGGATTCAGGGCGATGTCGGCCAGCGGAATGTCCAGGTACAGGGGCATGCGCACGCCGGCGTCCGCCTTCTTTTTCAGGTTCGGGACGACCTGGTAAATGTCGATGACGCCTTCCGAGTGGAAGCGGATCAAGTCCGGCCAACGCTTCAGTTCAAGATAGAACTCGCGCGCCCTTTCCTCAAGGATTTCCCGTTCGACCGTAGTCTTGTCCCGGGCGCCGGTATATGCACCGATCCCGGCCCGGTTCCGGACCTGGTCAAGCGCCGAAACTGCCTGGTCGATCTCGCCCAACGCCGCATGGGCCTCGGCTTTGAAGAGAAGCATCTCAGCGTGGCGGTAGAGGATGATATCATTGTCATAGACACGGTTGGTCTCCGTTTTGGTCCCATTCATCTTATTATCATAGGTACTGATGACCCCGCCGTCGGCGCTGTAGCCGACCACATAGGACGCCGGGGCACGGACATCCCCACGATAGCGGTTCAACATCGCGATGATCTCGGGCGACGGGCTATAGGTATGCGTCGCGGCCGTGGAACTCGGGATTTGGTCGGCGTTCTTAGCTTTCTCGACCGTCACCGTCTTCGGTTTCAGAGAGTAACTGTAGTGCCCGACTTTCTCGGGATACTTGAAATAGATGGACCAGATAATCTCCTTGCCGTTCTTGGTAGAGAAAATATCCGTAAAGTTGCTCTCAAGGCTGGTCTTGGCAGAGGCCAGGTCAGAATAACGGATGACGGTACGCAGGTCTTCATCGGTTCCGCCCATCACCTTGGCTTTCCACAGGTACATGTCGGCGAGCAGTGCGTACGTACCCATTTTGGAAGCCTTTCCCTTGCCAGCCACCCAGTCCGCGGAGAAAAGCTCTATAGCCCTCTCCGCATCACTGATTGCCAATGCAAGGACATCCGCAGCCGGAGCACGGCCCAGTTTCTCTTTCTTGGCCGACTCTGTCGGTTCCGTCTCTAGGGGGACATCGCCCCAGACGCGGAGAAGATAGAAGTAACAGTAGGCCCGGATTGCATAGGCCTGCGCCAACAGGTTCTCCCGCTCGGACTCAATGGAAAAATGAACCTTCATGGCATGTGTCAGCACCATGTTGCAATTCTGGATGACTTGATAGTGGGAAGCCCAGCTGTAGCCGGTCTGCGAAGTCAGCACCTGGGCCCAGGGATTGGAAGGGCCGCCCTCGCTGCCCGCGACGAACGAATCTCCCCGGTCCTCGAGGAAAAGTGTCCGGTTGCACAGGTTCCGGAACTGGGTATAGATACCCGTCACATAGCTTTCCACGTCTCCCTTGGCCGACCAGTAGCCGTCTCCGTAGATGCTGTTCTTGTTTTCGACGTTCAACAGGTTGCAGGAGACCGTCCCGATCATAGCCGCAGCCATGATAAGAATGATATTTTTTTTCATAATGGAATCCGCTTTAGAAAGTGATGTTTAACCCGATGTTGTACTGGCGGGGCCGTTCATAGATCCCGTAATCCAGGCCTTTGTAGATTTCCGGGAAACGGCCGGAATAAGCCGTGATGTATCCCAGGTTGTAGAGCCCGCCGAACAGTTCAAGCCCGCCGAGGCGGAAACTCCTTACGAAAGAATCGGGAAAACGGTAACTGAGCGAGACTTCGCGGAAGGCCAGATAGTCTCCCTTGCTGTAGTACAGGCTGTTGTTGGTCGAGCCGTTCTCCGAATGGCCGATCTGGTTGTCCCAGCGGTAGGTGTTGCGATACTGGTAGTCGAAGTCGCTCTGGACGGTGTACTTCGGATACAGCGTCCCATCCCCGGCATGGTGCCAGGTATTGTAGAGGACCTCGTAGGTGGCGTTGTTGTTGTTCCGGCCGGAAGCCATGAACTGTGCCAGGAAGCCGTTGTCGATCACGTGTCCGACCGACCAATCCATCACGACCCGGGCAGTCAGGTTCTTCCAACGGAACTCGTTGACGATGCCGCCCATCATGTTCGGACGGGTATAGCCCATCAGGATCATGTCCTTGGCGTCCAGGATCCCGTCCTTGTTAAGGTCCTCGAAGATGGCGTCGCCGGCGTGTTTGATGCGGCTCTTGGCGTTGGGGTCCGTAGGCGCATTGGCCGCTTCCTCCTCGGTCTGGTAGGTCCCCAGGTAGTGGAAGGCCCAGATTCCATCATAGCGTTCGCCCTCGGCGATACCGCCGACCAGATGCTCCGAATCAGTCACGGGATCGTACACGATACGGCCGCCGACGCGGTGCTGCACCTCCCCGTTGTCCGGCAGTTCCTTCACATAGGAGTAGTTGTAGGCAAAGGTCGCGCTCAGGTGCCACGAGAACGCGGCGGTGCTGACCGGAATCGCATCCAGGGCCAGTTCGACGCCCCGGTTGCGCACGGTGCCGAAGTTGCTCTTGATGGAAGAGAAGCCCGTGGAGTTCCACAGTTTCTCGTCATACAGGCGGTCGTAGGTGTCCTTGTTGTACACGTCGGCGATCAAGCCAAGGCGCCCGCCGAAGAATCCCAGATCGAGGCCGAGGTCGACCGACTCGGTCGTTTCCCAGACCAGATCGGAGTTGCGGAGTGTCGTATTCAGGATACCGACCTCGCCCATGTAGTTGTCTCCGGTCAAGCCATACTGGCCGTATGAATTGGCCAGGGATAGGTTGTTGTTGCCGGTCCGGCCCCAGCTGGCCCTGAGTTTGAGGGTGCTGACAGCTTTCCGGACGGAGGAGAAGAAGGGTTCCTTGTGTATGTTCCAACCGACGGATGCGCCGGGGAAGAATCCCCATTTGTGACCCTCCGAGAAGCGCGAAGAACCGTCCGCACGGAGACTTACGCTGGCCATGTACTTCCCATCGTAGTCGTATGAGACGCGGCCGAAGCCGATCATGATCGCTTCCTCGGTCCGGTAATGGTTGGCCCGCTGGGTCGTATCCGCCGTGGCATTCAGGTAAGGAATCAGGTCGACGCCCGATCCACTTCCCGAAGCGTTGAGCCGGTAGGTCATGTCCTTGTTGTAACTTCCACCCAGCGTCACGTTCGCCGAGTGCTGTCCGATCTTTTTCTGATAGTTCAGCACCGCATCCGCCTGGATATGGCCGTCATAGCCGTGGGAAGCGGTGGCGGGGCGTATCTCGGTGCCGGTTGTCTCGTTTAAGGCCTCGAAAGTGTCCGTGATGCCCTCCGTCCCCGCATAATAGACGGTCGGAGTGAATGTCAATCCGTCGAATATCTGCCAAGTCGCACCGACCTGGAACGAGGTCCGGTAAACCCGGGCGTAATTGTAATTAGACTTGTAGAAAATCTCATGGTAGCGATTGCGGAACGAGGTAGAACCTTCTCCTTCCGCCGGGGTCCCGTCCTCGTACCAAAGCCGGTACGTTGGCGGCATAAGGATCGCCCGGTTGATGGAATTGCTGAGCGTGCCGCCACCGGTGGCGTCACGGGACTGGAAGGTCGCCTTGGCGGAAATCATCCAGGCATCGCTGATCCTATACTCACCGTTGAAGAGGAAACTGTAGTTCTCGTAGTCAGTCCCCCGCAGGGTGCCGTCCTGCTTGAGGTGACGCAGGCCGAGATAGTAGTTCCCCATATCGTTGCCGCCGCTGACCGTCAGGTCCTCCTCGTGCTTAAACGCGTTACGGAAGGTGGCGTCCTGCATATCGTTGTCCTGGAAAATCAGCATCTTGCCCGTGACTGGGTCGACCATCGTCTGCCAACCTTGGTTTTCAATCAGGTCCTGGACATAGTCCGCCCCATAATTGTTGATGTAGGTATCCAGGAATTCCAGGGTGTTCTTGGAGTTCCGGGGGTTGCCGGTGGACATGCCGAAGGAGCCTACCAGGAATTTGCCGGGATCGGCTGTCCCGTTGTAAGTCAGTTCCGGGCGGTTGAATTCGGCCGTATTCTTCCGGCTGAGGTAGATATAATCACGAGCGTTCAGCAAGTCAAACTTCCTGGGTTTCCGATCCAGACCGAAAACCTGCTTGTAGGTGACTTTCGCCTTTCCCCTCACACCTGTCTTGGTCTTGACGAGGATAATGCCGTTGGCAGCTCGGGCTCCGTAAATCGCCGTCGCAGCGGCATCCTTCAGCACCTGGATCGACTCGATATCCGCCGGGTTCATGTCCGAGATGCTTCGCATTCCCTGTGAGATGATGCCATCGACGATGATCAGTGGGGTATCGCCGCCCGGGTTGGTCGAGCTGCCGCCGCGGATAAAGAGGGTGGGCGACTCACCCGGCTGACCGCTGGCGACCTCGACAGATAGGCCTGGAACCTTTCCTTGCAGTTGGATGAAAGGGTTCTGGGATGGTGCTTTGACAAATTCTTCCTCATTGACCTTGGAAACCGAAGTCGTCAGGAGGGATTTGAACTGTGTACCATATCCGATGGCCACCGCCTCATCCAGCCGGTTGTTTTCCGAAGCAAGACTGACAGAGAGGCTCGCGGATGAGACGGTGACCTCCTTGGATTCCATTCCCAGGAAAGAGAAGACCAGGACCTGCCCACGGTTCGCAAGGATGGAATAGAGGCCGTCTGCATCTGCCGTCACTCCGGTCGCCGTCCCTTTCACTTGTACGACCGCTCCGGGGAGAGGATCGCCATACGGGTCGGTGATCTTTCCGGAAACGACCTGGCCCGGTTGGGCAGAGGTGGTCCAGAATGTTAATAAAAGCCAGGTAAAAGGCAAAAGGAAGACCTTTACAAATAGCGTTTGTACCTTCATATAGAGCATAATTATTTGTTAATTCGTCCTATTTTTTCATCCGCTGCAGGAAGTCCTGCAAACGGTCCAGGAAATCCTGGCGATAGGGGCCCAGGGCATCCCGGACCTGGAGTTCCTCGTTGTGGAAACCCCATCCGTGGCCGCCGGAGGGGTAGATGTACATTTCGGCCGGGACCTGGTGCGAGAGCAGGGCTTCGTAATACAGGAGGCTGCTCCGCGGATCGACGACGCGGTCATCCGAGCAGAGAGCCAGGAGCGTGGGAGGGACCTCCCTGGTCACGGCATGCTGGAGGGAGTATTTCTCCTTGAGCGCCGCGTCGCTTCCCACCAGGCTCCGGCAGGTGCCCTTGTGGTGGTCCAGGTCGATGACCGGGTAGATCAGGATGGAGAAATCCGGCCGCGTGAGCTCGTCGGTAAACATCGTGGAGGCGCTGGCCGCCAGGTGGCCGCCCGCCGAGAATCCAATGATGCCGATCTGGTCGATCCCCCACTCTTTCGCATGATACCGGCAGTAGCGGAAGGCATTCTGGACATCCGTCAGGGGGACGGTCGAATGGCCGTAAGGAAGCCGGTACTTGACCACGCAGACGGTAATCCCCAGCCGGTTCATCCAATGGGCGACATCCTGGCCCTCCTTGCGGGCGCAGACGGCGCCGTACCCGCCTCCGGGGCAGGAGATGACCATCTGGCCGTTGGGGTGCTCAGGGAAATAGAATTCCATCCGCGCCCTGTCACCGGTCTGGCGGTACCTGCCGTCGGAATCCATCGTCTCCATCCCGTCCACCCCGTTGGACTCGCCCGGACCCAGGGTCACGGCAACCCCGTTCTCGATGATGCCTTCATCCACATCCTGTCCCTTCGGGTAAAGCAGGACTTCGCACTGCCCTTCCGGATGGACGAGGGCCGCGGGGATGCGGGCGAAGGTGATCCGCTCGTACGGGCCTTTCTCCCCGCATTCATACAGGATCCCGACGTCCCCGTCGGAAAGGACGACCAGGTCGGAATAAGCGGCATGTCCCGTCGTCAGGACGGCCGCCTTCTCCCAGTTCTTGCCCGCGTCGTTGCTCAGGTGCAGGACCATGTTGCGCCGGCGGGTCGTATCAGAGGGGTTGGAGAAGAGAAGTTTCGCCGTGGGGGTCCCATCGGTGTTGTAGTTGATGATGCTGGCGTTGCAGACCGGCTCGACCAGGCCTTTTTCCAGATAGGGCTCGTCGAAGGTCTTGCCGCCGTCGTGGCTGACGGCCGCCCAGCGGGCGTAGCCGAGGGATTTGCGGTCCTTCGGGCGGGCGCCGCGCATGTTGAGGAGGACGTCGCCGCCCGGGAGTTCGGTCACCGTGCTCTCGTTCCCCACGCCGGGGTCGCCGCCCATCTTCCAGGTCTTGCCGCCATTGTCGGAATAAATGAGATGGGAGGTCGTCCCGTCGGGCTTCCCGTCCCTGAAATTGCCGTGGTCGCAGGGGACGACGATGCGTCCGCTGGTGAGTTGCGTACCGTGGCAGGGACCCGTTGCATACCAGGTCCAGGCCTTTTTCTTGGCGCTGGCGGTGATCTCGCGCGGGGCGGACCAGGTCAGCCCCTCGTCATCGGAATAAAGGAGGAACACGCGGCGCGTGTCGATGGACGTGCGGGCGTGGATGTCCTTTTCCGGGTCCTTGCCGTTGTTCCAGGTGGAGAGCAGCAGCACCCGTCCGGTCCTCCGGTCCACGACAGGGCAGGGATTGCCGCAGACGTTTCCCCCGTCGTCCCAGACCGTGATGGTCTCGCCCCAGGTCCGTCCCCCGTCGGTGGAGCGGCGGACGACCAGGTCGATGTCGCCGGTGTCGCTGCGGCTGTTGTGCCGGGCCTCGGCAAAGGCCAGCAGGACGCCGCCCTGCGTCTGGACGATGGCGGGAATGCGGTAGGTGTGGACCCCGCCGTCACCGGCGGAGAACAGGTCCACGCGCTCCGTCACTTCGGCTGCCGACATACCGAGGCCGAGGGACAAAAGCGCTAAAAGAGTGAAGAATCCCTTCTTACTCATAAGCGTAGGGTTTGTTGATTTCACTGTATTCAAAGGAGCGGAACAGGATGCCCAGGTTGTTCTGATAGCCGGCCTCGTAGGCGACGCCGATCTTGGTGCCGCCGAGCAGGACCAGGTCCGAATAGGAACTGTACATGTCGCTGGTCGAGTCCGCCGTATAGCGGAACATCCGGCCCCAGGTGAGCCCGCCGTCGAGGGACAGTTTCACGGAGCCGTGCCGGCGGGACGAGGAATGGCTGGGATTGGAGAAGAGGATCTTGGTATCCTTCGCCGAGGACCCGAGCTCGTAGGTCAGCAGCGCGCCCTGGCAGCCGTTGCCCGGCTCGATCAGGCTGGTGACGGTGGCGGGACCCCAGGTCGTGCCGCCGTCCGTACTGACGCTCTGGTAGCGGAAACTGTCGCTGGACTTGTAGTTGCGCGTATTGAGCAGGATGGAGCCGTCGCCGCGTTCGGCAACCGTCGGTTCTCCCCCGCCGCCGGGAACCCAGCCGCCGTGGGTCCAGTTGACCCCGTTGTCATCGGAATAGATGACGCAGTCGGACCCGCCGGCGCCGGACCCATACAGGGGGACGAGCAGGCGGCCCTTGGCAGGCGCGAGCTGCTTGACGATCCCGTGGACGGGACCGGTCATATAAATGGACTGCTTCTGGGCGATGATCTGATTCGTGATTTCCTTTTTCCCCGTCCAGGTCAGGCCGTCATCGTCGGAAAAGACGACGAACACCTTGGAAGACATCGAACTGGAAGCCACGCTCCAGCCGTAGACCAGGACAATCCGGCCGTTCCCCAGGGCGATCGGCACCGGGTTGCCGTAGCGGTCCGTCCCGGCGTCGTCGATCAGGATCAGGCTGCCCCAGGTCTTCCCCCCGTCCGTGGAGCGCTTCACGACCATGTCGATGTCGCCGTTGTCGTCCGGGCCGTTGGTGCGTCCTTCCGCAAAGCAGAGCAGCGTCCCCTTGGCGGAGCGGACGATGGCCGGGATCCGGTAGATCTTGTGCCCGTCCGTATTCTGTTTGAAAATCGTTGACTTGACATTGGACGCGGGGTCGCCCGGCGTATCGGGCGTGGAGGGCGTGTCCGGCTTGGATGGCGTATCCGGATTCACCGGAGTGAGCGGTACGACCGACGCGTCCCCGCAGGAGAGGACGGCCGGAAGGGATCCCGCCAGCAGGAGGCACAGGGCCAGGGAACGGAAGAAGGATTTCATCATGCTATTGTACATTCGTCAGGGCCAGCCTGACGGGAATGGTAACGAAACTGATTTTCTCGTAACTGGAAGAAGCGCCGTTCTCATAGAAGACGCCCAGGTGGGTGTCGCTGACCATCACGATGTCGGAATAGGCGGCGGGACCGGCGTGGATCTGATGACCCGTCGTCCAGGTCTTGCCCCCGTCGCGGCTGGCCTTGACGGTCAGGTTGGTCCGCGAATTGGTCGCGCAGTTCGAATGGATCAGCACGGCCTCCCCGTCGATGACGGTGGACAGGATGGCCGCCTGGCACGTCGGGTCGGGAAGGGACTTGATGTTGGTCCCGGCATCGAAGGTCAGGCCGCCGTCCTTGCTCCAGGCCAGTTTGCGCTGGCCGCTGGAATTGCGGCAGGTCATGACCAACGTCCCGTCTTCCAACTCAGCGACACAACTCTCGTTGCCGCCCTTCACCTCGCCGCCGATCTGCCAGGTCTTGCCCCCATTGTCGGAATAGACGACATGGGAGTAGCCGCTGCCTCCGATGACATTGTGGTCGCAGGGCATCACGATGCGCCCCATGTAGGGCGCCTTCTGGAGGATAATGGCGTGGCAGGGACCGGTCGCATACCAGCCCCAGTTGTCCAATTTGGTAGAAGAGGTGCACTGCACGGGCACGGTCCAGGTCAGGGCGTCGTCGTCCGAGTAAGTATACCAGACCCGGCGCGTGTCGACGGTCATGCCCGGCTTGTTGAAATCGCCGGCGCTCTTGCCGTCCTTCCCGTTGTTCCAGGTCATCATCAGATGGATGCGGCCCGTCCGGGGATCCACGACGGGGCAGGGATTGCCGCAGGTGTTGCCCGGATCCTCCCAGACCTTGATGATGGGGCCCCAGGTCTTGCCTCCGTCGGTGGAGCGGCGCAGGACGAGGCGGATGAATCCGGTGTCGGAGCCGCTGTTGACCCGACCCTCGCAGAAGGCGACCAGGGTCCCCTTCGTGGTCTTGACGATGGCGGGGATCCGGAAAGTATGGATGCCTTCCATCCCCTTGACGAAGATGTCCGGCGCAGCGACCGTAACTTCCTTATCCTGAGGATCTCCTCCGCCTTCGGGCGCAGGCTCCTTCCCCGAGCAGGAAAGGAGTGCGCCCGACAGCGAAAGTATGAATAAAAAACGTTTCATTCTTCATAATGCGGGAAGGGCATCAGGCCCTTCCCGCCCGGCAAAAAAACAACCTAATTACTTGAATGAAGCCAGTGTGGCGATTTCTTCGGCAGACAGGGCACGGTTGTAATATACATAGTCGTCCATCTGTCCGACGTTGATGTTTTCAGGCGCCCAGGCCCCGCTGGTGAAGCGGAGGTTACAGCCGATGAACATCGGCAGGGTCTTGACGTCGAAGTTGGTGCCGTTCGCGGTGCCCTTCTGTACGCCGTCGATGTAGACGGTCAGGTAGCGCTTGCCGTCAGTGCGGACGGCGAAGGACACGGCGATGTGGTGCCAGGTCCCGTCCGCGGCGCCGGCATTGCTTACCGTGGAGGTGATACCCACCTTCGGCGTGGTCTGCTCGGCGGTGCAGCGCAGCTGGTTGTTGGTCTGGAAGCGCCACCAGATCTGGCAGCTGTTGCCGCTGGCCACACCCGGGCAGTCGCCCTGCGCGAAGATGGCATAGGAGGCCGTGGTCGTCGGATGGTTCACCCACACGGAAACGGTCATGTCGCTGCCGTCGGGATGGACCTTCAGCAGATCGTCCGGCATCTGGATGACCGCATACGGGCCGCCCTTCGCAGAACCGTCGGGGAACTTCACGCTGGAGCCAAAGCCGTCACGGCCTTCCATGAAACTCAGATGGAGTTCCTTGTTCTTGGCGTTCTCGTACGCCGTCGGTTTCAGATGGTTCGGGCCGTAGTCGAGGATGTCACCGTCGAACGGGAGCATGAATACCAGGCCGGAAGCGGGGACGACCTTGACGTAGCCCTCCTTCTCTTCGACGGAGTCATACTTGTCGTTGAAGGTACGCAGGCGGACCTTGTAACGGCCGACGGCATTGTACTTGACCACCGGATTCTGCTCGTTGGACGTGGCGGGCTCGCCGCCCTCGAAGGTCCACTCCCAGCCCTGGGCATTGCCCTCGGAGAGGTCGGAGAAGCGGATGGAACCGCCTTCGTAGGTGGTCGTCAGGTCGGACTTGAAGGCCGCCATCACCGCGTACTCGTCCACGATGGTCAGATAGTCCTCGACTTCCTTCACATCGGAAGCCAGGGGGTTGCTGACCTCGAGGCGCACGGTATAGACGCCCGGCGCGAACATCAGGGTCGGGTTGTATTCGGTGCTTTCCACCGCCGCCCCTTCCTTCGGGGTGAAGGTCCACTTCACCGTCTCCGGGAATCCTTCCGAAAGATTGGTGAAGGTCACGTACTGCGTATTGAACGCCTGGGGACGGTCGACGGAGAAATCCGCACGGACCGACGGGTGGTATGACACCTTGATCAGGCTCTGTTTCGTCACCGAGGACTCTTCCGTCGCATTCGACACCTTGAGCGTGACGGAATAAGTGCCCGCCTTCATCCAGCGCACGACGGGGCCGGAAAGGATGGACGTTTCCGTTTCAGCGCCTTCGAACGCCCAGTCCCAACGGGAAGGGGCTCCCTTGGAAAGGTCCGAAAAGGTCACCGGCTCCCCGACGAGGACGGTCTCGGCATCGCAGCTGAATTCCGCCTGCAGGGGCTCCTGGGGCTTCTCTTTCACGCAGGACAGGACGCCCAGCGCGAGAAAGCCAGACAATATGATAGCAATTCTTTTCATCGTATTCATCCTTTATGGGTTAGAGGTTCTCGTAGCCTTCGGTCTGCTCGAGATTGTGATTCAGCGACATCTCCGAAAGCGGGATGGAGAGGTAGAGAGGGATGACCGTGCCGGCGTCGTAACGCGCCTTCAGGTTGGGGACCATCTCATAGACGTTGATGACTCCTTCCGTGTGGAAACGGACCAGGTCGGGCCAGCGCTTGCGCTCCAGCCAGAATTCGCGTCCGCGCTCGGCGAGGATCTCACGCTCGACCGATGCCTTGTCCGTCGCACCGCCGTAAGGGCCGATGCCGGCGCGGTTGCGGACCTGGTTGAGCTCGGCGATCGCCTCGCCGGTCTGTCCCATTGCCGCGTAAGCCTCGGCGCGGAAGAGAATCATTTCCGCGTGGCGGTACAGGATGATGTCATTGTCATAGATGACGTTGGTCTCGGTCTTCGTGCCCGGCATCTTCTTCTGGGAAGTCGCCAGGATGTTGCCGGAAGCGTCGACCGCATCGACGTAGGCATTGGCCTTGCGCACGTCGCCGGGATAGACGCCGAACAGGGCGCGGATCTCCGCGCTGGGCGCGTAGGTGCTGCGGGCGCCGCTCTTCGCAAACGGAATGTCGGCCGCGTTGACCGCCTTGGCGACGAAAACGTCGCGCAGGGTCATGAACTTGGCATACATCGCGTCGATCTCAGGATAGCCGAAGTGGATGGACCAGATGACTTCCTTGCCGTTGCGGGTCGCGTAAATATTGCTGAAATCAGACTCGAGTCCGGTCCCTTCCGCGGCCAGGTCGGCGTAGCGGATCACGTTCCGGTAGGCTTCGTCGCCTCCCCCGAGGACTTTGCCCTGCCACAGGCAGGCGTCGGCGAGGACGGCGTAGGCGGCGCGCTTGGAGGCGCAGCTCTTGCCGCTGGTCCAGTCGTCCGCAGGGAACAGGTTGACGGCCGTGGTCGCATCATTGATGACCTGCTTGATGACATCCTCGCAGGAGGCGCGGGAGAGCTTCTCCTTCCCGGAGCCTTCCGTCGCGACGGTCTCGAGCGGGACCTTGCCCCACAGGCGGGTCAGGCAGAAGAACATGTAGGCGCGCATCGTGTAAGCCTGCGCGAGCACTTCGTTCTTGTCGCTCTCGCGGGGGTAGGTCACCTTTTCGATGTTCTTGATGATCATGTTGCAGTGCTGGATCGTCGCATAGTAGCTGTCCCAGTTGACGCCGTTGAGCGAAGTCAGGTTCTGGGCGAACTGGATGGAACCGCCCGCTTCGACGCCCAGGGTGAACTCGTCACTGCGCGCATCGAAATCCTCGATGTCGTTGCAGGTCGAGCGGAAAGAGGTATAGGTACCTGTCAGGTAACTGGCCACTTCGCTCGGGGAGGACCAGTAGCCGCTGCCGTAGATGGCGGAGGGGTTGTCGACGTTGAGCAGGTTGCAGGAGGCCAGGCAGAAGGCTGCCGCGGCGATGAGTATGAGGGATTGTATCTTTTTCATAAACGAATCTCCTTTCTGATTAGAACCCGATATTCAGACCGACGGAGAACTCTCTCGGCCGGGGATAGAAGCCATAGTCATAACCGAGATACAGCTCCGGCGTCATGCCGTCGTATCCCGTGATGTAACCCACGTTGTACACGCCGCCGAAGATCTGCAGGCTGGAAAGCCGCGCCTTCTGGACCAGGCGGGTCGGCAGGTTGTAGGCGAAGGAAATCTCGCGGACCGCCAGGTAATCACCCTTCTGATAGAAGTAGGAGTTGTTGGACTGGCCCGAGGTGGACGAACCGATGCTCTCGCCGGTGCGGGTGAAGTTGCGGGTCTTGTAGTCCGCGTCACTCTTGGGCGAGAAGCGCGGGAGCGGGGCGGACGTATTGTCCGAGCGCCAGCTCTCCGTGATGACGTCGCGGTAGGTGTTGTAGTTGTTGCGGATACTGCCCATGCAGTAGGCCTTGGAACCGTTGTTGATCACGTGGCCCATCGCGAAGTCGGCGACGACGCGGGCGGAGAAGTTCTTCCAGCGGAATTCGTTGGTCAGGCCGCCCAGCTTGTCGGGACGGATATAACCCATGAAGATCATATCCTTCGCATTGATGATGCCGTCATCGTTCTTGTCTTCCCAGATGGCGTCGCCGGCGTATTTCTTGCGTCCGGCGGCATTCTCGTCGTAAGGGGCGAGGGCCGCTTCCTCATCCGTCTGGTAGACACCCATGTAGTGGTAGGCATAGCGGACGCCGAAGCGCTCGCCCTCGGCGAAACCGCCGACCTTGACATCCTGTTTCGTTTCCGGGTCGTAGATGTAGTTACCGCCCGTACGGTTCTTTATTTCACCGTTGTCAGGCTGCTTCAGGACGGTCGTCCGGTAGAAGGTGAAGTTGAAGCCCAGGTTCCAGGTGAAGTCCTTGGTGCTGACCGGAACGGCATTCAACTCGACCTCGATGCCCCGGGTGCCCAGCGTGCCGTAGTTGGAACGAATCGAGCTGTAACCGGTGGTCCTGGGGAGGTTGAGGTCATACAGGCGGTTGAAGGTCTTCTTGTCGTACACGTCGACGAGCAGCTCCAGCCGGTTGTTGAAGAAGCCCAGGTCGACACCGGCGTCGACCGACTCCGTGGTCTCCCAGACGAGGTCCGCGTTGCCCAGCGTGGAGTTCAGGACACCCACCTTGCCCAGATAGGTCGTCCCGGTCACGCTGTACTGGCCGCGGGACTGGGCCAGCGTGAGGCTGTTGTTGCCCGCCTGGCCCCAGCTGGCGCGCAGCTTGAGTTTGTTCAATACATTCTTGATCCGGCCGTAGAAGGCTTCCTTGTGGACATTCCAGCCGACCGAGGCGCCGGGGAAGTAACCCCAGCGGTGGTTCTCGGCGAAACGGGACGATCCGTCCGCACGCAGGCTGACCGAGGCCAGATAGCGGCCGTCGTAGTTGTAGTTGATACGGCCGAAGTAGGAAAGCATCGCTTCGTTGGTCAGCGTGGAACTGGTCCGCTGCGTGGAGTCGGCCGTCGCATTCAGGGTCGGGATCAGGTCGCTGGAAGCGCCGCTTCCGTTGCCGGACAGGGCAAACTCGTTCTCCCGGCTATACGTCGCACCGGCGACGACATTGACGCCGTGCTTCTGGATCTTCTTGTCATACTCGAGGACGGCGTCCGCCTGGATATGCCCGTCGTACTGATGGTTGGCGGAAGCCGGGCGGATGGCCGTACCGGTCGTCGCATTCAGGGCCTCGAAGCCGCTGGTGATGCCTTCGGTCGCAGAATAATACAGCGTCGGGCGGAAAGTCAGCCCGTCGACGATCTTCCACGTAGCGCCGAACTGGAAGCCCACCCGGTAGATGGGATGATAGGTATACTTCGTCTTATATTCATTCTCGTACGCGCGAGGGCGGAAAGAACTCATGCCTTCGCCCTCGGCCGGAGATCCGTCTTCGTAATAGATCCGGTAGGTCGGAGGCATCATCATGGCGCGCTCCAGCGAGTTGACCGAGCTGGACATCGAGTTGGTCTGGGAGACGCTCATGTTGGCCTTGGCGTGCACCGACCAGCTGTCGCTCAGCTTGTAGGCGGAATTGAAGTTGAAGTTGAAATTCTTGTAGAACGTACCGCGCACGATACCTTCCTGGTTCAGGTGGCCGAGGCTGGCATAGAACGAACCCTTGTCGTTGCCGGCCTGGATGCTGACATTGTAGTCGTGCTTGAGCGCCCGCTGGTACGTCGCATCCTGGAAATCATTGTCCTGGAAGATGAGTTTGCGGCCCGTCACCGGGTCGGTCAGCGTCTGCCAGCCTTCATTGTCGATGAGGTTGGCGACGAAATCCTGGCCGTAATTCTCCAGATAGACATCCAGGAACTCCAGGGTGTTGGGCGAATTGCGGGGGTTGCCGGTGGACATGCCGAAGGAACCCTCCAGGAACTTGGCCTTGTCGGCCGCGGAGGCGGTAGGATCCTCGTCGATGGCCTTGCGGGTCCAATATACATACTCGCGCGCGTTCATCAGGTTCAGGCGTTTCGGCTGCTGGTCCAGGCCGAAGGTGTACTTGAAGTTGACCTTCGCCTTGCCCTGGGCGCCGCTCTTGGTCTTGACGATGATGATACCGTTGGCCGCACGTGCACCGTAGATGGCCGTGGAAGCCGCATCCTTCAGGACTTCGATGGACTCGATGTCGGAACTGTTCATGTCCTGGATGCTGCGCATTCCCTGCGAGACCACGCCGTCCACGATGATCAGCGGGGCGTCACTGGAGACACCGGTCGTGGTGCCGCCGCGGATGAACAGGTCCGAAGTCGCACCGGGCTGGCCCGTCGTCGTCTGGACGGAGAGGCCCGGCACCTTGCCCTGCAACTGGGCGAGCGCATTCTGCTGGGGGGTGTGCTCGAACTCCTTGGACGTCACTTTCGTGATGGCCGTCGTGACCAGCGAACGCTGCTGGGTGCCGTAACCGATGGAAACGGCCTCCTCAAGGATGGACGCGTCGTCCTGGAGGACGATGTTGATGACGACGGACTCCCCTACGACCGCTTCCTGGGTCTGCATTCCGACGAAGGAATACACCAGGGTAGCCCCCTTGCGGGTGTTGATGGCATAGGAGCCCGTCCCGTCGGTGCTGACTCCGACCATCGTGCCCTTGACCTGGACGGTCGCGCCCGGGAGCGCCGCTCCGGTGGCATCGGAGACCGTGCCCCGGACCGTCAGTTCCCCCTGTGCGAAGGAGGAGCCCAGGAAAAGCAGCAACATTGCAATGGAAGCGAACAAACGCTTCGACAGATTCAATGATTGGCTCATACTGATATTAGTTTTTGATTACTTGAATACACATTTGCAACGGTCGAAGGCCGTATCCTGCAACTCCGCGACCATCGAGGCATACTCCCCGTCGGTCAGGGTCCTGAGCGGGCGGCGGCAGGGGCCGAGGTCCAGCCCGGCCGCCTTCATGAAGGCCTTGCCGGCGCCGCTGCCGTATTTGCCGAGGAACGTGATCAGCCGGTTCGCCTCGAGCTGGAGGCGGGCCGCCTCTTCCATTTCACCCTTGCGGAAAGCATCCCAGGCCGCCAGATAGACCGGAGCGCTGTAGCCGTAGGTGCTGCCGATGAAAGCCTCGGCGCCCAGGGAAAGGGCGGGAAGCAGCATCTCGTCGCGCCCGTACATCATGTTGTACTTGCGGTCCTTGAACTCCAGGCACAGCTGGAAGTCCATCAGGTCCTCAAAGGTGTACTTGATGCCGGCGAAATTGGGGATGCACCGGTCGACCTCCCGCAGGAGTTCGATCATCGGGAAACACACGTGCGTCAGGACGGGGATGTGATAATAGTAGAATGGCATCTCCGGCACGGCGGAAGCCACTTCTGCCAGGGTCAGGGCCAGATCCCGCACGTTGGCCGCCTTTTGGTAATAGGGGGCCGTCATCGCCACCGCGTCCAGGCCGCAGGAAGCGGCGAAGCGCGCGAGGTCCTGTGCCTCACGGACACTGGTGCCGCCAACGAAGCCGATGACCGCGAAATCAGGGCGGCGGTATTTCGCCCACTCCGACAGCAACGCCTTCTTTTCATCCAGCGTGAGGGAGGAACTTTCGCCCGTCGTTCCGCAGGCAAAGACGCCGGAGACGCCATTGTCCCGATAGAATTTCTGTTGCAGCGTGACCTTGGACAGATCCAGGTCCCCTTCCGGGGTGAATGCCGTAAAGGGCGCTACGATAAGACCTTTGATTCTTCTCATATAGACCAATGATATTAGTTTTAGTTTCGAATTCTCACAAATGTATGAATTATTCCCAATTATGCAATACATATTTGCGAAATATTTTGAGTATTTCATCAAAAAGACCCACAGGCACCCACAAAATGTATGATTTTATCAGATAATTTTGTATTATTTAATCACTTTTTCTATTTTTGTTGAGACCAACCACCATCCCGATGAAAGAAGAAATCAGCCTGGTCGAGCAGACCCAACGTGACATCCTGAAATACATCGCGCGCAACGCCGACCACAAGGAGCTTCCCAAAGAAGAAGAGTTGTCAGACATCCTCGGCGTCAGCCGCGTCGTCATCCGGGAAGCCCTGAGCCGGCTCCGGGCGCTCGGATTCATAGAAACGAAACGAAAAAAGGGTTCCACCGTCATCTCGCCCAAAGTCTTCGGGGTGATGAATACCATCGTATCCTCCGGCCTGCTCGACCGCGACACGCTCCGGGACCTGTTCCAGCTCCGTCTGATGCTGGAGATCGGCATGGCCGACTTCGTCGTCGCAGGCAAGACCGAGGAGCAGATGGCCCGCCTGGAAGAGATCGTCTCCCGGGAGGTGGCGCTGAACCAGGAGATGAACGACGCCGCAACGGACGAAGAGCGCTACGAGGTCGCCAAGAAACTGACCGCCGTGGACGTGCAGTTCCACGCCACCCTCTTCGAAATGACCGGCAACAAGTCCCTGATGGACTTCCAGTACATCCTCCGGCATCTCTTCACCCTGTATTTCCCCAAGATCAAGAAGGACTTCCACGAGCGCAACATCATCTCGCACGTCGACCTCTACAACCTGCTGCGCTCCGGCACGGCAGACGCCTTCCGCATGGCCATGCGCCTGCACCTGACGACCCAGTTCGTCAACATGGAGTCCATCCTCGATAAAACCTACGCCAAATGAAGTCCCCCCGCATCCTTCTCGCAGCGATCCTGTGCGCACTCTGCCTGCTCCCCGCCCCCGTCCTGCGGGGCAGCGACTGCAAGGTCTCGAAAACGGCCGCTATGCCCCTGGGCGAGCGGCACGGGACGGCCGGCGCCTTCGTCGGGACGCTGGGGAGTACGGTCCTCGTCGCCGGCGGGTCGGATTTCCCCGGCCTGAAGCCCTGGGAAGGCGGCACGAAGGCCTGGAGCGACCGGATCTATGCCATCACCCGGGACGGATCCGGATACGCCTGCCGGGAATGCGAGGGGCTCCGGCTCCCCCAGCCCGTCGGCAACGGCTGCAGTGCCGGCAACGGCAAACTGCTGTACTGCATCGGCGGACAGACGCCGGACGGACCGTCCGACCGCATC
>JAEEGF011330914.1_pt1 | contig 27165 bp, 23 predicted proteins | sample 9134171 | NCBI WGS metagenome assembly JAEEGF01 (sample SAMN16246542, study PRJNA631951) | gut metagenome | biome: gut microbiome; feature: rumen; material: AP-attached | host: Bos | place: Iran: Karaj | collected 2018-10 | reverse complement strand
TTCCAGAGAAGGGCCGCCCTCTCGGACGATGGCTTGGCGTATTGCATTGAAATCGATGGTCATGGTGCTAATTTATTGATTGTCATAAAACTGGAGCCAAAATGGAAAACGAACTGGATATCATTGATGGATCGATTCGCCTTGACGGCGACTACGATTTTATTTTTCAGCCCGGCGGCGTCATGGCCTATTCCGGAGAGATCCGTACGGGCCTTCCGCCGCTACGCGAAGGAACTTACTGGAACTGGCTGGGCCGCGTCTTTGAAGCGGACCGTTTCATGCTCCGTCATGGAATCATGAAAGGGACGCTCTGGCTTGGCTTCCAGAACCGCCCGTATGTCACGACATTGCCATCTGCTGGCGAGCATGTCATCGTGCGGAGCGAGTTCCTGCTGTTCGCGGAACTTTCGCAACGCATTCGTGGCAACCGTTTGCGCCTCGTGCCTGGCTCAATGCGCAAGGTGCTCACGCTGACTGAGTTGCAAGCAGATGAAAAGGGGCTTTCGCCAGTCATCTGCACGGCTTCGCCATTGAACGAGGCTCGTCTTGAGGACGGCGAAACGCTTCACGTTTCGCCGTCTGCTCTTGTCGCCTGGAGCGGCTGCCCCATGCCGACAGCCTTCTGCTCGCATCTGCGGTTCCGCGACCTTTTCGTGCCGCGGCTGCCCGAAACGTTGACGCTTGATTTCAGAGGCCCCGGCCGCGTCTTTTTCCAAGGCGCGGCTGTGACCGATGTAACGACGACGTCTCGTCGTCGTTGGTAGTGGCACGCGACGGCGCGGACGCCGTCGTTACTTCTGTTCTTCCAACTCCTTTTTAAGCTGTTCTTTTTGGCGTTTCAGAGCTTCGCGGCGCTCTTTGATGCGCTGCTTTTCTTCCTTGCGCCATTCTTCTTCTTCCTGCTTGCGCAGTTCGTCACGTTCTTGTTCATCGACGTCGCGTTCGTGATCGCGGCGGCGGAATTCATCCTGAATGTCGCTTTCGATCGTGACATCGCGCTGTTTGACAGACGATTCAATCGGATCGCTGCTCAGATGGTTGAAGACGACCATTCGCGGCGATAGGAGGAACATGCGTTGCATGATGCTCTTATCCTTTCCGATACCGCCGAACAACCAGCCGATCCACGGGATGGAGCGCAGGAACGGAATGCCCCACGCTTTCTCCACGACGCTTTCATGCATGTAGCCGCCGATCAGCAGGCATTGGCCTTCCTGCACGCCGGCCTGTGTTTCCAACGTGCTGTCATGGGACATCGGAAGATCATCGACCACAACGGTTTCGAAATCACCATCCTGTATCTGCAACGTCATCCAAATCTCGTATGACGGTGGCATAGGCATGCCTTCTTCGATTTCTGGACGCGGCAGATCGACGATTCGCGGCTGAACTGTCAAGACGATACCCGTCGAAACCTGTGTCAAATCAACGACTTCCTTTCCGACAACCTTCGCATGGTAGCTCTTCGTATCCTGTAACGTGGCGGTCACATTGTCGAGCGTCAGAAGACTTGGTCGTGAAATTGTGCGGGCCTTTCCTTTTTCTTCCAACGCGGCGATGCTGGTAGCTAGGGAGAAGGTGTTGTTCACATACGTCAGAGCACCCGTCAAACCAAGGCCGGCCAACGTGTCAGGCGTTGCGAGATTATCCGCATCAAGTCCCACGCCGATACGCGACTTGCGTTTGCCGCCCAACGCTTTAAGACGGAGTTCCCAGTCGAGCAGGGCGGATTTGTCGATATCCAGAATGGTGACGGCGATTTCGACCATGCGGATGGGAACATCCAACTCTTGGATCAGTTGTTCATAATACGGCATGCGGGCCTTCGAATCGCGGACGATGACGGCGTTCAGTCGTTTGTCTGCCAAAATCTGCGGCCCATTATTGGAAATACGTTCCAGTTCGTCCTTCGCTTTTTCATCGGCCGTCATGTCTTCGGGCCTTTTAGCGTTATTCTGTTGTTCTTTCGTCTGTAGTTTGCTACGGGAATTATTAACACCCATCAATTCTTGCAGGATGCTGGCGACGCCGCGGACGGATGTTCCGCCACTGCCGTTTATGTCGCCCCCACCAAGCGTCACATCATCCGCCCAGGCATGCTTCAATTTGAAGATGCGAACCTCTTCATCACGGGCGAGACGGTTGCGGCGAAGGCTGTCCGCTTTCGCCACAAGCTCCTGAATCAGTTCGACATAACGTGGCGGGCCGCTGATTTTGATTAAGGCGTTGTCCTTCGTGCGAGCCATCGGGAAGCGAGAATCTTCGACATCCAGTTCGCGAAGGATTTCGATGACATCGTCCGCCTTCATGTAGCGCAGTTCGAGAAGAGATGAACGCATTTCGGCGGGTGTGCAGATGTAGAGGCCTGCGCCATCATAATACCAGACAAGATTGCAGACACCACAGACCTTTTCAAGAAACTCCTGCGGCTTGCATTCATGGAAATTACCACTGACAACCAATTTAAGCCCTTGTGGCAGGCTCAAACCGATGCCTTGCGCGGCGGCGAAGTTCGTTAGAACTTCACTGACAGGAGCTTGTCGCGCCGTATAGGAATACGTGGCAGTCTTCCATGGGATTTGCGATGGTTCCGTCGCTCGGACGGCAAGTGGTTGCCAGACGAGCGAGATGGTCAATATGATGAAAAAAAGCCGCAATGACATATTGTTTTGCTTTATTATTATAAGGTATCTGATAAATCGGCCTATGGCCGGAAGAACATCGTATGAGACGATGGCGTAGAGGAAACGGTCTGCGGGCTCTGCAGCCGTTGCCGCCACCATTCGCCTGTAGAAAGAAACGTCTCGACGGTGGAGACGAGCGTTTCGTCATCGATAACGCCTTTCAGCGTCTGCCACAGCAGAAGTGTCTTCTTTGCAGTGTCATACGACAGAACGGCATCATCTTTCAGACTCCGTCCCATGGCGTATGACGTGAGATTCAGAAGGGCTTCATGGCGTTTATCCGCTTCATTAGGCAGCGGTGGAAGCTCCATCTGGAGCATCAAGACACCATGTTCTTCATGGAAAAGGACGGGTTGCCCGTCAAAGACGAGCGTTGTCCTGCCATCGGACGAAGCTTTGGCTTCGGGATAGCGGACAATGCGCATGAACTTTTCCGTGAGAAGGGGCACGTGTTTCCTTAAAAGGCGTTATTTCATGTTGTTGAGGATGGAGGAACGGCCATCGGAGAACTTGCTGAGCAAGTCCGTGGAGAGCGTGTAGGCCTCGTCGCGTTTGGAGACCAGATTGTCCATGCGGGAAAGATCGGACTGCGCGTCATTGTTGAGCGAGTCGATTTTCGCCTTGACGAGCTGGTTGGCGGAAGCGATGTAACCATCGGATTTCTTGCTGTTACAGTTGTCGGTGATAGAAGTGTGTTGATTGACCCATCCAAGAAGATTGGCCTCGCCTAATTCAGAATCTGTGAAATACAATTTTAGGTAGTAGCCAAGGCCTTTGCAGGCGTAGGAATTGTCATCGCCTTCCTCCTGCGATTCCAGTTTGGACTGTGTGGCGGCGATGGAGGCGAGCAGGGTGCCGAGATCTTCGATTCGTTCATTGCGGGCCTCGATGATTTTGGCCATCGGCGTGATTTCTTTTTCCAGAATGTTGGCGCGTTTTACGGCCAGCAGCGTCACGAGATCTTCGATAGTCAGCGGCATGCCATTAACGTTTGTATCAACACCATCGACCTTGTAATAAGAGCGAACGGCCAACTCGTCGTTACCGCCATCAATCTTACGTCCGAACTTGTCCAGCTTGTAGTTCGTGAACTGTAAGTTCAAGGAATGATTGTAGTTTTGACTGTCGTAATTAAAGGTGGCGCCAGGCGTGTAGGTAATGTATGTTGCCATATTTTTTATCTCCTTTATCAGGAATGGGTTAGATGTTGTAAGCAGTATTTTCGGCGTCTTTCATGAGACGTTTGAGGGCGTTGGTATCCATCAGATAGGCCTGGTCGCGCTTCGTGACGAGATCTTTGATGTTGATGGTGGTTTTCTGGGTGACCGTGTTCAGTTCATCCTGGCGGTTTTTGATTCCCGCAATGATCGGCGTGATTTGAGGCTCGCCCCATGGCGTGACATTCGGATAGTAATTATCGACCGAGATTTCCAGGACGTTCTGAAGATAGCTGCCAAGCGTCGTCGTATGGGAGCCTGTGACATCTGTGTAAGTGAACGACGTGTTGTATTGCACGGTTGATCCAGATACTAGCAACTCCATCGCCTGGCAGGAGCTATCCAGCAGGGCGGTCTGACGAGTCAACATTTCCATTTCGTTTTGGAGGATGGCCTCCGTTGTTTCCGCGCGGGCGATGCTGATGAGCAGGAGAAGGCGGCCGACGGAAAGATCTTGGAATTGGACACCGTTCCAGTTGATGGCATACGAATGGCTCGTCGCGATGAGCTGCGGGTCATTGTCCAGCAATGATGTGGGATTTGCGTCCCAAGCGGTAACGTTAGTGACAGCGATATTGTTCATTACATGTTCCTCGCGACGCTGATGTGACCGCTGTAGAAGAGGGCGATGGCGTTGGTGCCGAGCAGGTAGGCCTGGTCACGCTTGTTGATAAGAGACTGGATGTTGATGGATGTCTCCTGGGAAATCGTGTTCAGTTCGTCCTGTTTCGACTGGATGGCTGAAATGATTTGATTCTTCTGATTGGTTGACCATGCTGCCGTATCGGTATTCGGGAATGTTCCGCTAGAGACGTTGATTTTGAGGACGTTCGTCAGATAGTCCTTCAAAGTGGTGGTATGATTGCCCGTGCCATCCGTATAGGTGAACGATGTATTATTGGTGATGGTATTGTTCATGTTCTCCAAAATATAGGATTCGGCCTCCGCGGATCCATTGAGCAAGGCGGTTCTTCCCGCCAATACATCCATCTGTTCAACAAGCTGTTCTTCGATTAGTTCGGCGCGTATGAGCGTGATCAGCATGATGACGCGTGAGAGCGAGAGGCCGTTCATCGAGACGTTGTTCCAATCAAGATTGTATGTTGCTTTGATTTCAGAGAGGAAAGAGCCTGCCGAATTGCTGTCCGCAGCGAGGCCGGTGGTGGGATCCTGCAGGGTGCCGTCAAGGGCGACCTTCATCTTCTCGCCAGCGTAGTTGAAAGCGTAAAGTGCTCCGTTGGAATCGACGCCATAATGGAGATAACGCGAGAGGTTCTCTGTTTCATAGTAGGCGTTACCATAATTGTCAAACTTGATGCCATTGGCCGCCATCGCGGATTTCTGGGCATCCGTCAGATTATCAGCCTTCACGAGAGCGTCTGTCAAAATGCCGTTGTCGTCAACGACGGACAACATATGGGCCTGAACATAGTTGTTTCCATATTGATCTTGTACTTGATAGAAGTCAATGTACCGTGTTGTTTCAACTGTAAGACCTGCCATGGCGCGAACCTCTTGCTGGTTTGAAGCCCTTATATTGATTTTTTGTTATTAAACAGGATTGCCCCATGTCCCTCCCAAAACATGGAAATCATTGCAACCATAAGGAACACAATGACTTAGCGCAATTCAGCCTTTTGGCTGACTTTACACTACCTTATATTATACCATTTTTTTTTTGAAAGACAAGTGAAAAATTAAGAAATTGTTAAAAGTTTATTCTTTTTTGAATGGAAATTGAAACAAAAAAGCCACGTCGTCATGGCGTGGCTTTTAGATGCTATCGTAATGTCAGCGGTTATCCCTGAGTATAAAGAGAATCGTGTGGAACTGCGCTGTCAGGCAAAATCCTGCGGATCAAGCATGATTTCATTGCCCATGCGATTGTCAATGCTACCGTTGAGGGAGCGGAGGACTTTGTTGATGTTATCAAAATAGGGGCCGACGGTTTCCATGGCGCGTATGGAGTCGTCATCGGAAAGGTTGTTGATTTCCTGTTGCATGTTCTCTAAGAACATCTTCACGCCGCCGCCGTCGAAGACGCCTTCCATGACACGGTCGGCGACGTGCGGGAAACCTGCTTTGCGGAGTGCGCCTGCGGCGTTGTAGAGTTCGTTGGAGACGGCGGGGGGAAGGTTCTCCTTGCGGATTCCGTCGGCAGTCTTGGATTTGATTTTCGAGACGAGGAGCGATGCGCCGTGTTGGATTGATTCGATGATGTCGCCGAACTGGTAGGAGCGTGTCTGCATGCCTTCGCTTCTTGCGTCGGCCTTTTTGAATGGGTGGAAGTGCGCGGTGGAGCAGAAGATGCCGTAGGTTTCACATTTGATGAAGATGCGGCGTTTGGGACCCGAGCCGCCGGTGTCCTGCAGATGGGCCGTGTCAGGCAGGGAGAAGTAGTGGAAAGTGCGCATGCCGTTGAGGAGGCCGCCCATACCGGTGGGCACGTCCAACCCGCGAGGCATGTTGAGATGTCCATCCACGTGCATGCCCTGATAGGGTTGCGCATGGGTCGATGTCCGCTGATAGATTTCTGGGTTCAGATCGAGCCATTTGGCGATATAGCCGTTTGGGTCGGCTACGGAGAATGATCCGCGGTACATGAACTCGCCCTTCTTCAATGCGGCGGCATGCAGTGCGATTGTGAGGGCGGCGGCGTTCTCGGTGGTCGGTTCGAAACGCGAGATGTTGCCTGAAAGAAGCGCGCGAAGTATTTCATTGCCGCGCTTGATGCGTGACTCCATAAACATTCGCAGTTCTCCGACATTGCGTGGGCGGGAGATGTGCGAACGCTTTGTCACCATGTCTTGATAGTGGATTTTCGGAAGATTTACGATATGGCCGTTCACTAGCACGTCCAGTTCGTCGGGAAGCTGTGCCTCTGTCAGTGGCGGTTCGGTTCTGTGAACTGTCACAGGCCCGGCGGGTTTGTAGAGTTTCGCGGCCTTGAGAGGGTCGTCACCTGAAAGCCTTGCATTATATTCCTCTGGATGCGTGAGTTGCGCGACTTTGTCTTCGGTGAAGGTTGTGAAGAATTTTTCCGCGCTTGCTTTTGGGATGGTAAGGCGCGTGACACCCGCTCCGTCCGTCTCCAGTGTCGCGCCACAGGCTTGTGCGAACGATTCGAGAAGGGTGCGTGCTGTCTCGTCGAGACGTTTGTCGCAATGATAGATGATATTGTCGCCTTCCACGCCAGCGTTCCATTTCACGCGTGTGTCCGGCATGACTTCAAGATGCTTCAAAGCGACCTGCCCCTTCTTGCTGACCCATGTCGTCGGGGAGAAGAGCTTTTCAAGATTCGCAAGATTTTCGATGGCGCCTTGTTTCACGGCGGGGGCGGCATCACCCAACGCGTCGAAAAGCTCCAATTGCATTCCGCCGACTCTTAGAATCTTGGCGAGCGATTCCTTGAACTCTGCTTCTTTTTTGTTGATGTCGGCGATGATCTTTTCACGGAGTGCTTTTTCTTCTGGAGGAAGGCCTTTCTCGTTTGGATCAAATGCAGCGCGGTAGTCGTCGAAAAGTTTGTCGAACACACCTGCGTTCGCCTTTTCGCGGAGGTCAAGTATGCCGGAGAACTTTGCAAAACGTGTATCGTCATCGAAGACGGAGAAGTTGTTGAATCGCGGCTTGGTACTCTTTCCGTAGGTATCCTTGAAGGAAAGATCGTCAGAGACTTGAAGATACTTGCCGTTGCCTTCGAGTGAGTGGCCTGGATCGATGGCGAAGAATTTGCCGTCGATGAAGCCTTTGTTTTGGCCGCGCGAGCCGACACCGTCGCGATCGGCCGTGACGAGGAAGAAGGCCTTGTATTTGCCAAGTCCTTCCATTTCAAGATCTTTCGGCGCATCCTTGGGCTTCACGATACGGCCATCCTTGAGCATTCCCGCCTCCATGTCCTTATATCCGTTGGCGAATTTCGCCGCGAGCATGATTTTGGGGTGGCCGTCGGAATATTGTCCACGTACGATTTCCAGCTCCTGCGATGGGACGCCGGCGATGCGTGTGAGGTCGTTGGCGAGGGCTTCGGTGACGGCTCCGGCGGAGATGTCGTCTGCCTTGGCACGCGTCTGGAAGCGATAGAATTGTCCCATTTTGCGGCCGACGATGATGCGTTCTGGGCGCATGAACGTACCGGCGTGGGCTGAGTCGCCGCTGGAGAATTTATCGCCTTCATTGTAATCAAGCTTCATGATGGCACGGTCGGCGAAATGCTTGAAGACTGGTGATGCATCGTATTCCGCATCGCCTTCCTTCACATTCATCACGGCGTCCCTAATGTCTGTGAAGAGGTTGAGCTTTGTCTCATGCAAGAGTTTCGGAGACGATTTCGTGCTGAGCTGTGAGAGTTTGACGATGTCGTTGCGGTTGGTGAAATAATTGTCGATGGCCTTGGCAAGCGACTTCACGGCATCGCTCGTGTCTGGCATTTTATCAATATCTTTTTTCTGTTCTGCAGCGGTAAGCACGAGTTTTGCGGCTTTTTCTAACATCAACTCTGAAGCGGCGGCCATCGCGGCCGGATGAGCGCGGCCAGCGAGCAGTATCTGCGTGCGCAAATCCTTCCCTTCGCATTTTTTCGCGAAGGCGGGATCGTTCGCCTTCAGATTTTCAAGTGCTTCGCGGCTTTCCGGCGAATTGATGTCCATCATGTAGCCGTGCGTATCATCCTTCGACCAGTCGTTGCGATAGATGAAGCCCGGTTCCACGCCGTTCGTCTTGAGCTTTTCAAGGATGACAGGGTTCGTGTTGGAACGGTTGATGCGCATGCCTGCGCCAATGACACCCTTCTTCATTCGATCTTCGACTGAAGTCGTGCCTTTCTCGAAGATTTTCTTAAGATTTCTGAGGCCGGTCGGTTCATTGCTTCCGACGGATTTCTCGACGTGATGGCGTCCTTCGAGTGGCTTATTTTGGTCTTTTTCCCAATCGCGGTTCTTTGCGATGGCTTGGTCGATACGGCGTGATGCGATGCGAGCCATGTCTGCGGGGCTCTTACATTTGGCCATGTCGCAGCCACTGAACGGATCGTTTGAGATATCGTGGCGGATCTTCGTTCGGAGGTCTTTCGGAAGTTCGCGGAATTTTGGACTAGTGTCGAGCTGTCGCGAAAGTTCACCGATGAAACGTTGCTTCTTGAGCGTCTCAAGTTGCGAGAACGTCGCTTTTATATCACAGGCGCGGAGCGACTTACGCAATTGCATACGGGAACCGAGGACGGTGTCAAAAGCATGTGTACCGAGCGAGCCGTATTCCTGTTCAAGCGCTGTCTTGAAGGCCTTCATCGTGGCGGTGTTCGTCTTGGCCGAATGGGAGAAAATGTAGTTGCCAAGCTGGGTGGTGGCATTTTCGTTTTCGCCGCGCACGATGATGTCACGGTGCGAGAAAGAAGTGCGGCTGACAATGTTTCGAAAAGAATCAATATTCAATGGCATGGGAATCTTAGTCCATTATATTATATATAGTTCAAAGAAGAAAACGGCCTCTTGGAGCAATGAACACAAGACATCTATTATCTTGCGTTTCAAGCTGAAGATAATCCATATCCTACGGTTTGAACACCATATGTCCGATAGGCGGTTCGTCAGAGTCATCATCAGTGTTATCGCCCTTTTCAAGAATTCCATGAATGCGTTCAGCCCAGATGTCGCAGAGCTGTAGGGTCTTTTCGATTGTGGCAATGAAGTCCTCCACATCTTTCGCAACAGTCGAAAGATCGAAGAAATAGTTATAAACCACCGTTTCCGTCTCAGGCTCGAGCGTGAAATAACCGCCAGCCGTTTCCTTGCCGAAGAGACCGCCAGATAGCAGGTCGCGATAAACTTCCTTTGAAGCGTTCTTCGGGAGTTCCGCAACTTCGATGAAGCAAAGAATCTTACCTGTCGCCTCCACGAACTGGAAATTCACGTTATAGGCGTCATCGATTCTTACGCTGACAAGCCCTGATTCATCAGGCATGAGTGTTTCGATTTTGGATACTTTGCGCACTTCGGCAAAAAATTGGATGTAGTCGTCTTTTGTCATCATATTGCTTCCACTATTGTTTTTAAGCATGACATAGTCATACAATTGGTAAGGCTGAGTTTAGCTGGAAAGACTTAAGTAACTGTGCTATTTCAGGCGAACTGGTTGTTGCAGAGCTTTGCGTACTTACCGTTAATTCGGTTTGATTCTTGAGAAGATTTCAGCCATGCTTACATTTCCATATTGAGGTTGAAATAAATTGATACCAATCAATTTATATGTTGTTTTTTACGATCTGTGAACTGGGCGACTGTCTCCGTCAGGCGAATTTGATGATTTGGTCTGGCGTGAAGGTCTGGGCGAAGACCACGTTCGTGACTTCCGGCATGTCCTTTGTGAGATCGATGGTGCCCTGAAGGGTGATGTGGGCCTGCCCAATCTTGAATTCGTCACTCGGATTGCCATTAATTGTGAGATGATGCGTGGAATCCACTGACATCGTGGCGGTCTTACCGTCATCGGACACTTTCAAAGTGTACATGGAGTTGGCATGGCTGGTAATCGGGCAGCCGCTTTGGGCCATATTGCGTGAGACGAAGAGGTTGCCGCCTGGCAAATCGCAGAGTTTCTCCGCCGCATTCTTGAATAAAATCTGTGACAAATCGCTTTGAAGCCCTTGGTGAAAGATGGTCGAGACGGCTTTTCTGGCTTTTGATTCCGGGAGTAGAGAACAGAATTCGTTCACGACTGTCTGCTTGTCAGCATTGCCGAGCAGAAATTCCTTGCCGTTGATGGTCCAGCTGGCGCGGTCGGCATCAGCCTCCAACGCATCGAACACGTCAGGATTTGTCTTTGAAAACATCTTCGGATTGTTGAAGTTATCCTTGATATAGTTGTTCAGGCGTTTCGCGAACTCCTTGCCGACAGTATCAAGACGCTTGTCACCGAGGCTGAATTCGTCCCATGTCTTCATATCTTCGGCCATATTCTTGATATTCTCTTCACTGAATTCGACGTTGACATCGTTCGCGTTGAGCATGGTATTAATAATATAGTTGGAAAGCACGCGGGCCGTCTTCGCAGGCATGCCGTTGCCATATTTCATCAGCAACTCTGCCGCCTTGTCTTGGGCCTCTTGGTCGTTAAGTACATAGCCAAAAAAGTCCTGTGACTTTTCGATCATCTGCTTCGCTTTGGTCTCGTCAATTGTGATTGGTTTCATATCTTCTTTCACGGCATCGATCGCAACTTTGACTGCCATGATGCGGCGCGCGGTCAACGGCTTGCCTTTGCCGTAGTCCTCTAGTTTCATTGCGGTCTTGACGGATTCTGGAATCTTCGATTCTCCGCCGAACATATCGATGATGGACTGACGGAAGAGCTCGCGCACGGCATTGTTCGCTTCTTGTTTTCTGGCTCTCCGGCCGACATTGCCGATGAAGTCATGGTTGCTTGAAGGAGCGATCGTCCTGCCGTTGAGAGGGCCCTCGGTTTTTATGTCGCTTTTTATATCAACCTTGTCTTCAAGGGCTGCAATTGTCCTGCCTTTGACGTTAGAGGCAAAATCGGTGAATGCCTTGAAGGTCGCATTGTTCAATTCTAATGGCATTGTCTTTTCCTTGTTTGAAAGTTATATCTTGTCTATTTGCATCTGCTTTGTCTGAGGCAAGTTGCTTATTCCAATAAGCTAAATATTACACCCGCAAAAAGCCTGTCGCGTCGAAGGACGGAGTTTCAGTTTTCGCTGCTGCGGCCGCTTCAGCGGCGGGGCGGAATTCGGCGAGGAGGTTTCGCCAGGTTTCGGCCTGGTTCACGAGTTCTTCGAGGGCTTTGTCGAAGGTGGCGCCATCAAGTCTTGCAAGCGGAAGACGATGAATCAGGACATACGTGCTGCTTTCCTGTATTTTGGCGAAGATGGTTTCCGCGCTGAAGTTCGCCGCGAGGAGAAGATCGGCGAAGTCAGCCTTGCCTTCGGCGGGCGGTTCGCCAATTTCAGCGATGGCGGAGAGGACATCGCCGTCCGTGACGAACGAGATGGCGATGCCGTCCACGTCGATTGAAGCCGTGTTGTCTTCGGCAGCGAGATCCTCTATCCCGTGGCGTGTTGAAAAATCAGAAATAAGTTCTTTGAATTCCATGATTGGTTTCCAATGGTTTTGATATATTAACAATCAGTCAATGATCAGTTGCCTAACGGCGAGATGCTGATTAAATCATCATATAAAAGGTATGTTCTGGATTTGCTGGATATTCTGGATATTCTGGTTTTTCAATTCTAGTGAATCCAGAAGCTCCAGAAAATCCAGAACATCCAGAAAAAACGGTTCCGCCGAAGCGAGACCATTATATATTAGATATGGTTTTTCATTTGGCGTTCGATGGCTTTGCGTTCTTCGTATTCCTTTTCCTGCAGTTCGATCATTTCCCGAATGGCTTCACCCATGAGTTTCAGAAGAGCGGTTGTCATATCCTCCTCCTCCAGCTGGGTGAGATTCAGATTGGCGGCCATCGTCGAATACAGGAGTTTGATTTTCTCCGTCGTGGTCGGCGGAAGCTGGCCGGCTTCCGAAAGTATGCCACTCAAGGTATTTCCAAGAGTTGTCAATGTTGACTGCAGGGCGTATGAGACATCGTTTGAGAACTGCTCGATGGCATCCAGCGTGGTTTTGGGAAGGAACTGGAGGGCGGATGTGTCTCCGGCCATAACGAGGGAGGCGATGGCGGCGGCCTCGCCGTCGGACATTCCGGTCGCCTGAAGGCGGGCGGTCAGTTCGGCCGTCAGCATCTCCGTGGAGCTTTTGCCGGAAACGGGCTGGATGCCGAGATTGGCGAGGAAGTTGGCCTGGATGTTGGCGGTTGGATTCGCCTCCGATATTTTGTCGATGAAAATCGCGGAAGAATTCACGAGTTCGGAGATTTTAGGCACGACGTTCGTGATATCGACGGCGTATGTCCCTTCGGCGATGATTTTCTGGGTGGCGGCGATTTTGGCTGTCAGCTCTGCACCGATCTTGGCATCCGCCTGCGCGGCCGCCAAAACGGCATTGGCGTTGTTGAGAACAGATTGCGCGTCTTTCAGGTTGCTGACGGCTTTGACAAGATTATCCTTCGCCGTGGAGAGAATATTGTTCGCCGTCGTCAGAGCGGCCTCGGCCTTCGTGACTTCCACCATGGCTACAGCGAGAGCGGCCTCCGCCTGGGAGAGTTTCTGCTTGGCCTCTATCAAGGCAGCTTCCGCGGCGGCCTTGGCTTCCGGATCGTCACCGGCTGCGGCGACGGCCGCTTCAGCGGAGGCAACTCCCGCGGAAGCTGTTGAGATAGTGGCTTGCGCTGCCGCTGCCGCCGCTTGCGACTTGGCCAACGCGGCTGTCGCGCCGTCCACAGCCGTCTGAGCGGCCTTGACGGCGTTTTCAGACATGGTGACGGTTGTGCCAGCCGTATCAACCGCCTGCTTGGCCGTGGTGACGGCCTCTTCCGCCGTCTTCAGACGGGTATCATAGTCGCCCAGCCCTTCCAGTTTCTTCTGGAGCTCGTCCAACGCAGCACGCTGGTTGTCAAGCCCCTTCTTCTTCGCCGCCTCGACGGCCAGCTCCGATTCATAAGCGACTCTGGAGACGGCCGCCGAGTAGCCAATCAGGCCGGACAGCGACGCGACGCTGTTCAGAACTAGAGACATTGTGGCCATGTTCTTCGTTTGAGTGATAAGCGAATTGGCTTCGATTTTATTCTGGTTGGACTGGTAGGCGGTATCCAGCACGTCGTTCCTGAACAGAGCCAGAAGTTTGGTCAGATCGACCGCGACGGCATCGGACAAAGGCAACGCCAGGGCGGGGCGAGAGGCTCCAAAACCGATTTGGCTGGCGCGGTCTTTCCAGTCAATGGTCAGATCCTTTGGTGCTTTGTTGCCGGAAGACTTTTTTTCGACGGGCGCTTTCGCGTCCAATTCGTCCATCTGCTGTTTCTGAACGGCCTGCTGTTTTTCAAGGCGAGTTTTCCAGAAAATGTTATCATCCAATGAATTGGCCATGGTTTTGCTCCTATGGAGTAGTATTTAGATGCCACGCAGGATCTGGGCGGTTGTGTCCACTTCGTTCCTGTTCACGGTCTGCATGAGTTGGAGGACAGCGTTGAGCATGTCTTTTACGGCCTTGGTGAGGTCAGCAGTCTTGGAGGCATTCTCTTCCATCATTTTTATCTGGCCTTCGATGGCTTTGGCATCCGCCTGCTTGCCGCTGGCGATGCCGTCACCGATTGTCTTGACGAATCCGGCGACGGCGCCGATGAGCTGACTGACGGCCTGGCCACGGTTGCTTAAGGATTGAGCGGTACTCAATTGCATGTCCATCTTTGTCTTCAAGCCTGTCATTTCCATTTGCTTTGCCAAGATTGCATCTTGCTTCGTATCAATATCAGCTTGCTTTGTATCAATTTCAGCTTGCTTCGCCGTGATTTGTTCTTGCTTCGCCGTGATTTGTTGTTGCTTCGCCGCTATTGCATTCGCATTGGGCGGTTCCGCCGCTTGCAGCGTCGTCAGTTCCGTCTTCAGCGTTCCCATTTCCGTCTTCAGCGTTCCCATTTCCGTGTTCAACGTCCCCATTTCCGTCTTCAACGTCCCCAGTTCTGTCTTCAGCGTCCCCAGATTCGTCTGCGCGGTCTTCAACTGTTCGCCGGTCGCCTTGGCCTTAGCGGTGTTTGCAACACCTTTAAATCCGCTGGCCATGCCATAGAGCGAAGAACCGATTTGGACGATACCCGAAATGACGCCCATCCACAGGGCGAAAGACGCCGCGGATTCCATCGTGTCCGCTTCTGCTTGGATGTTCGCGATGGCGATGTTTGTTTCCGCCTGACGCATGAGCTGTGTGGACTGCTGCATTTCGTTCAGAGCTTTTTGCAACAGCACAAGCAACTGATACAGAACGAACAAGCCTTTGCCAGGTTCTTCTGTTGCCAGACTGCCAAGCGTATTCAGGATGCTGTTGGCAGTTTCCGCCGCGTTATAATTGCCGGTGGGGGGTGTGAGCTGCGGAGTGGTGGAAGTCGTGATACCAGCCTTCTTTCCGAGCGTTTCCATCTGCAATTGCCCATGCAGTCCGACGCCTTTGGTTTCCTTCGTTTCTTTCGTACCGCCGACGTTGGTTCCGCCGTCGATGCCTTGTGTATTTCCAAAGCCGCCTTGAACAGGCTTGTTTCCAATTCCTTCTACCATATTTAAAACTCCTTGTATTTATTTAGTTTACGACGGCGGGGATGCCGCCGTTACCTCCGATGGCGGGGACGCCGCCGTTACCTTATGCCATTGCTTGGCCGAGATTTGTGAAGATTTCGGTTTCGATTTGATCGTAGCTCTTAATCTGCTGCATGATGCCGCTGACGCAGTCCTGCAACAGCTTCATGATCTCCTGAATGGCATCCTGCTCATCCGCTAGACGCTGTTCCAGCTTTTCAAGGAACTGCTGGATCTTCTTCAGCTCGACTTGTCCCATCATCGCGTTGTAATTATCAATCGTTGCCGCGATGTTGATGCCGCCGCTGACGACGCCGAGAGCGCCGGATGCAATGGAGGTCGCGGCCTGGATGAGACGGCCGATGGAGGAGGCGATGGTGGCGGGGTTGCCGAAGGAGGCGAACATGCTGGCGACCGTGATAGCGATGGTGATGGCGAGCATCGCGATCTGGGCGGCCTTCTTGGCGTCCTTGCGGCTCATCGACGGATCGATCGCCTGGAAGACATCCGCCACCGCCCCTATTAATTTATTCATGATACTTGGCTTCTCCAACATGGCTACCGATGCTGCTGCAGTCGCAACCGCAACGCCTGCCGCGACAACGGCACCGACGCCGACGCCGCAAGACAGGACGGCGCAGACTGTCGCCGCCGCCAATGCCGCCGTGGCGACCGCCAATGTGGCGTAGGCCGTAATTAAAGCGGCCTTCCGTTTCTCTTCCGCCTTCTTGAAATCTTCGACGGACTGCTGGATGTTGGCGAGCTGCTGTTTGCAACGGGCGCAGATCAAGTCCTTCAACTGCTTGATGCGTTCCTGCGCGAGTTTCAGCTGTTCTTCGGACACTTCCATCTGCAACAGGCTGAGCAACTTGGCAAGGTCGATATCCGTATCGCTTTCTCCGTCGGGGAGGGTGAGGACGTTGGTCATGCTGGTGGGGTCGTTGACTTTGCCTTTCTTGTTCGTGCCTTCCGTCGATGTGGTGAGGACGGCGCTGAGGAGCTGTGCGAGGCCGTTGCTGATTTCCTTTACTCCGTCTTGACGTTCCGTCTTTTCGCCTTCGACTTTGTCTTTGCCTTGGCCTTCATTGACGCCGCCGACAAAGGGGGTGTTGCCGCTGATGGGTCTGTTGAAGTTAATTTCGCTCATCGTTGTTTCTCCTTTCTAATTTGTTTATTTATATTTTGTTAATTGCCTTTCATCAGTTCGAGGATGGCGTTGGCTTTGTCAATGAACGGTTTGTTGGCCGGAGTGGGTTCGCAGAGGACGACGACGGAGTTGAGGGCGCCTTCGGCTTTCTCCTTGTCATTCAAGGCGATAAAGCATTCAGCGGCATGGAAGGAAGGACGCGGGTCGTGGCAGTTCATGACGGCGGCGAAACCGTAGGCTTCGGCAGCTTCTTCATACTTTTTCATCATCTGGAGCGTAGCACCCATTCCGATCCAGTGTTTCGGTTCGAGTTGGTCGAAGAGGCAGAGGGCGCGGAAGATCTTGAGGGCGTCGTCGTACTTGCCGGCCTGATAGAAGTTGTATCCCATGGCGTAGAGACCGTTCATCTGCTTGTCGTCAAGGCCGAGGATGTCGCGGATGGCGCATTCGCCTTTGCACATCTTCTCAATGAGGGATGCGATGAGCTTGCCATCGATTTTGGTCTGCGGATCTTTGCCTTTCGCGATTTCGTCAATGATGCTTGCGATATCTTCGGGGGTCGCCTTCGCCAACTTCTTGTTTTCGTCGTAATTAGCCATTTTTATGATTCCTTTTAATTAAATTGTTTTGTTTTTCTTTTTTAATTCTTTTTCAGAGCCTGTAGGGATGCTTGAGTGCTCCAAGCTTCTCCAACCTGTTCTGTCTGACGGCATCTGGATCTTCATGTCCTTCTTCCGTCAATTCCCTCAGGCCCTGTTCCCAGTTGACCTGGTCATCCATGAGGACTTTTTTCAAATCCTCCGGAAGCCCTTGGATGTTGCTCACATCCACGTTTTTGAGCTTTTCCGGATCGATGCCCAGTTCCTCGCATTTCTTGCGAGTCTCTTCAATCTTTCCTTTTGCGACTTCTAGAAGCTCTTTCGACTTCTGGACGGTTTTCTGGATTTCCTCCAGATACTCCCTTGTCTCTCTCTCGTTTTTTTGTTCCGTCATAGATGTTTCTCCATGGTTTTTTCATTTGTTACACCTCTTTTTTATTTTTCTTGATTTTTTTGAGAATTTTTGAGCAAATCGAGCAATTCTGCCACGATTGGCGGCTTGTCGTCCGAGCCTTCCGGTGGCGGATCGAGAACGGGGGCAGTGTTGTTGGCAAGAGCGCCAATCTGTCGGAGAAGCGACAAAGTGTCCAATGTCTCCAGAAGCCATTGTCCGTCTGGCGGCTGTAGATTGTCCGCTTTTTCCAATTCAATATCATCCAACCCCAGCGACGCTAGGAAGGCCTTTTCATTCATGGGTTGCTGTTCTTGAGACATATTTACATCGCCTCCTGCATGGATTCCTTAGCCATGCTGCGCAGTTTTGCGATAATTCTGCTGATTGCGGTCCGCACCGCCCCTTCATTAGTATTGAGAAGCCGTGCGATTTCATCGTATTCACGGTTTTCGAAGAACCTCATGCGGATAAGTTCCTGTGCTTTCTCTGGAAGTTGCGTCAGAAGCTGTTCAAGCCGTTCACGACGCTCGTCGTCTTCATGGGAAATGGCTTCGGATTGGTCTTCCATATTGTCCGCAAGCCGTTCCGATATTTCGGAATCAATGACTTCTGGATTCCGTCCAAGATTGCGGAAATAACCGAGCACTTCGAATTTCGCGATGCCGAAAAGCCATCCCTGGAAAGGTTGCGATGCGTCGTACTCGTCGTATTTTCGATAGGCGCATAAGGCGACCCTTTGGAGAATGTCCTGTGCGTCCGCACGATTGTAGATGGCGCTGTTTAGGTAAAGCCTGATGACGCGCTCCGACGTGCTCCATTGCTTCGTAAATTGTTCTAGTTTAGTATTATCCATCCAAGTCTATCTTGTCATTGCCTAAGATGATGTTATCTGGATTATCTGGAGATTCTGGATTATCTGGAGGTTCTGGATTATCTGGAGGTTCTGGATTATCTGGAGATTCTGGAGATTCTAAACCATCTAAATCGTCCAGTTCATCATCTAGCTCGTCCAGATCGAGATCATCATCCAACTTGATGCTGTCGAGTTCCTCTTCCTCCTGTCTGGTCTGTTTGATGTCTTTGATCATCTTCAACAGTTCGACAAGCGGCGCGAACAGTTCTTCCGGAATATAGTCATCGACTTTCACCTGCGAATACAAGGAGCGGGCCAGCTGGACGTTCTCCATGACGGGAATGTCGAATTCGGCGGCGTACCTTTTGATGAGTTCCGCGTCCGTTCCCGCGCCTTTGACGACGACTTTCGGCAACGGCGTCTCGCCCGCCACGTAACGGACACCGACTGCCAGATGCGTCGGATTCGTCACGACGACGGATGAATCTTTCACGGCCTGTTGTGACGGCGGCTCGTTGAGAATTTCATTGCGGAATTGGCTCTGGGCCTGTTTGACTTCCTGTGAGCCTTCCATCTCCTTGTATTCGCGTTTCACTTCGTCCTTTGTCATCATCATCTCCTTCATAAAATTCTTTTGTTGGAAAAAGAAATCCGCGAAGGCGATGACGATGTAGCCGAAGCCTGTGTAGATGGCGAGATTTTTCAGCAATTTGGCAAGAACGGGCAGGATGCTGTCTTCCAAATCGCCATAGCAGAGCGTCAAGAGGAGAGGGATGGACTCTAGGACAAGCTTATAGATAAGATAGCCTAAAAATGTGATTTTCAAGGTGTTCTTGAAGAGTTCAAACAGATTTTTCTTGCTGAAGATCTTCTTGGCGCCTTGCACGGGATTGAGTTTATTCAAATCTGGCTTAAGTGGTTCGAAAGTAAAGAGAAAGCCAATTTGAGCAAGCTGTGCGGCCACGCCCGTGACAGCCGCCGCGACACAGACGATGAATGAATATTTGACGATGATGATGGCCGTCTCCTTCAACCCTTCGTTGATGGCCGATTCGCTTTCCGCGCGGAACAGCTGTGAGAGAAAGATGAAAAGCTCCTTCAAATCCCGCATCAGCATGGGTGTCAGGACGCCGACGATAGTCAATAACACCAACAGCAAGGCCGTGGAGGTGATGTCCTTGCTGTTATTGACCTGACCCTTCTCGCGTGCGTCTCGCAGCTTTTTCGGGGTCGGCATTTCGGTTTTTTCGCCGCCTTCACTCATAGGCTATTGAAAGAATTTCTGGATGGGGATTAGGATCGCATCATCGGAATCGTATATCATAAGTCTCAGGAGATATTGTAGATAGATAATCAACATGAAGATGCCCAATGCACTTTTGATGGGCATGGAGAGGAAGAAAACGTTCAGCTGCGGGGCGGTGCGGTTGACGAGGCCCAGACCAACCGTCGCCAAAAACATAACGATAAGAATAGGCGACGAAAGTATAAGAGTCTGTTTCATGAGGGAATCGCCCATGCCGAGAATAACGGATGGCGCGTTGGAATTTGGCATAAGACTGTTCATGAACAACGGCCAGATGCTGAAGCTCTTGTAAAGCGCGCCAAGGGCGATGAGAAACACGCCGGAGGCGAAAAAGAGAACGGTGACCGTCTGCGTGAAAAGGATGCCCGTGGTGGAGACTTGCGCACCGCTCAACGGTGAATAGACTTCGCTCATGGTGGAGCCGCGTTGGTTGTCGATGAGATTGCCGATGCATTCGGCCAGATAGAATGGGAAGTTCGCGAAAAGTCCGAGCATGGCACCGATGAGGACTTCCTTAAGTGCCATGAATACAAGATAATACGGACTCATGCCAGGCGTCAGTTGCTTGAAGACCATCGGCGCGACAATGACGGAGAAGGAGACAATGATGGCGCGGCGGCAGAGGCCCGGAATCATCGAATCCGACATGGGAGACAGCAACAGGAAGAATCCCGTCACCCGCCCCATGGCGATGACGATTGAGAGAATGATGAGTGTGAATGTGGCGAAATCGAACATGAAGAAGATCTTTTTGGAAAAACACGGACAATAATCCACTTTCATTTACAAAAAGTTATTTACAATAACATTAATCATTTGTTTTACAATATAGTAATAAGAAAAAAGTCCCTGAAAATAGGGCTGAAAATTTGTGACAAAACCATTGCCATTGCATCATTGGCCCCCAAAAAAAGCCAATATTTATTGAAATTGGCATAAAAAATAGGCCAATTTTCATTCAAATTGGCATAAAAAATAGGCCAATATTCATTGAAATTGGCTAAAAATTCAAGCCAAATGTCATCTAATGTCAAATGGTGTCATGCGAATGGCAATCCTTTCCAGAACATCAGATCGAATAAGATGATGATGCCACCATTTCCAAAAGACATCATTTGGCAGTCGTAGCTTGGACGTTTTCGTGAATTCTATGAAAACACAGTTAATCTGTGGGACTTCATGTTTGTTTAAAACATCCTTGCGCGAAATCGCCTTGTTCAGTACCTTAAATTTTCATAAAGAGTTTGCAATTCCTATATTTGGGTGTCCATTAAGGATTTGACGGATAAATTGAAATGAAGAAGGGAAGCGGATATTACTGACGAATATACAGATAAAAAACAAAAAATTAAGCAGATATAAGCATCAATAAAAACAAAATTTTCAATCAATCAAAAGGAAAATTATGGAAATTGACGCATTGCTTGAACGTTTTGGGAAGGACACCGGACTTGGACAAATCACATTGGACGAATCGGGCAGCTGCACTTTCGATGTGGACGACATGACGATTACTCTCATGCATGTCGTTGAGGGCGGGCATCTACTCTGTTTCGCAGAAGCGGGCGAACTCCCCTCTGAAGGGCGGGAAGCATTGCTACTGGGCGCGCTTCAAGCCAATTACCTCTTCCAAGGAACCCTCGGGGCTACACTCGCCGTCCGCCCCGATTCATCGAAGGTGTTTCTCAACCGGACACTGCTGATGGAAAATCTTACCTACGAGACGTTTGTCCAGGTTCTCAGCGATTTCACGAACGCCCTCGAAGAATGGAAGAAGATGATTGCAGACTATCGCCCTGTGCCGTCCGCCCCTAAGGCGGATGCACCTGAAATGAATTCGCTCATGTCAGGATATCTGAAAATTTGATTTCTGTTGTAACGTTTTTTGCAAAACTGGAGAATTACAGTTGAAAGATTTTTCACAAAGCATCAATCAATCTTTTAATCCAATGGAGGCTCGAAGCAAATGCCGATTTCCCTGAATTCCATCCAGCAGACTTTGAACACCAGCCATATTGACGCAGATAGTTACATCAAGCTTTCCAATGATAGATCCGGTATTGAATCATACAATGCCGGATTCTTCGGCAGGCATTTCCATATCCATGCCACCAGAAGTGATAACCGGGAGGTACGGCGGGCATTCTACGAGAGTATAACCAGTCAATACAAATGCAGTGACGCGTTCTGCGCCTCTCTCCGCCAGGAACTCGGCATCGACAGCGGCAATCACAGTGCATTAAGCGTCCGAGATGCACAGGCCATCCTCCAGCGTGTGAAGATTGCTGCCCGTGATATTAATAATACAGATGTGATTAACAACCCCATCCAAAATGGTCAACCCTTTACTAGAACTAGCAATGGTGTTTTCAAGGAAGTTTTTCTCGATGCATACAACAAGGGGTGCCTCAAGCGAGCTGATGATGCAAAGAAATATCCGACTATTGCGGATGCCTTCAAACAGCCTTATTGCGATTACAATCGCCCTGGCTTTGGGCTAAAAGTCGGAAATACAGTCGTTGCTTATGTTGATGATTCAACTGAAAATGGTTCCGATGAACGCGCAACTTTTGAGCAAGAGATGACTGCAAAGCTTGAACAATTTTTCGGTCAGGATCCAACGAATGGCCTTCGTGCCGCGCGTATTATTGGCGATATAGTGCATCAAAGTATAGATAAGGACATCGTGGACGGCTTAATCTCTTCTAAAGACCCAGTTTTATGGTGTTTCAATGACGGGAACAATAATCCAATAGGTATGGCTCCACATAATTCACATATGGCAAATTTCTCCGTGGATCGTGCAAACGACGGAAGTTATAATATCCATATCAACAGTTCTAACATACCTAACTATTTAATAGGTTCACAGTCGACGACTTTTTTCGATGGCAAAAATTCCCAGATTACTTTCAATTTGGATCTTGTCCTTTCCTTTGATCCTAAAGACGGGACACCTAAAATCGACCTTCCACAACCGCTTCAGATGTCAGGAAAGTTAACGAAAATGACTACTCCTGATGATATTGTCGTTAATGACATGTCCATTTTAGCACGGATGGGGTCTGATCCAAAGGATAACACACAGTTTGGTATTGCAGCCGCAATGACAGGAGTGATTAATGATCCAGCAGTCCAGCAAGCACTATTCAAGACCCATGATGTTGATTTTATTCGCTCAAAAGTTATCACGGATTCCGATATAAAAATGCTGGGTATTTTCAACATTGATGAAGCCGAAGTCAGAAGAATGACTTTTGGGTTGGGATTGGGGGACAATGCTCAAACTCTTGATAAGGAAACCATTAATCAGCTTCTCAGTTCCAATCCCGCAGAACGTGGCAAAGGTATACAAAAACTCAAAAATATACTAACAACGTATGATGCACTTGGATGGGCACCTCAAAATCGACAATCCAACATTCGTTGCGATCTTCGCCCTGAACTTCTTAATCTTGTCACTGTCGCGGAATTGAACCATAGCTCTGGCATCCCATGCGATGCCAAGCTGGTCGCTGATTACATGAGAACAAGCAATGATCCGGACCACCAACGGATTCTAAACGATTTGGGGTCGAGCGATCCGACTAAGGTTGCTGCCGCCAAAAATGATGTCAAGGCGATCCTTGCCATGTTACGGAATCCCTCCGCTCCGGCACCCACGGCTGCGGATGTCCAACAGCCGATTAACCAAACGACGACCACCACGACGACCACAATCACGGAAGGCTCAGATTCTGAGCAGCCAAGCACCCCCGCTTCGCAACCACCCATTACACCTCAGCCAGACGTCAACCAGACTACCACGACGACCACAATAACGGAAGGCTCAGAACCTGAACAGCCCACCCCCCCTCCGCCTCCGCCCGTTACGCCTCAGCCAAACATCCAACCGACAACGGATGCCAAGCCTGAGCAACCTCCAACCGCCTCCGCACCGCCGCCGCCTACCGTCGAGCCGTAGTCCACTGACATAAAGCCCAAACATTTTTGTAAATCTTGCCATCAAGGCTACGTTTTTGTGATGCCTTGCGTATTGGGCTCGGCAGATACTTCAACTGGTTTCTGAGATGGTACTGCCTTCAAGAATCGTCTCCTCTGCATCGAAATCAGAGGAGACGATGGCGATGTCCGCAAGCAATCCTACCTTCTGTGGGTCACAAAGATGATCCTTCATGGTAGTTTTTCTCAGGAATGGTTGCGGTCAATATGGTCAGACACGAATTGATGATGTTCAATGACCTATTGTTCTTTCAAGACCGCAATGGATTTCGTCAATAGCAAGGGATTGCTTAATTCCAAGATTGAGCTCAGCGTCTTGAGCCGCTAGAACTTCAGCAGAAAAATTGATTACGACAGTTGATGAAATGTCAAAAGAGCTTGATTCATGGCCTGTGGAAAGAAACGGCAATAAAACCAAGGTCTTTTGACAATTCACCATAGTCGATGCATGGATAAAGCTGAAAAGCCTATATCCCAAATTTAGTTGAATTACAAATGAAACAGTGTACTAGATGTCTGTAGTTGTAGTAGTCGTTGTAGTCGGAGGGGGTTGCGTTTACTGTCCTACAGGCGGTGGCGGATTGTCGATAGATGGCGGTGGTGGCGGATTGTCGATAGATGGCGGTGGTGGTGGCGGCACATCAACTGGTGGCGGCGGCGGCACATCAACTGGTGGCGGCGGCACGTCAACTGGCGGCTGTTCGGTAGAAGGTTTGTCAACTTGTGCTGTGTATTGTTGGAAATCATTCGGATGTTTGATTCTTGCTATTTCCTTCTCGCTGAAGGTATTGAAAAAGACGTGGGCTTGTTTTACTGGCACTGTGATCGTCGCCTTGCCGTCAGTACCCAAACGAAATCTTACAGGCAAGTTTTTTTTCAACTGGTCCATCAGGCGCACAAGGGCATCTTGTTTTTTGATCTGTCCTGATGTAAAGACAAGAGCGTCGTCTTTTGTCTCAACCGTCCATGGGACGTGATCATCTTGGTTAGTCCCTTGGATAACGGAAAGAAATCTTTCGTTAGGGGCGTTAGGCGCACCATGCCAGGCAGTTGGCGACATCAGTTTTTCAAGATTTGTGGCTGTTTCAACTGCGTCTTGCTGGAATTTGGCTTTTTCCGCCGCCACGTCAGCGCGGCGTTGAACTTCCTCTGGATACTTGACTTTGGTGATTTTGTCTTCCGAGAAGGCATTGAAGAGGTGTTGGGCATCACCAACTGGAACTTTGATGGTCGCCATGCCATCTTTGCCGATGTGGATTTCAGCAGAGCTCGGGGCGCCATACATCTGCTTAAGCAGTTGAACTTGGGCTTCGTCGGGAATCGGCTTTTTGGATGTATAGACAAGAAAGTCGCCTTCCTTTTTAGCCGTCCACGGGATGCGCGTCTTTTCAACGACAGAGAGATGCTTCAGCTCGACTTTGCCTTCTTTGCTCGTCCAAGTCGTTGGCGACGTAAGTTTTTCAAGGTTCTCAATGGTTTCGATGGCACCTTCTTGCAATGGCTTGGTGTTAGGATCGTTTTCAAGATCGTCATACAACTTTAGCTGGTCAGCACAGATATCGATTATTCTATTGGCCTGCGTTGTGAATTCACCCATCATATCTCTAATGTTATCGGATACCTGGTGGCGGATTTTCTTTTCCTCTGCAGTGATACCTTCTTCATCTTCGTTGAAGGCTGTTTGATAATTCTCGGCGAGTTGTTCGATGAGATTGGGGGTTCCATTGCACATTTCACGCAATTTCAAGACACCTTGCATTTTGGCGAAGCGTGTGTCGTCGTCGAACACTGTATAATTACTGAAACGCTTGAACTTACGAGCGAAAATTTTCCACGATCGCAAATCTGTATCGGTAAAAGAGAGATTGTCTTTGATATCCAATTTTTTGCCGCTTCCTTCCAGCGAATGACCGGGGTCAATGGCGAAGAACTTGCCATTAATGACACCTTTATTCTGGCCATGCGAGCCTATTGCGTCGCGGTCCGCGAGCGCTAGGAAAATGGCCTTGTATTTACCGAGCGCCTCCACATCGCCGACTGTACGGCCGTCTTCGATAAAGCCATCTTCGAAATCATGGTACCCTTCGGCGAATTTAGCCTCCAGCATGATTTTGGGATGTCCATCTGAATATTTCCCACGAACAAGCGTAAGTTCCTGCGCAGGAACGCCGAGAAGACGTGTAAGATCGTTGGCAAAGGCTTCGGAGACGGCACCGACGGATGCCTTATCCGCCGTCGTGAGGCGAGTATAATAGTAAAAGGGGCCTTTTTCCTTTACCCGTTCGGGCAGGCGGAATTTGCCCGTGCTTGCCGCACCTCCCGTGGATACACGGTTACTTTCATTGTAGTCGAGCTTAAGGATATGGCGGTCTGTGAAATGCTTGAACACTGGCAGTTGCGAATTGTCTGGATCGGTCTTCGCAGCCGTCTTGCTATAGGTCATGACGGCGTCGCGAAGCGGGATGAAACAGTCCTTCTTGAGTTTTTCGAGGTTGGCCTTTTGCTGGGGGGTAGGCTGTTGCGAATCATCGGCAGGGAAGAAGTCTGTCTTCTGGGCATTTGGAAATGATTGCTTGATGGCTTTTAGGAGCGGCGAGTCTAGCTTCGGATCTTGCCCAAGCTTGTCAAGTTCCTTCGAGAGGACGTATTCCGCCGCAAAGGCGACACCCGCAGGATGGGCGCGACCGATCGTCAGACCTTGTACAAGGTAGGATTTCCCCTGAAGTTTGGGATTTTTTGAGATAAAATCGTTAATAAACTGTTGGGTTTTATCGGAATGGATGTCGGTCATCAAGGCTCGTGAGTCATGCTGCGACCAATCGTTATGATAGATGAATCCGGGCTCGACGCCGTTGGTCTTGAGTTTTTCGAAGACGGCGGGACGGAGATGGCTGTCGTTGATACGCATGCCCGTGCCCATTGAACCATTTTTTACACGGTCTTCTACTGATGTGCTGGGGCCTCTGTATGTGGCGCTGCTATGCAATCTGGAGAGACCCATTGCGCTGGAATCAGATTCGACTTGTTTTTCTCCATGCGTGAGACTCCTGAACGCTTGGAGTTGTGGCGGATTATCCGAAGCATTCAGTCTTTCCTGCGCTTCGGGCAACGCTCGTTTGATTGACATATCGACAAGTTCTGCGATATCTTCCGGTGTCTTGCATTCTTTTAGTAATGCTTTGAGTTCTTCACCATGCTCCTTGACGATATTCCGTATTTCTTGGGCTATCGGCTTACCGCCGGCTTGAAGAAGCGCGGGATTTGTCTGCAACTGGCGGTCCAGTTCATTGGTGAAACGTATTTGCTTCAACGATTCCATTGATGTGGCAATCTTTTTGATATCGCATGCGCGCAAGGACTGGTGACGCTGGGCACGGGTGCCGACAACGGTGTCGAAGGCATGGAGTCCGAAGACGCCGTATTCTTCCTGCAGGGCTTCTTTGAACGCCTTCATGGTCGCGTCGTTCAGATCTTTTCCAGAAGAAAAGACACGATTACCAAACTTCACGTTTAGGGGAGTTTTGACACGATCAACGACGATGTCCCGCGTATCTTTTGGTGCGTTGATGGCTAATTGATGGAAATCATTGAATGTAATGGGCATGGTATGTTACCTATGGACGGAAAAATAATGTGGATTGTTGATTCGGAATTGACATGGGAGCGTCATCGTTTTGTTTGTCTTCCGACGGTTCTCCTCCTAATTTGCCGTTAATGCGGCCGGCCCAAATATCGACAAGCTGCAGGATGTTTTCCAGCGTCTCGACGAAGT
>JAEEGF012470480.1_pt1 | contig 27167 bp, 26 predicted proteins | sample 9134171 | NCBI WGS metagenome assembly JAEEGF01 (sample SAMN16246542, study PRJNA631951) | gut metagenome | biome: gut microbiome; feature: rumen; material: AP-attached | host: Bos | place: Iran: Karaj | collected 2018-10 | reverse complement strand
CATCCTGCCGCTTTTCACCAGTGCTGTGTTGGCCCTGGTGCTGATGTATGCCGCCAACGTTTACGTGGGCCTGGTAGCCACAGCTATCATTCCAGTCTATTTCTGGATTACTGCTGTGCAGGGCCGCCGCATGAAGGGCTGGCGCCACCGAGTCTTCGGAACCCATCAGCAGCTGAGCCACGGGATACTGAACATCATCGAGAGTATGGGTGTCATCAAGTCGTTCAACCGTGAGCGTGTAGAGGCGGCAAAGCAGGCTGCCCTGCAGGAACAGAGCACCGACCAGCAGATGCAGACGCGCCGCATCTCGTTCCTCTACGAAGGGCTCAAGACTTTCGTGGAGCAGATAGGCACGGTGCTTATCATCATTCTGACGGCTTACCTGGTGCTGGTGGACTATCCGGGGATGACGATAGGAAAAATCATGTACCACGTGATGCTCTTCTCGAACGTCAGCGCCCCCATACGCCAGTTGCACCGCATCTATGACGACCTGAACGACGCGCTGGTGTATGCCGAAGGCTTTTTCGGCCTGCTGGATGCCGAAGAAGAGGTGGAGGAGAGTGGCCAGTGGTCAGTAGCCAAAGGTCAGCAGGTGCAAGGACGCTTCGAACTGAAGAATGTGGAATTCACCTATCCCAGCGGCACCCACGCCATACGTGACCTCTCGATAATCATTGAGCCGGGCGAGACCACCGCCCTCGTGGGATTGAGCGGTGCCGGAAAGAGCACCATCGTCAACCTGCTTGACAAGTTCTACGCTCCCGACTCGGGAAGCATCACTCTCGACGGTGTGCCTCTCGGAGAATGGAACACGCAGGTGCTGCGCGAGAATATCGGGCTGGTGCTGCAGAAAAACCATATTTTCAGCGGCACCATCGAGGAGAACATCCGCTACGGGCGTCCCGACGCTAGCCGTGAAGAGGTGCTCGAGGCTGCCCGCAAAGCTTATATCTACGACCAGGTGATGGCCCTTCCCGAGGGTTTTGAGAGCAACGCCACGCAACTCAGCGGAGGACAGCAGCAGCGCATAGCCATCGCCCGCATGTTCCTCAAGGACCCACCCATCATCTTCCTCGACGAGCCCACCGCCAGCCTCGACGCTATTGCCACCGAGCAAATCAAGAATTCTATCGACGCCATCAAGAAGGGACGCACTGTCATAGTCATCAGCCACAATATAGGGCAGATTATCGACAGCGACCACATCTATGTGCTCGATACTGGCCACTGTGTGCAGAATGGCACGCCCGATGAGGTCTACCGCCAAGGTGGCCTGTACAAGGAGATATTCGACGCCTCTGCCCGCAGTATGAATGTTGACAAGATAGCGAGCACCATCAATTGACAACAAACAAAATGGAAACCATCGACATCACCCAAATGTGTTCGCACCTGCAGCGGAAGCTGTTCGAAAAAAAGGGCGAATACCACCGCATCTGGTTGGCGCTACAGCAGGACACGGAACTGACGGCTGTGGTGCGCTCACGCCAGCTGCATATCTACCGCAACGGGAAGAAAGTATTGGTTTTGGCAGGGAAGTCGGCACCCAAAATCATCAGGAAAGACTCCATCTGCGAGCTGCTGACGGAGGTGAATCAGGTGGAAGCCGCCGAGCTTTTCCGCACGTCGCAGAGTTGGGACGGGGCTGAACTACCCGACTACCCTCGGGGTCGGCCGGAGTTGGTGGCGATGAGGTATGTGTTTCCCGTGGGCAAGAAGCTCGGGTGGCACCACCACGATGTGATGAACTGCGGTGTGCTGACGCAGGGTGAGTTGACTATCGTCGCGCAGGACGGGACGGAGAAGGTTGTCCACGAGGGCGAGGCGGTCGTCGAGATGGTCGGCACCATCCATCATGGCGAGAACCGCGGCACCAAGCCCGCCGTCCTCTATATGTTCTACCTCTCGCAGAAAGGCTCGCCTCTCTCGGTGCAGCACCCCGAAATACCAACAGAATGAAGGAGGAACTTATCATATACGGCAGCCGGTACGGATCGGCGAAGCGCTATGCCGAGCGGCTGGCGGAGATGACGGGAATTGAGGCCGTCGAATACAAAGAGGCAAAAGGCCTGGGCGATTGCGACAGGATTGTCTACCTCGGCAGTCTCTATGCCGGTGGTGTCACGGGGCTTAAACAGACCGTTGGCAGGATGACTCCGCGGCAGGAACTTATAGTAGCCACTGTTGGACTGGCCGACCCCACGGATGCCGCCAATGTTGCCCATATCAGGATGTCCATCAAGAACCAAATCCCGGTGCTATTCTACGATGAAAGCAGGCTCTTCCATCTTCGCGGAGCCATCGACTACACAAAGCTTAACCTCAAGTACCGCCTGATGATGGCGCTGCTTGTTAAGAAAGTAGCCAAACTGCCTGAGGAGCAGCAGAATGCCGAAACGCGGGCCATGCTCGAGACCTACGGCAAGCGGGTGGATTTCGTGGACTTCAACTCCTTGCAACCGATAGCAAAAAAAGTCAAGGAATGATGAAATACTATATCGTCGATGCTTTCACCGACCGGCCATTTGGAGGCAATCCTGCCGGGGTGGTGTTTCTGGAAGAAAATGCATTCCCTAATGAGGGCCTGATGACACAGGTGGCGGCAGAACTGCGCTACTCGGAGACGGCGTTCGTGCGACGGCTGTCACCAACGGGATACCATCTGCGATACTTCACACCGAAGGGTGAGGTGGAGCTTTGTGGGCACGCCACCGTGGCTACCTTCGCTCTGTTGCACCGCCTCGGGATGGCCGACGGGCGCTGCCTGTGCCATACGCTGGCCGGCGACCTGGCGATAGAGGCCGGCGAGCGCGTGATGATGCAGATGGCCAAGCCACGCATCGTTAACACCATCGCCGACACCGAGGAGATATACAATGCCCTCGGCCTAAGCTTTTCAATTCTCAGTTCTCAATTCTCAATTTTCAATTTGCCCGTACAGGTGGCCTACGCAGGGCTAAACGACATCATGATACCCGTTCCCGATGTGGCTACACTCAATGCCCTGCAACCAGACATGGAGGCCGTGGCCGCCATCACTAAGGAACATGAGACCACCAGCTTCCACGTTTTTACTATCGCCGAGGACAGATACACCGCCCATGTGCGCGACTTCGGGCCCCTGTACGGCATACCCGAGGAATCGGCCACCGGCACCGCCAACGCCGCGCTGACGCACTACCTTGCAGCCAATGGCGTCATCCCCTCACAGGGCGACTTCGCCTTCCTGCAGGGCGAAGCCATGGGGCGTCCATCGGTGGTGGCCACCCGCATCGCTGACGACGGCACCGTCTACGTGGGCGGCACCGCCGCAATCGTGTCCGAAGGTAATCTATACTTAAAAAACAACGAAAAAAAATGATAGACCAGATTATCGCTTATAACAAGCAATTCGTGGCTGAAAAAGGCTATGAAAGGTATGTCACAAACAAATATCCTGACAAAAAGCTTGCCGTACTTTCGTGCATGGACACCCGACTCACCGAGCTGCTGCCAGCCGCCTTGGGACTGAGGAACGGCGACGCCAAGATCATCAAGAATGCTGGCGGATTGGTCATCTCAGCCTTCGACTCGGCAATGCGCAGCCTCATCGTGGCCATCTACGAGCTCGGCGTGCGCCATGTGATGGTGGTGGCCCACTCGCACTGTGGCGCCTGCCACATGAGTTACGGCCACTTCCACGACGAGATGATTTCCCGCGGTGTGACAGAGCATACACTCGACACCATCCGCAAGTGTGGCATCGACCTCAACCACTGGCTTGAAGGTTTCAAGGATACGTCGGAGTCCGTCCGCCGCACGGTGGAGACCATCCGCACTCACCCGCTAATGCCGAAAGACATCGAGGTGCGGGGCTTTATCATCGACTCCGAGACGGGAGCCTTGGAAGAGATTGGTTGTTAAAGAAAAGAATAGTGTAATTATGAAACACCTGTTTATGATAGCAATGTTGGCGGCCCTGTTTGGCGGCTGCGGAAACGAAAAAAACAATGAGGCGGTGAAGACCGTCGGCGTAGAGGAATTTGCCAAGGTTATGGCTCAAAAGGATGTGCGGCTCATTGATGTGCGCACTCCCAAGGAATATGCCGAAGGGCACCTCGTAGGATCCGAGAATATCGACGTGAAGGCTGACGACTTTGTTGAGCGCATCCAGGGCATCCAGGGCACGGTGGCCGTCTACTGCCGCAGTGGCAAGCGCAGCATGATGGCCGCTGCCCAGCTGGCCGACAACGGCTGCACGGTGTACAACCTCGACGGTGGCATCCTCGACTGGCAGAAGGCCGGCAAGCCGACAACAACCGTGGAGACAGACATCTTCGCCACCCCGAGTGGCAAGCTGGTGAAGATCCACGCTTTGATGCATTCCAGCATCCGCATTGAATACGATGGACGCGAGATAGAGATCGACCCTTGCAGCAAGTTGCGTGAGCGCACGGTAGATTACACCGCCCTGCCGAAAGCCGACATCCTGCTGGTCACCCATGAGCATTTCGACCACTACGACTCGGCGACCCTCAGCTTGCTCACTGCCAAGCAGACGCAGCTGGTTATGAACCGCCGCTGCGTGGAGATGTATGGCGCCGGCACCGCGATGGACAACGGCGACCGCCAGCAGCTTGCCGACGACATCATGCTTGAGGCCGTCCCGGCATACAACACCACCGAGGGACATCTACAGTTCCACCCGAAGGGGCGCGACAACGGATATATCCTCACCCTCGACGGCTTGCGCATCTACATCGCTGGCGACACGGAGGACATCCCCGAGATGGACAATATCAAAGACATCGACATTGCCTTCCTGCCCTGCAACCAGCCCTACACCATGACGCCCGAGCAACTTGTCCGCGCCGCCAAGAGGGTGCTGCCCAAGGTGCTATTCCCCTACCACTACGGCGACACCGATATAAGCGGCATCCCTGCCCAGTTGCCGGACGGGGATGTCAGGATTCGACACTATGAGTAGGATCACTACCTGATAACTACCTTCTGTGACTTTTCGCCAAGGCGGAGCACATACACGCCGGCTACCGCCCAACCTCCTATTGCGGCTCGTTAGAGGACCAAACGCACCGAGGCGCCGGCGCACTTGTTGCCGTCGTACATGTACACGTTTTTGTTGACGATATCAAGGCGCCAGGCAAGTTCATCGTCTTTGTCGGTCGACGACCAATAGCAGGCGTTGATGCCCACCCCTTTGACGGTGCCGTCGCACGAACGTTTTCCCATCAAGGGCAGCACCAAAGTGTTGCCGTTGGGGCCGGTGGCGATGACAGTGTGGTTATCCTCGTCAAACGCCCATTGGCAATTTACTATCAATTCGTTCATCTGCAGTTTGACGGGCAGCTTGTTTCCAAAAGCGGCCACAGCCTCGTCGTAGGTGTAGAAGTCGTTCGAGTCGGCGGGGTTGGGTTCGTTTTCAGTTTTCCAGAGGGTGCCGCTGGGCAAGCCGAGGTCGACATAGCCCTCGGGGACGCCTTTCACCATGCTGAAGCTGGCGGTGTAGGTGGTGCCGTCGTCGCGCTTGCGCAGGGCAGTCCAGTTCATCACGTTGTTCTCGATGGAGGCAATCTCCCACCATTCGCGATACTCGGTGCTGTTGTTGATCCAGCGCATGCAGAGCAGGTTGCCGTCGACGAAGTACTCGTTGAGGGTGTTGGTGGGGTTGGGAATCCAGTTGTCGCCGTCCTGGTTGTAGTAGATGTAGGTGCCGTCACTGTTGTACTGCCAGCGGTGTTCCAGATTGTCGCCATGCTCCGACTGCTCGCTAGTGACATGCCCCTCCCAAATTCCGTGGATGGCTTGGGAGTAGTCGGCGGTGACTTTGACAAAGCTGAGTTTTTTTTCTTCGGTGACCACAACATTGCCATCAATAGTCACGGTCAGTTTGCGGTTGGCGGTGAATTCGCTGTCGTTGATGTCGGTCACAGTGAACTCCTCCACTCCCGTCTGATGCTCGTTTGGATGCATGGTGAGGGTCAACTTGTTGCCGCTGATGACTACGTCGGATTCTAACCGGTCAGACCATAATGTACCCAATTCCGGACGGGTGTCGAGCGATGCGCTGATGTAGGCCTTGGTGATAGAGATGAAGGTGTAGACTTTCTTCTCGTTGGTCGGTGCAGGCTGACCGTTGATGTCGACTATCATCCATTTGCCAATGATGTTGTCGCCGATGGCTACGGAGTTTCTGGCGTTGTCTTTGCTGCATCCTGCGAACACGACTGTTGCAAGGAACAAGAATGTAAGTAATCTTTTCATTGTATAATGTTTATTGTTTGATAATTTCAGTTGATCTTCCTTCGTCACGTCATTCTACCCCCTGCACCATAACGGTTGCGGAATCATGTGTTATAATCTTTCTCTCCGATGTGATATTCCAATATGGAGGATAATAATCCATGTCTTTTAACGAGTTATTGGCCTCGGTCGCTGTCGTCATGGCGCACTTTTTATGCTGCAAATATACACAAAAATGTCGATATGACATATTTTTTTTCATGTTGCAGAAAAAATGTGTATTTTTGCAAAGATTATGAGTGACCTCTACATCGCCTTCGCACCCCTGCAGGGGTATACAGATGCCGTCTACCGACGGGCGCACCATGATTGCGTCGGTGGGGTGGACGAGTATTACACACCCTTCGTGAGACTCGAAAAAGGGGAGGTACGCAAGAAGGACTTGCGCGACACCGATCCGGCAAACAACAGGGGTGTCCCCGCAGTGCCACAGGTGATAGCAAAGGATGCCGACGAGTTCGCACGTCTCTGCGACGCTCTGCAAGGGCAGGGGTGGAAGCGCATCGACCTCAATATGGGATGCCCCTTCCCCATGCAGGTGAAGGCTGGTCGCGGGAGCGGCCTGCTGCAGAACCCCGATAGGGTGGAGGCCATACAGCAGGAAATGCTCCGGCGACCCGAAGTGACCTTCTCCGTCAAGATGCGGATGGGGCAGGAAAGCATGGAAGAGGGACTGGCGATAATGCCGATAGTCAACGCGATGCCTCTGCTGCATGTCACTTTGCACCCCCGTCTCGGACGGCAGCAGTACAAAGGTGCGGCCGACCGCGATGCCTTCTGCCGCTTTTATGAATCGAGCAGACACCCCATCGTATACAACGGAGACATCGTCACGAAGGAAGAGGTCTACGAGTTGCAGCAACGGTGGCCCAACCTCAAGGGGGTGATGCTCGGTCGTGGCCTGCTTGCGCGACCGTGGATGCTCAGTGACAATGAGCCTCATGAGGTCATTAGGAACATGCACTCTATCGTCTACCGCCACGCTACAGAACTCCTCTGTGGCGACAGCCAAATCCTCTCGCGACTCCATGCCTTCTGGGAATACCTCGACATCCCGCACAAGCAGAAGAAAGCCGTCATGAAGGCCACCACTCTCCAGCGTTACCGCGAGGCGGTGGCAGCCTACAATTCCACAGCCGGCCAGCCGTAGTCTTGGTAGTAGCGGTAGGGGAGTCCGTTGCGCTTTACGTATTCGCCGAGCTGTTCCTTGCGGACGGCCTCGCGCAACTGCTCGTTGGAATGGACGTTCTCGTAGATGTCGTAATAGCTACCGAAGATGCGGCGGGCGCTCGCTTCGTTGCCTGCGCCGTCGACCGTCTGCTCAAAGGAGAGCACCTTGTAGTTGCCATTCTTATTCTCGAGGGTCATCAGACCCGAATGATTGCCGCCTGAGACGCACTTCAGCGTGTCGCCCGCCTGATTGTACCACAGCACCCAGAAGTCGCCCCATACGAGGCTTAACGATGCCGTGTTGTCGCCTTCATCTTCGAAAGCGCAACGGGAGTCCTCTTCGTTCATTTCCGACACAATCATCAGCACCGGGACACACAGCTCGCCTTTGATATAATGCTCGCCAATTTCGCTTACCATATAGTCGCTTATAGCTTTGCGGACGGCCTGCTGCTCGCGGTTGATGGCAATATGGCGTATACAGTCGGCCTTGTGGCTGTCGAAGTCGGACATCAGCCAGCGTCCGTCGACTTTCTCCATTTCGAGCTGATGTACCTCGATGTCGCACTCGGGGTCGAAGCTTCCGTCCTCCCAGACTTGACGCACATTTATAGTGGCTACAGCGTGGCGCTTGTCGGTCTGCTCAACGGCCACCACGGTGAAGTCGGCCATGGTGCCGCCGTTGCCGGTGACAAAATAGTAGAGCCATTCGTGGTCCATCGCCTCATGTTCCGGCAGACGGTTGAACATCGTGTCGAGTACGTTGTAGAAATCCTCGGTCATGTAGTCGCGCGACTCCTCCCGCAGTTCGTGGTCGGGGATATACTTGCACAGCTCCGCTGCACGTTCCTTCAGTTGTTTCTCGCTGTCACCGCAGGCTACAAGCAGCAGCGCGGTGACCAGCATCAAAAGTGTTCTTTTCATATTGTTTTAATCTAAGGTATTTACGACCTTCGGTTCGACTCCCTTTCGGGGTTCTACATGCAAGGTGATATGAGTTTTCTCGCCAAAGCGGTTTTTCAGTGCCTGCTCAATCTCGCAGGTACGGGCGTGTGATTCGGCGAGGGTCATCGAGCCGTCCATGCGGATGTGCAGCTCGATGGCGTAGCGGCTGCCGATGCGGCGGGTGCGCAAATGGTGCGGGTCGCACACCTCGGGGAAAGAGGTGACGATCTCCAGTATCTCTTTCTCCACCTCGTCGGGCAGCGAAGCTTCCATCAGTTCGTCGAAGCCACCTTTCAGTAACTTCCACGCCACGCGGAGGATGAACAGCGAGACGACGAGTCCTGCCAGCGGGTCGAGCACCGTCCAACGGTCGCCCAGTAGTATGGCGCCGCCGATGCCCACCATGGTGCCCAGCGACGAGAGGGCGTCGCTGCGGTGGTGCCACGCATTGGCTTCCAAAGCAGTGGAATTTAATGCCTTACCGCGCCGTATAGTATATTGGTATACTGCTTCTTTCAGCACGACTGACGCCACGGCCGCCCACAGCGCCAACATGCCGGGCTCTGCCAGCGTGCCACCGTGATACCAGAACAGCAGCGACTCGACGCCTTTCCACCCAATGCCCACTGCCACTGCCGCCAAAGTGATGCCGATGATAGTGGTGGCGAGGGTCTCATATTTCCCATGGCCGTAGTCGTGTCCTATATCCTCTGGCTTGCCGCTGATGCGAACAAAAACCAACACCACCGCGTCGGTCAGTAGGTCGGAGAGCGAGTGCACCGCATCGGCCGTCATTGCGGCACTGTGTCCAACGATCCCCGCTACGAACTTGAACACCGTTAGTAGCAGGTTGGCGGCGGTGCCGAGGAGGGTCACTTTGATGATTTCTGGGAGGCGTGTCATATAACATTTAACGGATGGAGGAGGAAAATATTGCATATAGGGAGTGTTGTAAAAAAAAATTTGTATATTTGCAGAAGATGATAAAGGGAAGAGATATGAATAAAATTCTAAAAGATAGGTTGATAGGTTTTTTCTTAGTGCTCTGTGCGACCCTTGCCTTCCCATTGGGGGAGGCATATGGACAGGCTGGGGGAGAGGAGAGAGGGATCCCGAAGGTGGGGCTCGTCTTGAGCGGCGGCGGAGCCAAGGGGGCCGCACACATCGGCGTGCTGAAGTATATGGAAGAGGTGGGGATACCGGTGAGTTATGTGACTGGCACGAGCATGGGCTCCATCATCGGAGGATTGTATGCCCTGGGATACAGCCCCGAGGAAATGGAGGAACTTATATCGGGCATTGACTGGCCACTCTACATCACCGGCAAGATTGACCGCCGTTTTCTCTCGCAGCGGCGGCGGAAGGTGACGGGCCAGCTTTTGCTGAACATTCCCTACGGCAAGTTTACCCGCAGGGACGACTTGGAGATGTCGGCGATGCCTCTGGGGGCTGTCGAGGGAGACAATCTGCTCAACCTTTTCAACTGTCTGGCTGTGGGCTACCAGGATTCGTTGTGTTTCGACTCGATGCCCATCCCGTTTGCCTGTGTCGCGACAGACCTGATGACGGGGAAGGCCAAGGTGTTGCGCGGGGGCGAGTTCGGACGAGCCATCAGGTCGAGCATGTCTATCCCCATCTTTTTCTCGCCTGTCGAGTGGGAGGGACACCTTCTCGCAGACGGCGGGATCACGAACAACCTCCCAGTCGATGTCTGCCGCTCCATGGGAGCCGACATCATCATCGGCCTTGAGGTGGCGACTGACTTGGCCACGAATCCCGACGACCTCCGCTCCGTAGGGCGCCAGCTCCAGCAGTATCTCAGCATCATGACCAACCGGGGCCTCGAGGAGCACCGGAAGCAGTGCCGGATCTACATTAACCCGGACCTGACGGGCGTGAATATGATGGATTTCAACGCCGAAGCTATCGCCGACCTCGTCAATCGGGGCTACGAGGCGGCAAAAGCGAGAAAGGAGGATTTCCTCGCACTGAAGGAGGAACTGGGAATTGGCCAACAACCGCCCTCACCCAAAACGGCTTTCCGAAACCGCGCCCATGCTCTGCGCCCGGGCGACTCGCTGACAATCGATGGAATGGAGTTCTCTGGAATGGACGAAGACGAAAACCGCTTTCTTGCAAAAGCGCTTCGGGGCATCAACGGGAGGAAAATGACCCTCCACGATGTCGAGGAGATGATACACGCGTTGCAGGGTACGGGCATGTTCCACGCTGTCAACTACAAAACCCTCCCCGCGAATGACGAAACCCCCGAAGATGGCCACTACAGACTCCAGGTTGCTGTCGCCCCCGAACTGCCTTACCGCGTCGGTGTCGGTCTGCGCTACGATTCGGAGGAAAGCGCCACGATGCTGCTCCATACCTCATGGAATGCCTTAAAGCTCAAAGGCTTCAATGCGCGGTTCGACTTGGGTCTGAAATATAACCTGTGGGTCGACGCCCATCTGGGATGGCTCATCATGGGCTTGGGCGATCTTGGTATCGACGGCCGCACGCACAGGGCCTCCTTCCGCTGCCACAATCGCCAGCAGGCGGCTATGGAAACGGTGGAGCGTAAGCTGCGCTTCGGCGTCAGCACTGTCCATCTGCCACAACTGGAGCTCGCTATTGGCCTCCAGCAGGACCTGAACTCGCGTGAGAGCGACGACGGTGCCTCTGTCTTGCGCGAGTTTGCCACCGGCCTCTATCTCTCATCTCACACCGACACGCGCGACGCGAACGCTTTCGCCACCGACGGATTCATCCTCGACATTCAGGCCAACCTCCGCCAGCCCACCGAGCACATCCTCGAGGAGGGAACGCCTTTCATTACCGACTTCTCGCTCTCCATCCAGGGCTATATTTCCTCCACTTCGAGGCTCACGTTCATTCCCGCATTCCACTCCCGTGTCATGTTTGGCTACGACGGCGACGAACTTTGGTACAACAATCTTGCCGGCGGCACCATCGCCGGCCGCTATCTGGCCCATCAGCTCCCCTTTGTCGGCATGACCAACACCATTCAACTCGGCCCCATGGCCTTTGTCTACTCTCTTGAAACCCGCTACCGCATCTTCGAAAAGACCTATCTCAGCCTTCATGCCAATATGCTCGCCCATAGCAGCCGCAGCGAGATGGAAAAAATCGTCACCGACGGCTACGTGGCTACCAACTACCTGGGTTTTGCCGCCTCCATCGGCTACTCCTCCCTCCTCGGACCAATCTCGCTTATGGTCGGCACCAACTCGCGCGACCGCGCCCTCCACGCCTACTTCAATATCGGTTTCGATTTCTAAATCCCTTTAAACTTTACCCTTTATGAAAACACGGCATATTATTATACTTTTGATGGTCTTTTCCGCGACGGCGACCGAGGTCAGCGGACAAAACTGGTTTAGCCGTTTCTACAACGACTGGCTCACCAAGCCCCGCAATGTCGACTCCAACTATATCTACCAGCAGAGCATGGGATTCACCCCAAGTCTGACCTCCAACTTCAGCCGTCAGCGGGTACAGATGACCACCATTGTCGACATCGACGAGTTTCCCGTCACCGACGCGTCGGGCAACTGGGTTACCGATGCCAATGGTGACCTCGTCTTTGCCCCGCTCACCATCTCTGTGGTCGACAAGATGGAGGAGGATCCCTCGTCGCGTGTGGGTGTCATCCTCGGTCTCGGACGTCTCGGGGCAGGATGGAGTGTGGCTGTCTCTCCCGACTCGTCGCAGAAATCCTCCACCTTCCTCTTCTCCTTCCGCGGCAACAAGTGGGGCTTGAATATTAACTACCTCGGCTTCAGCCAGCGCGCCATTGAAGATTGTCACTGGCTGCCCGCCTCTCTCTTCGGCGCCTCCGACTATGTCGACACCTTCGCCTCCGACAACCGGGTCCGACGCCTCTCCCTCGATGGGTACTATGTCATCAACACCCGTCGCTTCGCTTATCCTCCCGGCATCGCCGGCAACATGGTACAGATCCGCTCCGCAGGCTCCTGGATGCTCGCAGGACGATACCTGCAGAGTGCCATCCGCATGAACCCCGACTATACTATCGCCCAGTTCGGGATGTCGCAGTTTTCCCTTGGTGTCGGCTATTCCTACACTTGGGTACCCTTCTCGCGAGCACCCCACTACGCTGAATCCCAGTCGCTCCCCTATACCTTTTTTATCAATGGCACCATCATCCCTATGCTGACGCTCTTCAACTACCTCACCATTGAACCCTACGACGATTTGGAGGGCACCCTGTCCACCTCCAAGAAAGGGTCCTTCTGCTGGCCCACACCCAACATCCTTGCCAATGCCACCGTGGGATTCTCATGGAACCGCTTCTACTTCGGCGCCCAGTTCAACTACAATGTCTTCCACTTCAACACCCGCAACGCCATCTCCTCCACAGGCCCTCTCCAGGAAGCCGGCATCGAGACCATGGGTGTCCTCTACGAATGGAACATTGGCCTCAAATTCCAAGCTTGTTTCTAACAGGGTGTAGGGTGATGGGCGAATAGTTAATCGGCTACCCGTACACCTTTGTATTTGAATGGCTTGTCTCCCATTGTGCAGCTGAAACTTAGTTCTTTGCTGGTGGCCGTGCCGTTCAGACGGTGGATGGTGTATTTCTCGTAGTGCTTGCCTTTGGACACCGGCACCACGCCATCGGCCGTCAGTCGGCCGTTCTCCAGTTTCATCTGACGAATGTCGAAGTCAATCTTCACGGGCATAAGCCGTGCAAACTTCACGCTGTACATCGTGAGCACGATGCCCTCTTTCTCGGTCTTTTTGAGCGTCACTTTGACCTTTTCGCGTTTGTATCCGTCCACCGTCATGGTCCCAATGTAGGTCTGCGCCGCAGCTGTGAGCCCGAAGACCAGCAGGATAAATAGCAAGAATGTCTTTTTCATTTAGAGAATCTGTGCCGTGTGAGCTTTGGTGTTTACTTTGCCGATGGCGTCGGCAATCAGTCCTTGTTCGTCGATGACGTAGGTGGTGCGCAGTGTGCCCATCGACACTTTGCCGTAGTTCTTCTTCTCGCCCCACGCCTCGTATGCTTTCAGGATGGTCATGTCGGTGTCGGCGATGAGGTGGAACGGCAATTGGTATTTCTCGATGAACCGTTGGTGGCTTGCGGCGCTGTCCTTGCTCACACCCAGCACCTCGTAACCCAAGGCAAGGAATCGCTCGTAGTTGTCCCTCAGGTCGCAGGCTTCGGCCGTGCAGCCGGGGGTGCTGTCCTTGGGGTAGAAATAGAGCACCAGTTTCTTGCCTTTGTAGTCGGCGAGGCTCACTCGCTCGCCGGTTTCTATTGTGCCCTCGAAATGCGGGGCCTTGGTTCCAATCTGTAGCATATTCTTGATGTTAATGCGTTATTCTTTTATCAGCGCACAGTCTATATTGCCATAAACCATGTGGTTGCCGTCCTCACGGCGTTCAATGTGGAAGTATTCGAAGACCATCAGCAACCGGCCGTCGGCCGAGCGGTAGGTGCATAGCTGATTGCTGTTTCTGTTCAGCTTGTCTCTGTCGAGGTTGCTTTCCATCGTGTAGCCTATCTTGGCCAGCTGCACGGCAAGCACCGAGTCGGCATCGAGGGTCGTGCCGCCGATATTGATCTTTCCATCGTTGAGCCATAGGTTGGTGTACATCTTGCTGTATCCTTCGATGTCTGTGATTTCGATTGCCCTGTCGGCTTTGACGCTGTATGTAATTATTTTTTCCACTACCTCGTTAATACTCTCCTCGTCGGGGTTTATCCAATAGGCCGTGGCATAGTCGGCAGTTTTCTTCGATAGGTGGTCGAGGTATTTCTCTGTGGTTATGCCGAATCTCTGCTGCACCGCCGTGCTGTCGGCAACGTCTTGTTCGATGTATTTCATCGCTTGATAGAGACGCCTGTGGTCGGCACGATAGGTGGTGTCGGCTTCGTTGCGTGCTCCTAATTCCATGGTGCCGTCGTCGGTCAATATGCCTAATCTTTCGGCGCACTGCCGCACAATTTTTGTCTGCGAACGCAGCGACACCTGGCGTGCCGACAGTGGCCCGCCTAAAGCCAGCACCAGTCCTGCCACGATGTATGCCACCCACAATCCCGGCAGCCCGGTTTCCCAGCGTCTTTTCAGCAATGTCAGTGCTGCGAAGACCGTCATCAATGCCCCTATGGCTACAAGCAGGCATCGGTCCATGGTCATCCCGTATTGGCCTATGCGGTAGCCCGTGGACACCCAGAACAGTACTATCAGCGGCAACGCAACTATCCCGAACCAACGGAAATACCACGCTATCGGTTGTTTCTTCAGCATCGGTCGCAGCCAGCCTATCGCCACTCCTGCCACCATGAAGGCCGATACCATGGTGGCTACCGAGGCTTCCGGCAGTTCCCATTTCGTTGCAATCACAATGATGTAGCCATAGAGCACTACGTTGTAAATCAGTAGTATCGGGGTGAGCAGCCAGTTCACCAGCGCTTCTTCCAGACGTGTGGTGCGGAAGGACTCTTTGCTGCTCTCCATTCCGATAAACACCATCGGTGCCAGCATTACATAGCAGAATATGGCGATATAAGTGGTGATGTTGTGATACTTCCACCATGACGGCGAGAACAGAATCCAGACCGATTCTTCAATGAGCATCAACAGCAGAAATGCCAGCCCGCCGACACACAGCGCCACCGCCATCGAGCGCATCAGGCTGAAGAATCGGGCATTGAAACCCTCGGTGTCGGCCTTGCGGCGCGTCAGCATATAGGCGGCCGGCAGCAGGGCCGTGAGTATCCCGAATTCGGCCGAACCGCTCCATGCTCGGGGCAACAGCACACACAGCGCATAGAGCGGAAGCACTCCCCAGTAGCCTGCTTTGGCCCACCACCGCGTGCGGTAGAACGACAGGCTGAAGGCCGCCGTGACGGCAAAGGCGGCATAGTTCGCCGGTTGCTGCCACCAGCTTGAGCCATTGACCATTGCCGCCACCATGGCGTGTAGCAGCACGATCAGTTCCACAGGGTGGCTCGTCACTCTTTGCCACAACTGTGCCATCCGTGAGGCAATCTTTCCGGCACGTGACCAATTCTTGTTCTCTCCCATTTCTGTCTTTTATTTTCGATTGCAAAAATACGAAATTTTTGTCAAGTCCACAAATTTTTGTATTTTTGCATCTCGAAACAACCCACTAACGTTTTACACTATGAATTGGTTGACATCGGCCATTGAGACCCTAAACAGCTGGGTGTGGAGCCCTGCGCTGGTGGTGCTGTGTCTCGCAGCAGGACTTTATTTCTCTTTCCGCACCCGTTTTGTGCAGGTCCGCCGTTTTGGCGAGATGTTCCGACTGCTCTTCGGCAGCGCAGGTAAGGACAGGAAGACTACCGGCATCTCCTCCTTTCAGGCTTTCGCTATGGCGCTCTCCGGACGTGTGGGCACGGGCAATATTGTGGGTGTGGCCACGGCCATAGGCTACGGCGGTCCCGGGGCCATTGTCTGGATGTGGATCATCGCTTTCTTCGGTGCCGGCAGTGCCTTTGTCGAAGCCACCCTGGCCCAGATCTACAAGGAGGACCACAACGGACAGTTCCGCGGTGGCCCGGCCTATTACATAGAGAAAGGCCTCCGCAGCCCCTTCTTCGGCGGCCTTTTCGCCGTGCTGGCGGCTGTGGCTTGCGGCATCTTCCTTCCGCCTATCCACGGCAACAGCATCGCCCTCAGTTGCTCCCGTTCGTTTGGTATCCCTGCCTGGGTAGTGGGTATCGTGGTGACCACCCTGTTGGCATTGGTCATCATCGGAGGCGTCAAGCGCATCGCCAATGTAGCCCAGATTATCGCCCCTGTCATGGCGTTGGTCTACATCGTCCTTGCCATCATAGTCCTGCTGGTCAACTGGCAGGTTGTTCCCGATGTCTTTATGCAGATGCTACGGGGTGCCGTGGGTGTCAACGAGGTGAGTGGTGCCCTCATCGGCAGCACCATAGCATGGGGGGTCAAACGTGGTATCTACAGCAACGAGGCCGGACAAGGCACCGGCGCCATCGTGGCGGCTGCCGCCAAGGTCTCCCATCCCGTCAAGCAGGGCCTCGTCCAAGCTTTCTCGGTCTACATCGACACGCTACTCGTATGCACGGCCACAGCCATGATGATTATTGCCTGCAAGACCTATAATATAATCGAAAGCGTCAGTGTGAACGGAGGCCCCGTCAGCTATCTCCTCCAAAACCCCGGCGCCCCCGAGGGCGAACCCGGCGTCTTCTACACCACCTCGGCCCTCGGCACCGTCATCGGCCCCCATACGGGCGACATGGTGATAGCCATCGCTCTCTTCTTCTTTGCCTTCACCACCCTCATGGCCTACTACTACTATGCCGAAACCAATCTCGTCTACCTTTTCAACCGTTGGCGCCGCCGCATCTACAAGCGTCATCCCGAGCGCCTCGACGAACTCGAGCGCGCCGACATGTACTTCGGCGACGACCGTCGCGAGAAACTGGTAATCTGGGTACTCCGCATCGCCACCATTTCGGCTGTCTTCATGGCTTCGCTGCAGAGCAGCGGCTTTGTATGGACGCTGGGCGACATCGGCGTGGGCATCATGGCCTGGATCAATGTCGTGGCCATTCTCCTCCTCTCGCCGCAGGCCCTGCGCTCGCTCAAGGACTATGAACGGCAAAAGAAAACGGGTGCGGATCCTGTGTTCCACCCCCGCCAACTGGGCATCACCCAATCCGAATACTGGGACAATTAGTCTGCTTCGTTCATTATCGCCGACAGTTTGAGAAGCGCCTGCACGACAAACGTCTCGGCCGCTTTCTCGTGCGCGGGGGTGTTGCCGCTGGCTCCGATGTCCACAATCCGCAGGTCGATATTGTCTGCCGGGACACCGTTCTCTATCAGGAAGTTGTACATGTTCTCCGTGTTTACCGACGGCACCGTGATGTCCTTCGTGCTGTGGAAAAGCATCAAATGCTCGTCGCCGCGGGGTGTCCATCCTTTGCAGAGGTTGTCGCCGTCGAAAGCAGCCATAAATCGCTTCGACAGTGTGCTGCCTGTGTCGGCCATCGTCGGCGTGGTGTACTGCGCGAAATAGAGCGACCCTATCTTCGCGTCAATCTCTTCCCTCGTGTAGCGCTTGCTGTATATCCAGTCATCTATGTGGCTTAGCAACGGCTCGGTGAAAATCTCCTCGCGTGCGATACCGAGTTGCTTGAATTCGTTGTAGGCCAGCAGCACGCTGACCACCGTGCTGGGCATGCCCGCAATGGTGGTGTCGACAAACTGGACGTAGGTCGCCGGAATGTCGTAGCTCCCCGCTCCGGCGAAACTATAGGTGATATGGATGTCGGGATAGCGCTCCGCCACCAGTCTCACCACGCCCATCGTCGTCTGCCCACCCTGGGAGTAGCCCGCGTTGAACAGCAGGTCGCCCCAGGTGTAGCCCTTTTCTCTCAGTATCTTCTGGGCACCCAGCAGGGCGTCGACGCTCCCCTGTGCGTTGTTCTGCGAGATGCAGTAGGCCTGGTGCCTGCCCTCCGTGACGCCAAAGCCGTAGTAGTCGGGCGAGATGGTTATCAAATCGAGCGCCGCCGTGAATTTCTGCTCCAGCAGACCACCCTTCGAGGGGCACTGGTCGGCACGATACACCGTGAAGTGGTTGTACAACAACATCGCCTTGGCATATCTCGCCGCCTTGACATTGTCACCAATCGTGATGGTGCCCGACAGCATCACCGCCTCCCCGTAAGGGTCCTTCGACGGATAGACAAAATTGTAGGCTGTCATGTGGTCGCTCTCGTAGCGCACAGTGTCCGTGATATAGGCCTCCCCAACAGTCACCTCCGCCGGATGCTTCCCATCCTCGTCCTTCGCACACGATACCATCATTCCCACGATGAGCAGTGCGGCAATATGGAAAAAGTATTTCTTTCTCATTTTTTCTTTTTGTTTTTCAATGCACGTTTAATGTTGTTTGTCATCAGGTAAAAAAACGTCTCCCCACCCATTTTATTGTTTACCTCACTTTTTTTCAATTTACCGACGATTTTCATTTAACTTAAAAATTGTTAAATTTCCTTCTCCTGACGTCCCCAAGTCCTCCTTTCGCCCCATCCTTTCCTCCCAATACCCGTTTCCTTGACTAACCCTTAGTGTCTCAGCCGTATAAACTCCCTGTCATCCCCCTACCAACTCCCTACCAACTCCTACCGTGGTAGGAGTTGGTAGGGAGTTGACAGGGGGTTGGTAGGTGCATGATACGATTCTGAAAGTATGTTAAAACCCACAGTCGTCATGGACGGCTGTGGGTTGTTTGGTATCGCGCCCGTAGGGCCGCGCAGCGCGGGAAAAAATAACTACGATTCCTCCCAGATTCCCTTTTTCTTCTTGTCCTCTTTGATGGGTTCCAGCAGGTCTTTCTCTATCGTCATGATCAGTGCCACGTTCAAATCCGATATGCTGATACTGAAGTTGCCATCCTCGCAGTTGCTGATGAGCATTCCCTCCAATCCCTTGAACTGCCCGTCAATGATGCGTACATTCTTTCCTTTTTTCAACTCACTGTTGTTCACCACGTTGACCTTTGCTTCCGCCTCCATTAGGCGCCGGATGGCCTCCACCTGACTGTCTGGGATTATGGCAGGCTGGTTGCGCCACGACACGATATAGCTCACGCCATCCAACGCGCGTACCGGTGCCACGTCGGTGATGCGCATCTTCACGAATAGATAGGAGGGAAACAACGGCATCTCCACACTCTTCCATCGGTCGCTCCACTGGTGCAGTATGCGCTGCAACGGCAGATAGGCTTCATAACCAAGCGTTTTCAGCCTGCTCTCCACCCTTTTCTCAGACCGTGGACTCGTATATAGCGCCACCCATTGTGGTGTTTCGTTCAGCATTTCGTCTCGTTTTTAGTGCCTTTATAACGCTGAAGCAATCTATTTATTGTAATCATTATAAAAAATATTGCCACCGTCAGCAGCGCTGTTGTCAAGGGTTTTGGATGCAAGTCCCTTATCACAGCTCCGGGAAGTAGCGAGATGCTGGCCGTCAGCCAGTCGCAAAACTCCAATGGCCAGCCCGCAAGCCAGGCGGTGGCGCCGCAGGGAATGGCCATATATAGGAGTGAGAACCCCAGCAGGAAAGCTGCCAACGGCACTATCACCACGTTGGCTATCAGAAAGTAAGGCTGCACTTGATGGAAAGCGTTCAGCGCCACCGGGAGCGTGGCCGTCGTGGCGGCGAGGCTGACGGCACTTGCCTGCCACACGATGTTGCGATGCATCCCTATCAGCGGCCGCGACAGTAGTATGCCTGCTACCGCGCTGAACGACAGCTGCCAGCCTATGTCGAAGAGCAGCATGGGGTCGACAGCCAGCATCACGATGGCGGCAGCCGCCAGGAGGTTGAAAGTGTCTGTGCGCCGCCCCATCATGTGGCTGACAATGAAGAGACTGAACATCAGTGCCGCCCTCACCGTGGCAGGCGCCAGCCCCGAGAGCAGGGCGAAAGCCCAGATGAGGGCCAGCTGCACTGAGCCCCGCACGATGCGTCCACGGCGGTCCTTGCCCACAAAGAAAAGCAGCCACCCCACAATGGCGGCCAGCAATCCCACGTGCAAACCGCTGACACACAGCATGTGCATGACGCCTGCGTCGCGGAATTGTGACTGCAGGTCGCCCCTCAGGTCACCCCGCCAGCCCAGCGTCAGCGCTTTGGCGACGCCTCCGAGTCGGGGCTCCAGTGGACCTTCCTGCATGCGACGCAGGAGTTTCATCCTCAATCTCTCGCAGCGGGCCCGGAGCGATGTGCTGTCGCGCTCAGTGAGGATGTAATGGTCGGAGGTGAGGTAGAGGGTGCCCTTTGCAACGTCGGCGTAGCCGTGGACAAGCAGCCGGTCGCCGTAGCGCAAGGTGGCGGCGGTGCTGTCTTTGCGCAGGTAGAGACGCAGGGCGCCGTGACTGTAGGTCTGGTCCACGCGCTCTACCTCTGTCAGTACACGCCAACTTTTCTCTCTTGGCAAGGGTGTCTCTTCCAGACGGAGAACCAGATAGGAAGCATGTTCTTGCGACAAGGTGGCCGACCGGGTCCAGTGGCTTGCGTCGTGGCGCGGATCGTCAAGGTGGCAACGCAGGGCGCCAAGAGCGAAGAAGGTGAGTGTCAGGGCGATAGTGGGGATGACGGGTTGTTTCCCTTTGCCAAGCAACAATATCAGGCCACATCCCACGGCTGTCGCAGCCACCAGAAGGAGCCAGGCTTCCAGCGGCAATTCCGTCCAATGGCAGGCCACAATGCCTGCCATCAAGGCCAATGCCACGGGTACCAGTGGATTGCGCCTCACGTTCTTAGATGATTAAGTCGGCAATTTTGACCTTCGGCACATAGTGGACGCCTTCCTTGCGGTAGTAGGCGTGGCTTTCTCCTTCGTCAATGGGGGTGAGCTCGATGCGCTCGTCGCCCTTGCCTATGGCTATCACCAGCAAGGGAGTGTAGGGGAGCGACAGGGCCTCTTTCAGTTTCTCTCGATTGAAGGCAGCAATAATCAGACCATTAAGTCCCATCTCGACGGCTTTCAGCAGCATGCTTTGGGCGGCGATGCCCAGGTCGATGTCCACCATGGGATTTTCGCCCACCGTGGAGCAGACGACAATGAACGCTTCGGGCTCGGTGCCGGGGAAGGGAAGGTGCAACTCGGGCAGGGCGGCGCCCATCTTGACCAACGGCAGCACTTGGCCGGCGCCGCTGTCGTGGGTTACCAGCTTCATCCTCAGCACCTGCTGGTTGCGGGCCGAGGGAATGCGGGTGCATACGGCGGCGATGCGCTCCAACTCGTTTCGGCTCACTCGGTAGGCTTTTTTGTAGCCACGAGTGCTGCGGTTTTTCAGCAGCAGTTCGTCGACGGTATGACCGATACGTTTCACCCTAATTTTTCCACTTCCGAGGGTTTCTTCGTAGCGTTTTTCGAGATAATTGTCTGCCATGAGAGAAAAAAGTTTAAAGATTAAAGTGTGTGTATTAAATGCTGTTGTACAATATTTTATCTTGCAAAAACGATGTTCGTGTAAATGCAAAAATACGAATTTTTTTCAAATTATTTTGTCAGTTCCAAAAATGTTCGTACTTTTGCACCCGCAAATCGCAAGAAAATGATCTGCTAGCTCAGTTGGTTTAGAGCGCTTGCTTGACAGGCAAGAGGTCACAAGTTCAAATCTTGTGCAGATCACAAAAGGCAACCTAAGTGGTTGCCTTTTTCGTTTGTAGTTCCTCGTCTAACCCTACAGGCCGAAGTCGAGGTAGGGGAGGAGCCGGGAGAGCATGGTGTCGGTGCAGGACGGGATGGCGCGGAGGTCGTCGGGACAGGTGAATGTGACGCCGCGCGAACGGAGGTTGACGAGGTCGCGTGCAAAGTAGTATTCCGTATACGGATGTTTGATGAGTTGTTTTAGCTCTATGCTGTTGATATTGATTTTGCGAAGGTTGGAACTGTCGAGCTGAAGGTATGGCTCGATGTGTTCCAGCAGGGAAGGGGTGAAGCCGTAAACCTCCAATAGTTGCTCTTTGTTTGAGAATCCTCCCAACTTTTCGCGGTAGCGCACGATGCGGCGTGCAAAGGCAGGCCCGATGCCGTGGAGAAGCTGCAGGGTCGTGCTGTCGGCGCTGTTGAGTTCCACTATCAAGGGTTTGCGAACGGGTGCTGGCGGTTCCGAAGTGTATAAACTGTCTGTTTTGATGCTTTTATGATGTTGATTTTGAATGGTGTTACGAAGAAAAGTGCGGTTGGGACGGCGGGAATGGTAGATGGAATCCTCAAAATTTTCCAGACGGATTTGATTATCGTTCTCATGTATGTCGGCGTTGGTAGGTTGGAAATCGATGGTCCTCGAAAAAAAATATAATGCCAAGGAAACGGCCAATGCTATTGCAATCCAGGAGATTCCGTTGATTTGGGATTGTGTCAGTCTGTGTTTTTTCTTGCCCATGATGAAGAAAAATTTTGTCAGTTTTAAAAATGTTCGTATTTTTGCACCCGCTTTCGAGACAAAAAAGCACAGTTTTGGTCTGTTAGCTCAGTTGGTTCAGAGCGCTTCCTTCACACGGAAGAGGTCGAGAGTTCGAATCTCCCACAGACCACAAAAAAGCCTCCAAATTATGGAGGCATTTTTTTATTTTCCAAACATTTCCTTAGCCTTATCCATCTTTGTCGGGATGTCTACACCAAAGGGGCAGCGGCTCATGCAGGCACCGCAATGGGTGCATTCGCCGGCGTGGTGAGGAAGGGCGTCGTATTGGGCTTTCAGGTCGTCGTTCATGCCGTTGGTCTCGGCTTTGTCGAGTAACTCGTTGACTTTGGCGATGGGAATGCCCACGGTACAGGGCGAGCAGTGGTTGCAATAGGTGCAGTCGCCGCTTTTGGCATCCTGTTCGCACTTGCCGACGACGGTGTAGTCTTTCTCGGTCTCGGAGGCATGCATCCAGTGGAGGTCGCGTGTCAACTCGTCCATGTTGTCGATGCCAAGGATACAAGTGGAGATGCAGGGTTTGGCCAGGCAGTAGGCGATGCACTGTTCGGGGGTGTAGGCTACGCCAAGGGGCGAGGTCTTCTCGTCCAACAGACGGCCGCCACCGCCGAAGGTCTTCATCACGGTCACGCCGATATGGTGGGTGGCGCAGTAGTCGTAGAACTCCACGCGAACGGGGTCGATGCCGGCCTGCAGATTTTCCATGGCCCCTTTCTCCCAGGGGATGGCTCCGCCGCGTAGACGGTCGAAAGCGGGGTTGAGGCTGAACATGATGACCTCTACCCACCCGCTCTTGGCGGCCATCAGGGCTACCTCGGCGTTGTGGCTGCTGAGTCCTATGTGTTTGATTTTCCCTTCATTCTTGAGTTGGAAAACATAGTCGAGGAAGGGTGAGTTCTGTATAGCCTCCCACTCCTCGCGGCTGTCGGTGATGTGGATCATGCCCACCTCGATGTGGTCGGTTCCGAGCCGTGTCAGCAAGTCCTCGAAGCCAATACGGGTAGAATCGAGGTCGCGGGTGCGGGTGTGTTGTCCGTTGGCCCAAACGGTGCCGATATGACCTTGGATGATCATTTCGTCACGACGGCCCTGCAGGGCATAGCCGATATTGGAACGGGTGACGGGATTTGCGTCGTAGATGTCGATGTAGTTCATGCCGCTGTCGAGGGCCATGGTCATCAACTCAAGCGAAGCAGCACTGTCGATTTTCTCGAATCCTCCGCAGCCAATGCTTATCTCGCTGACCATGAGGCCCGTGTTTCCCAGAGGACGGAACTTCATGTCGGTCTGATTCTCCGGCTGCTTGCAGCCCACGACTGTAAGCAGCGCGGTTGCGCAAAGCGTCAAAATGGTCTTGTTCATTGCAGTAGAGTATTATTGTTTAATGTTTTGACATAATAACGCGCCGATGGGAAAAATATTGTTAAAGTTTTTCTCCGAGGACGCACCAGCGAATGATGGGAATGCGCCGGATGATTTCGAAGACCACCCCATCATGGCCAGATACATGAGATAGCCAAATGGTTTGTTGAGGGGGTGTACATGTACTGTGGTTTTGGTTTCTTGTTTACAGTAAAATCAAAATCTTGGTTTGTCGAGACGCATGATGCGGACGGGTTTGTTGGCGCCGAGTTGTAGGTTGCTGCAGCGGTTGACTCTGCCAGTGTCGCGGAAGCCGCACTTCTCCATCACTTTGCCGGAAGCAGGGTTGTCGGGGAAGTAGTCGGCCCAGAGAGTGTTGAAGTTTTTTTCGTTAAAACAAAAGTCTATCAGCATTCTCAGCGCCTCGGTGCAGATGCCTTGGTTCCAGTAGGGGCGAGCAATCCAATAGCCCACCTCGGCATCGTTCTCGCCGATACCGATATTGCTCTCTCCAAAGATGAAGTAGCCCATGCAGCCTATCGGCTCGCCTGTCTTTTTCAATTCGATGGCCCACATGTGGTCGCTGTTGAAGAGGGTGCGGATAATCTCGAGGCTTTCCTCGACGCTCTTATGCGGCGGCCAGCCCGCACGCGGCCCCACCTCGGGGTCAGAGGCGTATTTGTATAGCGTTTCAGCATCGCTCTCGCGCCAGGGGCGCAACAGTATTCTTTCTGTTTCCATATTAGTCATGATAATCACTGTCTTTCCATTTAAATTTCACCGTTTCCGGCACCAGATATTTGCCTATCTTATAGTCGATGTTGGCTTTGTGGGCCTGACTGAGTTGGTGGCAGCGGCGAACTCGGTATGTGTGGCCATCCTTGACGAAGTGGGCACCAGTCTGGTGGAAGCGGAAGGGAATGTTGTGAGCGACGCATTGCTCACGGATCGAGAGCACCCAATCGTAGTCGCAGGGCCGCGCGTCGACGCCCGACTCGCCACCTACCGACACCTCCTCTATCGTTTCGTCGAGGTAGGGGGTGAGATCTATTGCCGTCAGCAACGGCGAGGCGATGATGCTCTTGTGGCGGATGGGCAGTGAGCGGAAGATGGGCAGGCGGTAGTCGGTCATCGCCTGGTTCTCCACGGTGCAGCCCACCAGGACGTTGGGGTAGCCATCGCCCCAGTCGTCGGGCACACACTCCATAAAGCGGTCGATGCGCTTGGTGAAGAAGAAAAACCAGAGGTCGCTCCGCAACCGTATCATATCCCAGCATTCAGGCCGCCATGCATCGGCATCTTCGAGCAGGAAATCGGAGGTGAAGCAGGTGAAGACTATCTTCCCGCTCTCTATCTTCCACGACTTGTCGCGCTTCTTCTTAATGGGGAGATTGAAATTGCCTGTCTTGCGACACACGCTACTTGCAATTTCGCTGCCATACATTTCGTCCTGCCGGTAGACATAGCAATACTTGCACCCAGGGCTGATTTTGGTGCACCCATGCCAGGGGTTCCAGTCGGCGTATATCTCCCAATGTTCGGACATGCAACATTAACGGAATGCTGATGGTTTTATTGTGGCAGTGAACGAAAGCCAAGGCTAAAACAGCCTTGGCTTTCGAATCTCTGCCGCTCACTCTATCGGTATCTGTATCACCGACAGCCACTGCTCAGGGTCTTTTTGGTTCCAGGCACCATCAATATAGCAAGTGCGATGCTGACCAATCACCTTATAGCCGTGTTCCTCGATGTAGCGGAAGGCCTCGACAAACGAGTCATAGAATTGCTCGTACGGGCCGACGTGCTTTACGCAGAGTGCCTTGGGCACCTCAGGCAACCGCTTGAACTGGATGATGGCGCTGTCCTCGCCTATCTCCTCCACCTGCTCGCAGTACTCGATATCAATGTCTGTCGGTGTGTACTCTTTGTTGTGCTCGACGGTAAAACAGTAGCCCGGTGGCGGACACTTGCAGCCGAGGCGCTGCATTTCTGGGCCGATCTTCTCGACACACATCGGGCCGATGGCGGCGTAATTGGGGATGACCTCGCGGTGCGAGGCGACGATAATTGACGGGAGACTTTGAATGCTAAACTTTTCCATTGTTGTGATTTGTTTGCGAGAGTTCCTCCAGTTGAGCAGCCTTTCGCGACGGGCAATCAGCTGTTGCAGCAGCCGTTCCGTCTCGCTGATTTTCTCGTCCATCTGCCGGATGCTGGGTGTGGACGAGTTGTCGTCAAGCAGGTCTTTGATTTCCTCAAGCGAGAAGCCAAGGCGCTGCAGGTCGCGGATGCTTTGCAGCCGCTGCATCTGGTCGATGCTGTAGTAGCGGTAGCCCGTCCACTCGTCCACCTCGTCGGGCAGCAATAACCCCTTTTGTTCGTAGTGGCGCAAAGTTTTTACGGTCGTCTGCATCAACTTTGAGAACTCTCCGATTGTTAGTTTTTGTTTGTAAATCATCATCGTACGATAATAATGCTTGTTTGATATCGGCTGCAAAGTTAATACATGACCTAAGGGACGAGTCAAGAACTTTAACAAACTTTAACGTTTATAAGCCTCAATACTTTTTTTTGTAACAAATAAACCAATCTCTATCCATTGTTTTATCTTATTGTTCTAACAGTTGTCTTGCAATGTTTGCTATTACTGCCTCAGATGGTGAGTGCTTGGCGAAAACGGCGATAATGACGTGGCTTCCATCGGGCATAAGAATGATACCTGCATCGTTCATGTCTTGCACTCCATTAGACGATGGGAATCCTGTACCTGTCTTATGTACGAGACGAGCATCTGCGGGTATCGCAGCAGGGATTCGTTTCTGTCCTGTTGAGCAGTTTGCCATCACCTCCCAGATGAATGTCAGATATGGGTTGTCGTCTTTACTATAATAAAACCACTCGAACAGACGAACTATTTCGGCGGGGGTGGAACTGTTTTCGATGGCCTTTGCCGGATTCTTCTGCATTTGTTCCTCCGTCATGCGGATATTGATATCGGGGAATCCAAGTCTTCTTATGTACTTCTCTACTGCTTGGGGCTTGCCGCAATATTTGAAAAGGAGTTCGCACGCATTGTTGTCGCTCTGTCCGAGAGACAATTCCAACAGTTCCGCATACGAAAAGGCCATTTTACCTTCAAGTCGTTTTAGCATTGGTGACCATGTGTCTTGCATCAAATCAGCCTTATCGACAACAATCGTGTCATCAAGAGCCAATCCTTTCCGACTCAGGTAGTCGGCGACGTATAAAGCCTGCGGAAACTTCATCACGCTATGCATGGCAAAACGCTCATTCTCGTTAATGCCACTAACGGAACCATCACGCATGATACACGCACCATAGCTTGATGGTCCGGTACTGTCGCTTATTGGCTCTTGCGCTAAACACGATATAGCAA
>JAEEGF011966714.1_pt1 | contig 27171 bp, 17 predicted proteins | sample 9134171 | NCBI WGS metagenome assembly JAEEGF01 (sample SAMN16246542, study PRJNA631951) | gut metagenome | biome: gut microbiome; feature: rumen; material: AP-attached | host: Bos | place: Iran: Karaj | collected 2018-10 | reverse complement strand
CTGGTGACCCTGGCTATCGGTATCATCTTCAGTGTGGTGCTGTCGGATCATTTCTACTCGATGATGATGATGGGCTTCATCTTGTCTATCCTCTCACAGCGGTTCGTGTTCACGGATGCGGAGCTGAAGAGCGAGGTGGTGACAGGACTGATCCTCATCGGGGCGGCCTTGTTGATGATGATCACACGAGACCAGCCTATCGTGATGGTGGCAGCACCGCTCCTGATAGGTCTGGGTATCGGTTTGATAGGGGCCCGTTTCCTGTTGTTCTTTATCAAGCTGAGCAGGCATTGTCAGCGTGGCACCTCACAGAGCACCTTCCTGCTGGGATGGGAGAGTGGCATCGCCTGGGGGGTGGGCATAGGCGTGGCCTTGTTTCATGGCGATGCCCGCAACGCCTTGTCAGTGGCCCTGCTCCTGGTGGTACTGGCCCTGATCCTGTATCATTTCACCCATAACTGGTTTACCTGCCACAAAAACAGATAACAACGCACTTTCTGGGCCCTTTAGCCGCGACAGAGGGCGGCATAAGGGCATGTGTCACAACGGTGATGATCTTCAGTCGGTTCAAAGGAGAGCTGCGGATTGAAGATGTCGCTCAGTTGGGCTTTGAATAATTCGATATACCTGTCGGAATAGGTGGCGATATCCGTCACCAGGTCCTTACCGATCTTTAATGTGGGGTCGTAGTCGTCGCTACCTGCATGCTGGATGAACAGCAGACAGGGAGAGACCATCCGGGGCTGCTGGCGCCGTACGATATAGGCATAGAGGAAGGCCTGCAGATAGTAGTCGCTATGCTCTTTGATCGCCTCTTGGGAGAAGATGGCATCGACAGAGGGCATGGCTTTCGGATGACGGGCACCTGTCTTATAGTCGATGACACGGATACGCTCCTCGCCCGTGGCGGGGTCGATGATGCTGTCCAGACGGTCGATGATACCACCAACCTGTCTGTCTCCGATGGTGATGTCGACCCACTGCTCCAGTCCGAGGATGCGGAAGGGGGTGAGGCGCTGGTCGGTTTCAAGCAGCTGACGGATATATTTGATGATGACCTCACGGTTGATGAGCTGCAGACCATCGAGTGGGGGCAACGGACGGGATGGGTCCTGGATCTTGAAGAACTCCTGTTTGAAGGCCTCGTCGACGGCACGCTCGATGGTGACCGTGTCTTTCAACAGGTCGTCGAGCATCAGCGAGGTGATGGTTTGTTGCGACAGGTGCTGGTAGAGCAGCTGTGCGGCCTTATGGAAGATGTTACCAAAGAGACGGTTGTCGATGAGGTCGTCTTCCGTGGTGTCGGGCTCGAGGAGCTCGCACACATACCGGTAGAAGAACCGGAGCTGACAGCGCAGATAGGTGTTGATGGCCGTTGGCGTGATGCCTCCGCGGTCGGGGGTGAAACGCTGTTGTAACTGCGTGATGACCGCTGGGGTCTTGGCGATGACCTTGGGGGCATGGAGCAGCGGCGTCTGACCGGCTTTCAGCGTATGGAAGGTGATGGGGATCTGGTGGTCGACCATCAGCTGGAGCATGAAACGTGACATCTCTGCTGTCTTGCCATCGCTGGTGGCATTGTTATACAGGATGGTCACGTCGCCAGCACGCTGCAGCAGACGGTGGAAATAGTGCTCGTAGATGGCGACCTTGTAGTCGATCGTGGTCAGACCATAGGCCTTACGGAGTGCGTAGGGGATGAACGAGGTGTCGTTGACACCACGTGGCATGTTCCCCTCGTTGCAGGATAGCAGGAGCACATGGTCGAAGTCGAGGTTACGCGTTTCGAGGACACCCATCACCTGGAGTCCCTCTGCCGGTTCACCATGGAAGGGAATAGAGGTGGTGCTGATGAGCTGACCTATCAGGCGCTGGAGGGTGATGATGTCTACCTGGAGGATGCCACTGTCCACCAGACCGCTCAGACGGTTCAGCAGGGTGTACATCCGGAACAGACTCTCGGTGTCGAGCGGGGAGTCGAGGATCGGGCTCTGCGAGGTGCCTATCGTCTGGGTGATGTGGATGAGCCAGTGGAGCAGCGGCTGGATCTCGACATAGCGTTCTGCGACGATGTCGTCAGGGAGGAGGCTGGCATAGGGATGGCGCTGGATACGCTCCACCCAGCGACGGGTGAACTGTTGCTTACGTAAGGAGTAGCCATGCACCTGCATGTTGATGAGGGTGTTGACCAGTGAGGCGATCGACGTCTGACTGAGCGGATAGCCCGTGGTGATATTCACCTTGTCGACCTGTTCCGGGAGACAGTGGATGACGGTTTGCAGCAGACCTTCGTTACACAGCACGATGGCCGTCTTACGACCTGCCTGGATCCGTTCGTCGGTGAGCCACTTACTGATATAACGGGCCTGGATATTCTCCGTTGGGGCAGAGATGAAGCTGATATGACGCGGCGGCACCTCATCGGTGTCCTGATAGAACAGGGCCTTACCCTGTTGCTCCAGACGGGTGAAGAGCGTCTGCTCTACCTGTTGCAGGAGGTTGAAGCCTATGAAGACATAGGTGTCGTATTCGAAGGTGAGCTGCTCGTTGGTCGCCACCTGACGGTAGAGGGCACCCTCATAGGCCAGCTGTTGCGCTGCCAGCTGGGCGTTGAACTGGTGATAGATATCACCAATATGACTCCAGAGACGCAGGAACCGTTCCTTGAGCTCAGAGTTATGCGACTCGGAGAAATTACTGAAGAAGCGTTTGATCATCTCCTGTTGCTCGGGGGTGAGATAGGAGCTGTCGTCGAGCTCATGGATATCACGGACATTCGCCAGTACCTTATCTGCTGGCGCCATGTTCTTATCCAGGTCGTCGAAATCGGACAGCAGCAGCTGCCCCCAGCCATAGAAATGGTCGAGGGTCTCGTCGATACCCGTACAGGCCGTGAACACCTGATGCAGCTGACAGACCAGCAGGATGGGGTCTGCCACCTGGAGGTCGGAATGCGAGCGGAACAGGTCGCTGATGGTGATATAGGACGGACTCCAGATAGGCTTGCCTGCCAGACGGGCCAGGTGCTCGTTGAGGAACAGCGATGCACGCTTGTTGGGGAACACCACCGCCACACGCGAGAGGTTGGTGCCATATCGTGAGAGCAGATCTTCTGCTACATGCTCGAGGAAACTTTTCATACTTCTTCTATTTGATTACTGTAAACATACCAGAGGTATCCCTTGACAGGCTGATGACCCATCGCGGCTAGCAGATCCATATACTGACGGACCTGGGTGTGGTATTCGGGGGCAGGGTGACCGAACTTGAAGTCGACGACGATCCAGACATGGCCATCGGTCATGACACGGTCTGGACGGTGCTCTTTCACCACACCCTCTTCGACAGAGAGGATGGTACACTCATTGAAGAGGGTCCAACGGGGTGAGAACCACGAGGCGACACGCGGGTCAGCGAGGCGCTTGCGGAGCATGGTGGTGATCTTGTCAGCAGTCATCTCCTCATCGTAGAGGATACCCTCGAACTGCAGGCGCTGTAACGCCGCAGGGATGTCTGCTTCCGTCTGGATGGTCGAGAAGATCTCGTGGAGCACACGACCAGCCTGGATATAACGGTGCTGCTGGTCGGACTCATCGCCTTCGATGAACTGACGGCTACGGTTACTCTGACGGAAGGTGACCTGACTGTCGAAATTACGGATGGAGACGGTGATGCTCTCAGGCTTCTGCAGGAACGGGTTCTGACTCACAGGCTCTGTGTGATGGTCCGCTTGGACCTCAGGGGCCTCTATCGTACCAAAAGAGAAGGTGATGGCCGCCTGGTCGTCCTGCATGCCATCCAACCGGGCATCAGCCATGTCGTTGGCTACCAGCGGCAGACAGCGCTCGATCAGCGCGGAACGGGTGGTCTTGGCACCGCGTCGTCCCAGCACATAGAGACTCTTGGCAGCACGGGTGAAAGCCACATAGAGCAGGTTGAGATTGTCGACGGTGTTCTGCAGATGCTCGTGCAGGTAGTCGCCCTCGTAGATGGTGCCAATGAGCTGTTTCTGACTGTAGTCGACAGGCACGATGGGGAGGTCGTTGAACGGGGCCTCATGGGGCTGGCACCAGATGATGTTATCGGTGTTCTTCTCCAAGGGCCAGTCGCAGAAGGGGATGAGGACATGGTCGAATTCCAACCCCTTGGACTTATGGATGGAGATGAGACGGATACCATTGGTCTCATCGCTCTGGATGGTCTTCTTACAGAGTGACTCCTCCCACTCTGTCAGGAAGGCCTGGATGTCGGTTGTGTTCTCGTTGACGTAGTTGGCCAACTGGTCGTAGAATGCACAGAGATAGGCGCCCTGACCTTCCAGGCGGTGGAGCTCGAAGATGGTGTAGATCTTCTCTGCCAACTCATAGAGGGGGAGGGTGAGCAGCTCCTTGAGATGACCGATGAAGGCCTCGGGCAGGAGACGGTCGAGATCGGAGCCGCTGACGAGATAGTCGGAGGCTTCCAGATGCTGTCCTTGGATGGTGCAGAGCCAGGTCTTGACGATGGCTGCCTTGGTGAGCTGGTCATCGGGTGTCAGCAAGAGCTGCAGGGCCTGGATCATCAGACAGACGGCACTGGAGGCGTCGAGACGGAAGGCCTCGTCGCTCACGATGCTGACCTCGGGCAGGTGCGCCAGGAAATACTGGGCGATGATGGGGATATGGTAGTTGTAGCGTACCAGGATGGCGATATCTTTCTGACTGATACCCTGAGCCAGCAGCTCACGGACCTGCTCCGTGGTATGCTGTAACACCTGCTCCTGGTAGTCATCGCCTGGGAGCAGCTCGATCAGGATGCTACCGGATGACGGACGACTGTCGGGTACCTGTTGGGTGACATCCGCATAGGCTTTCTGCAGCTGCTCGCGTTCGTGACAGTCCAAGGCTTCGAGTGCCTCGTACTCCTGTTGCGCGGCATGGGTGAAGAAATGGTTGTTGAACGCGATGATATGACGGGTGGAGCGGTAGTTGGTAGAGAGCGACCTGATGGACATCAGCTGTGTGTTGAACTGTTGCTCGATACCGTTCAACAGACGCCAGTCGCCAGAACGCCAACGGTAGATGCTCTGTTTCACATCGCCCACGATGAGGTTGCTGCCATCCTCATGACTCATCGTCTCGGAGAGCAGCACCTTGAAGTTCTGCCACTGGATGGTGGAGGTGTCCTGGAACTCATCGATCATCACATGCTGGAGTTGCGTGCCTATCTTCTCGAAGATGAACGGGGAGTCGCTGCCATCGATGAGGGCGTGGAGCAGCTGTTGGGTGTTACTTAACAGAAACCGGTTCTCGGTCTCGTTCAACGCATGTACCTTCTGTTCGATGCTGCTCAGCAGACGCAGCTGGTTGAGGTGACGTAGCGTGAGGTTGGCAGACTGGTAGAGCTTCCATTGGGTGGCTTGTGAGTCGACCGCATAACGGAGGATCTGCGACAGCGATGACTCCACGACCTGCAGCACCATGAGGCGACGCGGATGGGTCTTGGCACACCATTTCTCTGTGTTCTCCAGGTGACTGGCAACGGTGGGCGTGATGATCGACGGGTCGAAGGTGCCCTTGCAGAGCTTGTTGAAGAAGCTGGCGATGCCACGCTGTTTGCTCGACAGGTCATCGACCGTCAGCCCTTCGCCTTCGAGGGTGTCGAAGAACGACTCACCAATCTCTTTCATGAAGGATGCCGCTGACTCGCGGAGTTAACGGAGCATGGTGGTGTAGTGCTCGAAGAAGCCCGGCTCGCTCATCTTCTTCTCAAGGGTACTGCTCACCTCCTTGTAATAGTCCTTGAAGATGTTCATGCCAAACTTCTTGATCTGCGAGATCACGTTCCACGACTTGTCGTCGGAGATATTCTCCATGATGTATTTCAGGATCCATTGCAGCATGACATCCGTGGTGGTGAGGTCCTCGATCAGCTGGTCGACAGCCAGCTCCTCCACCTGACTGTCGTTCAGTCCGATGCGCAGGTTGGTGGTGAGGTCGAGCTCACGGGCCATATTACGGAGCACACTCTGGAAGAAGGTGTCGATGGTCTCCACCCGGAAATAATTGTAGTTATGGGTGAGGTTGTTGAGCGCCATACCTGCCCGTTGGCTGATGAGCTCGGGCGACAGACCGGTCCGCGCCTGGATATGCAGGAGGTAGCTGTCGGATTCCGGCAGATGCTTCCAGATGCCATACAGCTGACTGAGGATACGCATCTTCATCTCCTCAGTGGCCTTGTTGGTGAAGGTGACAGCAAGGATATGACGATAGCTCTGCGGGTTCTCTACCAACAGACGGATATACTCGGTGGCCAGGGTGAAGGTCTTGCCGCTACCGGCACTGGCCTTATAGACGGTGAGTGGTCTCTGTGATTCGTTTACCATCTTCTGAATAATTCAAATTCTAATTCTATACCAATACGGTCGAAATGGGTGTTACGGAAACTGGCAAAGGCACCAACGGAGATATAACGGTTGGTGAAGCCATAGCCCAGCTCGAAATACGGACGGGAGCGCTCCAGTATGACGGAGCTGAGATAGAAGCGCTCTTTCTCAATATATTTGCCCAGGTAAGGGATCCAGGTGGCTGCCATCATGGGTGACTCATAGGAGATGTTGCCTCGCAGGTAATAGTCGGAGTTGTTATAGACACGGCTCCTGAGCAGTTGGAAGTTACCGCTCCAGTCGTCATCCCATCCCTCAGGCAGGTTCTCATCACGGAAGTTGGCGAAATCGACGAAGAGGTTATCCTTCTTATTGGTATAGAAGCCTGCTCCAGCACGGAGGTTGAGCAGACGCAGACCAGGGATGGCCCTCTTCCACTGGGCATCGAACTCCCAACGCTCGTATTCCAGGTCGGAGGCGCAGACACCCTTGATGGCACGCTCGTAGTCGAAGGCAAACAGCGGACCACGGTTGGACCAGGGAGAGAACTTCAAACCGATCATCGGTGCGAAGCTCCGATAGGTGGTGGGCATGTTGTAGGTGCGCATGAGCTGACGGTCGATGGCAGAACGACGGTGGTAGATGAAACCACTCTCGATATCCAACCAGTCGAAGACCATGATATTGTTCCGGATACTGAAATGCTGGTCCTTGAACTTGTCGATGTCGGTATGGTCGAAGTTCAGGGTGTCCTGGTGGGCTTCGTTGATGACATTCATCACGGAGGCATTGCTGATGCGGTTGCCATTACCAACCACGAACTCCACATAGCCGTTACGCTTGGGGTTATAGGTCATGCGCAGAGGCGCTGTGAAGTAGAGCTGACGCTCCTTGAAGATATAGCCCATGGTGGGGTTGAAGGTCAGATAGCGGTGCGGCGAGAAATTATACTGGGCATGCAACCGCATCTTATAACGGAAACCACGGTTATGACTGTAGCTGAGATACAGGGGGTTGATGATGGGCGACAGGTGGAAGGAGACCTCCTGGGACTCCGCGCTGATGGGGGTGACCAGGTTGTCACCGATGGTGTCCCAGAACAGTTTCTTCCAGATATTCTGCTTTTTGGGCGTGGTATCCTGTGCGAGGGTCGTCTGCTGGTTGCGCTCGTAAATGGCTTTGTCTGCCTCGGATAATGGGATGGGCCGTATCGCGTTCATCAGCGCCACATGCGTGGTGTCGCTGAGCGAGTCGGTGAGCTGTTGCTCACAGTTGTATTTGGCATCGAAGAGGGCAGAGATGCGGTTACCCATGAAACGGAAGTTGGCTGCTGTCGTGCAGCGGGCAGGCATCAGCGAACGGGCCCCCTCCTCACCTTGGGTGATCTCCGTACGGAAGCTCAGCATGTCGAACTCACCATTCAACAGAGTGCGGATGATGCGGCCTGTCGCCGTTTCAACGATGGCATAGCCATTGAGGAGTTGGGTGTTGTAGATCTTGGGACGGAACTCCAGACGTGTGGTGCCATCACCCTGGTGCTTCTGCGAGAAATGGTAGTACCTGCGGTTGGCCTTGTTGAAAGGTGACAGCATCCGACCATCGTAAAGGGCGATGCTGTAGATGTTGGGCGTCATGTAGTCCAGGAGGGTGGGCATCGCCTTGCGGTTTTGACGGATGGTGCCCGACAGCAGCTGGTTCTTGATCTGGTAATGATGGGTATCCTGGAACGCCACCTTGCTATACGACTCACGGATATAGTCTCTGGGATCCTTGGCCATCACGTACATCGACGGGATGAGCCAGAGCACGGCATTCCGTTGGTCCACATGATAGCGGAACTTGGCATACACCTGGTCGTCGAGTCCCTTGATGGCAGGGGTGTGGGTGAGCTGGTAATCATAGATACGACTCAAGATCAGCGAGTCTCTCTTGTTGATCGCTGAGGCACTGATGGCCATACATAGCAGTATGAGCATCAGTGGTGTCTTGGTGAATAGTTGATCGTATCTCAAAGTCACTTTGTTATGTCAACTTCTCTTTCAGGTACCGTCCTGTCAGACTGTGCTCACAGGCTGCTACCGTTTCAGGGGTGCCTGCCACCACCAGGTTACCACCTTTGTCGCCACCATCAGGGCCTAAGTCGATGACATGGTCAGCACATTTGATGACCTCCATGTTATGCTCGATGACCAGGATGCTGTGTCCACGGGCAATGAGGGCTTCGAACGCCTTCAACAACCGTTGGATATCATGGAAATGCAGACCGGTGGTAGGCTCATCGAAGATGAAGAGCGTGGGCGTTTGCTTCTCCTGTCCGATGAAATAGGCCAGCTTGACACGCTGGTTCTCACCGCCTGACAGTGAGGAGGAGTTCTGACCCAGTTTGATGTAGCCTAAGCCCACATCCTCGAGGGTCTTCAGACGTTTCACGATGGTGGTGTCGCCATGTTCGTCGAAGAACGCGATGGCCTCGGTGATGGTCATGTTCAACACATCATCGACATTCTTACCATGATAGTTCACATCGAGGATCTCCTTCTTGAAACGGTGACCATGACAAGCCTCGCACTCCAGCACCAGGTCGGCCATGAACTGCATCTCGACGGTGATGGTGCCTGCACCTTTGCACGCTTCACAGCGTCCGCCATCAGCATTGAAGGAGAAATACTGTGAGGTGAAACCCATCTGCTTGGAGAGGGGCTGTTGGGCATAGAGGTCGCGAATGGCATCATAGGCCTTCACATAGGTGGCTGGATTAGAACGCGTGCTCTTTCCAATCGGGTTCTGGTCAACGAACTCGATATGTTTGATGGTGTCTATATCGCCTTCCAGACCCAGGTATTCGCCCGGGGCATCACAGGCGTCGCCAAGACGACGACGTATGGCGGGGTAGAGGATGCCCTTGATGAGGCTTGACTTGCCTGAGCCAGAGACACCGGTCACCACGGTCATCACATTGAGCGGGATCTGGACATCGATGCCCTTCAGATTGTTCATGCGCGCACCTTTGATGGTGATAGACAGGTTCCAGGGACGACGTGACTGCGGTACAGGAATGGCTTCCTGGTGCAACAGGTATTTGACGGTGTAGCTCTTGGGCCATTTCTTCAGGGAGGCGGCGTTCACCTCCTTGGCATCACCATCAAAGACCAGCTCTCCACCCAGACGACCGGCATCGGGACCGATGTCTATCAGGTGGTCTGCCGCCCGCATGATCTCCTCGTCATGCTCCACGACGACCACGGTATTACCTAATGACTGGAGCTCCTTGAGCACATGGATGAGACGGTCGGTATCGCGTGAGTGCAATCCGATGCTGGGCTCGTCGAGGATATACAGGGAGCCCACCAGCGAACTGCCTAACGAGGTACAGAGGTTGATACGCTGACTCTCACCACCCGAGAGGGTGTTGGACAGACGGTTGAGGGTGAGATAGCCCAGACCCACGTCCAACAGGAACTGCAGACGGTTCTTGATCTCTACCAACAGGCGCTTGCCTATCTCTGCATCATGGGCACTTAACTCCAGGTGGTCGAACCATTCCTTCACCTTGGAGACAGGCATCTGGACGAGGTCGGTGATGCTGCGACCACCAATCTTGACATAGTCAGCCTCTGGTTTCAGACGGGTGCCGTGACACTTGGGACAGGTGGTCTTACCACGATAGCGCGCAAGCATCACACGGTATTGGATCTTGTACTGGTTCTCCTGCAGCATCTGGAAGAAGGCATCGATACAGGGACGCTCCTTCTTCCCTTTGTCTGATGGCAGACCATGCCACAACCAGTCTTTCTGTTGCTGGGTGAGGTTCATGTAGGGCTCGAAGATAGGGAACCCGACGCCATTGGCATCGCAGTTCTCTTTGAGGGCGGCATGACGACAGAACCACTGAAGCCACTCCTTCATCTTCTCGCCATGCCAACAGACCACACAACCATCGTAGACCGACTTGGTGGTGTTGGGGATGACCAGTCGCTCATCGATACCGATGATGCTGCCAAAGCCCTGACACTCCGGACAGGCACCAGCAGGCGAGTTGAACGAGAACATCTGGTCGTTGGGCTCTTCGAAGGTCATGCCATCCGCTTCGAACCGCGTTGAGAAATCGTAGCAGATGCTGGGTGGGAAGAGCAGGCGCAACTCACCATGCCCCTCGTAGAAAGCGGTCTCTGCAGAGTCAACCAGACGGGCGATGACATCCTTGCTGTCATCGACAGACAGACGGTCGATGACGAGGTAGAATGGGGTGTCGCTGGCTGACTCCGACGGGTTGGCGAGATAGTCGTCGATCCTCAGGAAGTCGTTGTTGACATAGATACGGGCATAACCCTCCAGCTGGTAGGTCTTGAGCTGCTGTTCCATGGTGCGCCCCTCCCGCAGATGGATGGGGGCCATCACCACAAAACGGGTGCCCTTGGAGAAGGTCAGCATCTGTTGCACCACATCCTCTGTGGCATGCTTCTTCACCTCAGCACCGCTGATGGGTGAGTAGGTGTGTCCGATACGGGCAAACAGCAAACGGAGATATTCGTATATCTCGGTGCTGGTGCCTACGGTACTACGCGGGTTGCGCGATATCACCTTCTGCTCGATGGCAATAGCGGGCGGGATGCCACGGATGAAGTCACACTCCGGTTTGTTCATCCTACCAAGGAACTGTCGGGCATAGCTTGACAGACTCTCCACATAACGGCGTTGGCCTTCGGCATACAAGGTGTCGAAGGCCAAAGAAGATTTGCCGGAGCCACTGACTCCGGCAATTACTACGAATTGGTTTCGGGGTATCTTGACATCAATATTCTTGAGATTATTGACTCTGGCCCCTTTTATCTCTATCGAATCATTCATTCATTATAAAATACTCTTGACGGCTTCGAGCATGCCTACGCGCTCGATGAGGTCGAGATCTTCCTTCACCATCGCATTCAGACCAGGAACCTTGTTCAGGTCCTCCTGCCAGATAAAGGTAGCGCCCAGCACACCGTCGGTCACCTTCTGGGTGTCGCCAGTAGCCCAAAGCTCCTTTAACAGATCCATGATCTTCTGGTCGTCGTTGGGGATGATCTCTACACCATCAGCACGCTTACCACCCTTGTAGTAGGTGATGATAGCAGCCAAACCGAATACCAAGCCCTTAGGCAGCTCGCCCTTGCGCTCCAGATAGGTCTTCACACCGGGCAGGTCGCGAGCCTGGAACTTGGGGAAGGAGTTCAGCATGATACTGGTTACCTGATGGTCTACATAGGGGTTGTCGAAACGCTCCAGCACGTCGCCGGCAAACTTCTCGAGCTCTTCCATAGGCAGGTCGAGGGTCTGCATCAGCTCGTCGAACTGAACTTTATGGATATATTTACCGATGACCTCGTGGTTGCAGGCATCACGAACGATGTTGATACCACTCAGGAAGGCAACAGGACTCAGCACGGTGTGAGGACCATTCAACAGGGTTACCTTACGCTTGTGGTAGGGCTCCTCTGATGGTACGAACAGCACGTGAAGACCAGCCTTGTCAGCGGGGAATTCTTTCTCTACCTCCTTAGGAGCCTCGATGACCCACAGGTGGAAGTTCTCAGCCTGTACCACCAGGTTGTCGCGGTAAGAGATCTTCTCCTGAATCTCTGCAATCTCCTTACGGGGGAATCCGGGAACGATACGGTCAACGAGGGTGGCATAGACACCACAAGCCTCTTCGAACCACTGTTTGAAGTCGTCGCCAAGGTTCCAGAGCTCGATATACTTATAGATGCAGTCCTTCAGCACATGACCGTTCAGGAAGATGAGCTCGCAAGGGAAGATGATCAGACCCTTGGTCTTGTCGCCCTGGAAGGTCTGATAACGACGGTACAACAACTGAACCAGTTTGCCAGGATAGCTGCTGGCAGGCGCATCCTCGAGCTTACATGAGGGGTCGAAGGCGATGCCGGCCTCAGTGGTGTTAGAGATCACGAAACGGATCTCTGGCTGATCAGCCAGCGCCATGAAGGCCGCATTCTGCGTGTATGGATTCAGCGCACGACTGATGACGTCGATACGCTCGAGGGTGTTCACGGGCTTACCATTCTCACGACCCTGAAGGTTGACGTGATACAGACAGTCCTGAGCATTCAACCAGTCAGCCATTCCCTTCTCGATAGGCTGCACAACAACAACAGAACCGTTGAAGTCGGTCTTCTGGTCCATGTTCCAGATAATCCAATCAACAAATGCACGGAGGAAGTTTCCTTCGCCAAACTGAATAACCTTTTCAGGCATGACGCTCTTGGGAGCAAACTGTTTGTTTAGTGGTTTCATTTCTAAATATTGTTTTTAGTGATTATTATTTTCGACTGCAAAGATAGGAGAATTTTGCGACACTTCCAAATTTAAAGAAACGAATTACTTAAAAAAACACGAAAACCTTTGCGCTAGATTTTGTTGATGTCCACATAGCCATGCGTGACGGCATAGACAACCAGCGCGGGGAGGCTCTTGACACCCAGCTTGTCCATGATGTTCTTGCGGTGGGTGATCACCGTGGAAAGACCGATGTGCAGCTTATCCGCAATCTGCTTGTTGATCAAGCCTTGTGCAATCAGGGGCAGCACCTCCAACTCGCGGTTGGTGAGGATCTGCTTTTTCAAGATAGCAGGCATCTCGGGGAGGTTCTTGCCACCGCCATGGGCATGCTGCTCCAGGATGAGCAGCGAACGGACCAGCTCTTTCTCCGGCACGTTGACACATAGGCAGTGGAACTCCGACAGTTGTGACATCGTGTCGAGGGAGAGGGTCAGCACGATGGTCTTACGCTTATGCTCGGTAAAGAACGCCATGTTCTCCAGTACTACAGACATGGCTGCGAAATAATGGACATAGCTGTCGGGGTCGTTGGCCTCCAACTCAGAGAAGGAGCCAAAGATGTCAAGCGACATGATGGGCATGACAGTCTGTACCATTTCCTTCAACCCCAATGCCGAGAGGGTATTGGGGTCGATGATGGCTATCTTGGGTCTACTTTTCATGACAAAAATCCTAATAATGCACCTGCGGCTACAGCAGAACCGATCACACCAGCCACATTGGGACCCATGGCATGCATGAGCAGGAAGTTGTGACGGTCGTACTCCAGACCCAGGTTGTTTGATATACGGGCTGCCATAGGCACGGCGCTCACACCAGCATTACCAATGAGCGGGTTGAGCTTCTTACCCTCAGGCAGGAAGAGATTCATGAGTTTGACAAAACATACGCCAGAGGCGGTGGCGATCATAAAGGCCATCGCTCCCAGTGCGAAGATCTTGATGGTGTTGAAGGTGAGGAACTCGCTGGCCTGCGTAGAGCAGCCAACGGTCAGACCCAGCAGCATCACCACGATGTCGTTCAGTGCGGCGCCTGCCGTCTTGGCCAGACGGGTGGTCTTACCGCTCTCCTTCAGCAGGTTGCCAAAGAACAGCATACCCAGCAAGGGCAGACCCGAGGGGACAATGAAGGTGGTGAGCAACAATCCGATGATGGGGAACAGGATACGTTCTGTCTGTGACACCTCGCGACCGGGCTTCATCTTGATGACACGCTCCTTGTCGGTTGTGAGCAGACGCATGATGAACGGCTGGATCACAGGCACCAGTGCCATATACGAATAGGCGCAGACAGCGATGGCGCCCATCAGGTTGGGCGAGAGCTTGGAGCTGAGGAAGATGGCGGTAGGACCGTCGGCACCACCAATGATGGCAATGCCAGCAGCCTGAGAGGGCTCGAAGCCCATGGCCAGCGCTACCATATAGGCACCAAAGATACCAAACTGTGCCGCCGCACCTATCAGCATCAACTTGGGGTTGGCCAACAAGGCGGTGAAATCGGTCATGGCACCGATGCCCAGGAAGATGAGTGGCGGATACCAGCCCTGACGGACACCCTGGTAGAAGATGTTGAGTACAGAGTTGTCCTCATAGAGGCCTATCTCAAGTCCGGCATCAGCACGGAAGGGGATATTGCCAAGGATGATGCCCAGTCCGATAGGGACGAGCAACAGCGGCTCAAAGTCTTTTTTGATGGCAAGCCAGATGAAGAAGGCGCCAACGGCGATCATGATGAGGTTGCCTACGGTGGCATTGGCAAAGGCCGTGTAGGTCAGGAACTCATGAAAGTTCTGTATGATAAACTGTCCTAATTCCATAGCTGTAGGGGTGTTTTTTATCCGATAGTCATCAATACAGCGCCTTCCATCACACTCTCACCGGGTTTGACGGTGATAGCGGTAACGGTACCGGCATACTCCGACTCGATGTTATTCTGCATTTTCATAGCTTCCAGAACCAGCACCACGTCGCCTTGCTTCACTGTGTCGCCCACGTTCACCTTCACATCGATGATGGTGCCGGGGAGCGGTGCCTTCACGGCAGAACCGCTGCCTGCGGCCACGGGCTTGTCAGCTGCTGGTGCAGCCGCAGGGGCGACAGCAGGACGAGCCACTGTCTTCGGGGCTTCTACATGGACCTTCTTCAAGGTACTCGTGGGATTGATGGGCTGTTTCAACTCGACGTCGAAACGAACACCATTCACAACGACCTTGGCAACGTTGCCCTCTACTTCTTCTATCTCTACGTCGTAATCAACGCCTTGTACTTTATACTGATACTTATTCATAATTATCAACGGATTTCTGGGGTTGTGGGGATTTTGGGTGCATTGTGCGATGTGGGGATGATAGGCTTGGAGAAGTGTGTCATCTGACTGCCTTCGTCTGCCCAGCCTGTCTCACGTGCTTTGATGGTGATGATACCACTCTCCACATCGTGCACATCGTCTTGATACTGTTTCAGGGCCATAGAGATCACGGCAATGTAAACCTCTTTGTCGATACCCTTGGTCTTCAGACCATCCTGCAGGATGTTACCGGTGGCATGAGCCAGGTCGTGGGTCACCTCTACGGTCTTCGTGATAGGCTTGATAGGTTGGGTGTGAACCACCTTCTTGGCCATCTCGACATTACGCATGATGAGTCCGAAAGTCCAGAAGAAGATGAAGAGCACGAACAGACAGAAGAACACGATGCCCATCGCCAGCAGGGTGATGCCAAAGCCATGGGGATCCTCACGCTTCAGGTAGGCATCCTTGGTCTCGTCGGTCTTAATGAAGTTCTCTGTGCCTGGGGTGACATGTGCTGGGGCCTTGATCGCCCAGCTGCTACCGTTCTGACGGGCATAGCTCTGATTGGCCGCCAGGGCAGGGATCGTTACAGAGTCGATCAGCTCAGTGGCATTGCCATTGTAGAATCCCAGCCAGACAGGCTCCGACATCGGGACGTTGAGTGAGAGATGCAATTTCCCCTGTGCGGGGTTGGCATTGCAATAGAAGATCAGGTGCTGGTGCCCGCCTAACAGGGTACGCGTATCGCCATTGGGGATGATACGCATGCGCTTGATGCGCTCGGGCACACTCATCTTGGGGTTGAGTACGGAACGGTCAGTAGTAAAATACATACCACGCACGTTATAGGTGGTGAACGAGGTGTTCTCCAGCTCTATCCATGCGTGGTTCTGTCCGTAGTCATCCTGGATGCTCGCGGTATTGTTGGTCAGCACCTCGTTGATGCGAATGTTCTTGGCTCCCTGAGCCATCATCGCCGTGGTGCTAGCCAGCAATAGTCCGCTGAGCAGGATTCTGTTTCTTTTCATTTTTAGCTTGGTGTATTATTATATTTCTAGAATCTTCGTCTAGATGCCATCGCCCTTATCCGCAGAAGAACAGCACGACGATCTGGGCAGTGAAGATGCGTAGGAACATCGCCAACGGATAGACCGTTGAATAGCCCAGTGCGGGAGCCTCCTTAGAGCAGATGCTGTTGGCATAAGCCAGTGCGGGGGGATCGGTATAGGTACCAGCAATCATACCCGCCAGTGTGAAGTAGTTGAAACCAAACTTCCAACGGGCTATTGGACCTACAATCAGGATGGGGATGATGGTGATCAGGAAACCGGTGAGCACATAGAGCAGACCGTCGCCCTGAACAACCGTCTCGAAGAAGCCGGCACCAGCCTTGATACCTACGGATGCCAGGAAGAGTACCAGTCCAATCTCACGTAGCATCATGTTGGCTGACGTGGTGGTATAGGTTACCAGATGGATCTTATAGCCATAACGACCAATGAGGATGGCGATGATCAGCGGACCACCAGCCAGACCGAGCTTAACAGGTACAGGCATGCCGGGAATAGCTACTGGGAACATACCGAAGATGAGGCCAATGAAGATACCAACGAAGATGGTAGCGATATTGGGCGCATCCAAACGACGGATAGAGTTACCCATCTTGCCAGCCACGTTGTCTACTGCATCCTCAGGACCAACCACCATGATGCGGTCGCCCACCTGCAGAGGCAGGGTGGGAGAGGCGAAGATATCCATGCCGTGACGTGTTACGCGGGTTACGTTAACACCATAAACGCTCGAGAAGTGGAGGGATGCCAGGGTCTTACCATTCACCTTCGGGTTGGTGATGACGATACGCTTAGAGACCATGGGTTGATCCTGCTGCTCAAAGTCGATGTCGAGCTTGGGACCGATAAAGGCGGTGATAGCCTCCTGGTCAGCCTCTGCACACACAATCAGCATCTGGTCGCCCAGGTGGAAGATGGTGTCGCGGTTAGGGATGATCAGCTCGCCATTGGATACCAGACGGGATACCACAAAGTCGCGGTTCAGAAAGTCGTGAACCTGCAACAGGGTCTTGCCTTCCAGATATTTATTGGTTACCTCCAGGTGCATCTTGTAAGGCTTCTTGTTGGCATTGGTCTCGTCGAGCGCCTCCAACTGCTTCTCCTCGTTGTCGAGTTTAATCTTACAGATATACCTTACTAATATAATAGCACCGATGATACCGAGTACGCCAAGTGGGTAGGCACAGGCATAGGCGGATGCAATCTGGGGTGCGTTACTGCCAAAAACCGTAGAGAGCGCTTCGTTGGCGGCACCAAGTCCAGGGGTGTTGGTCACAGCACCATAGAGCGTACCTACCATCATGGGGAGGTTGTTGGTGTTGTTGGTGTCGAAGAAGATGTAGTAGCATCCGAACATCACGAGGATGTTGAGCAGGATGGCACTGGCTGCCATCGCATTCAGCTTGATACCCTGCGTACCAAAACTCTCAAAGAAACCAGGACCAACCTGAAGACCGATCATGAATACGAAGAGAATAAGTCCGAAGTCCTGAACAAACGTTAGAATGGGGGTGGGAGCGGTGAACCCGATATGACCGGCAAGGATACCGGCAAACAATACGAAGGTGACTCCCAGAGAAACGCCAAAAAACTTAATTTTTCCTAAATAGACTCCAATTGCTATCACAATAGCATAGAGCAGCGCGATATGCGCTACCGAGTCAGTCGCTGTAAAAAGGTCACTTAACCACTGAAATGATTCCATAAATAATTCTAAAAATACCTATTCTTTTAAATTTCTCTAATTTTGGTGCAAAGGTACTTAAAAAATGCTCATCTTTCGCATTTTTGTGCATCAAATTTCGCATAAATTGTGTTTTTTTATTTCTTTCACACTTCAAAATGCCGTTTTGTGAAAAAAACTCGTATCTTTGTCGCTTGATAATGGCAACTTAAAACAACTTATATAATAATTAAAACGTATCAAATCTATGGCAAACAAAGAAAAGCTCTTTACCGAGTTTGTTGCACCGACCACCCAGGAATGGCTTGATAAGATTCAGGTCGACTTGAAGGGGGCGGACTTCCAAAAACGACTGGTATGGAGAACCAATGAAGGTTTTAACGTACAGCCCTTCTACCGCCGCGAGGATCTGGCAAACCTGAAGACACCTGATGCGCTGCCAGGCGAATTCCCCTTCGTGCGTGGTAACAAGAAGGATTCAAATGCGTGGTATGTACGACAGAATATCGAGGCCAGCGATCCTCAGGCAGCTCATGACAAGGCGCTTGACATCCTGAACAAAGGCATCGACTCGCTAGGCTTCCATATCCCAGGCCGACTGGTTTCTATGGAGACGGTCGAGACCCTGCTGGATGGTATCTATTGTGATATCATCGAGGTGAACTTCTCGACCTGTCAGCGCCACTCGCTCGAGTTGGCAGAGATCCTGAAGACCTACTGGCAGAAGAAAGGCTACGATAAGGAGAAAATCGTGGGCGCTATCGAGTGGGACCCCATGAAGAAGATGGTGCTCAAGGGTAAGGATGTGTCGCCAGTGTTGGCCTTCGGACCCAAGTTGGCGGAGTCGCTTAAGGACTATCCGCATTTCCGTGGGGTAGTGGTTCATAGCGATGCCCTCAACAATGCGGGTGCCTATATCGTGCAGGAGCTGGGCTATGCGCTGGCTTGGGGTAACGAGTATCTGCAGCAGCTCACCGATGCTGGCGTGGATGTGGACACCGCTGCCAAGAGCATCAAGTTTAATATGGGCGTGAGCGAGAACTACTTCATGGAGATTGCCAAGTTCCGTGCTGCCCGTCTGCTCTGGGCACAGATCGTGAAACAGTATGCCCCCAAGTGCGACTGCGCTTGTAAGATGATCATCAATGCCACCACCTCTACATACAACCAGACGTTGTTTGATAGCTATGTGAACCTGTTGCGCTCGCAGACAGAGGCGATGAGTGCTGCGCTGGGTAGTGTGCACTCGATGGTGGTGACACCTTTCGATGCACCTTATGAGGAGGCTACCGACTTCTCGGAGCGTATCGCCCGCAACCAGCAGTTGCTCATCAAGGAGGAGAGTCACTTTGACCGTATCGTTGATCCCTCTGCCGGTTCCTACTACATCGAGCATCTCACCGATGCCCTGGCTCAGGAGGCTTGGAAAATCTTCCTGAAGGTGGAAGACGAGGGTGGCTTCCTGGCTGCTGTCAAGGCTGGTACCATCCAGGATGATATCAATGCCACCAATGTGAAGCGCCATGGCGATGCTGCTAAGCGCAAGGAGTTCCTGTTGGGAACCAACCAGTTTCCTAACTTCACGGAGAAGAGTGAGGGTAAGAAGGCATACAAGCACCAGTGTGGCTGTGGTGGCGTGCACCATCATGGCGAGGAGAGCGTAGCCTTCAAAGCCATCGAGACCACGCGTCTGGCGGCTGACTTCGAGGATCTGCGTATCCATACCGAGGAGACCAAGGTGCCTACTGCCTTCATGCTCACTATCGGTAATCTGGCTATGCGTCAGGCCCGTGCACAGTTCTCGTGCAACTTCCTGGCTTGCGCTGGCTATAAGGTGATTGATAACCTGGGCTTCAAGACCGTTGAGGAGGGTGTTGATGCCGCCCTCGAGGCCAAGGCTGATATCGTGGTGATCTGCTCTTCTGATGATGAGTATGCGGATTATGCCATTCCAGCCTTCAAGTATCTGGATGGACGCGCCATGTTCGTGGTGGCTGGTGCCCCTGCCTGCATGGACGACCTCAAGGCCGCTGGCATTGAGAACTTCATCCATGTGAAGTGTAACGTGCTCGAGACATTGAAAGAATATAATCAGAAACTTGGTATCTAAAGAAAGGAGACTTGAATTATGCGTAAACAGTTTAAAGATATTGATATCTATGCAGGCATCAAGGCTCAAGATGGTGCCAAATGGATTAAAGATAACGGTATAGTGGAAAACTGGAAGACCCCGGAGCATATCGAGGTACGACCTGTCTATACCAAGGAGGACCTGGAAGGGATGGAGCACCTTGACTTTACAGCTGGTATCCCACCTTATCTGCGTGGTCCGTACTCTATGATGTACCCCTTCCGCCCGTGGACCATCCGTCAGTATGCCGGATTCTCTACCGCTGAAGAGTCGAACGCCTTTTACCGTCGTAACCTGGCATCAGGTCAGAAAGGACTGTCTGTTGCTTTCGATCTGCCAACACACCGTGGCTATGACCCCGACAACGCCCGTGTGGTAGGCGATGTGGGTAAGGCTGGCGTTAGTATCTGTAACGAGGAGAACATGAAGGTGCTCTTCTCGGGCATCCCCTTGAACAAGATGTCGGTGTCGATGACCATGAACGGTGCTGTGCTGCCTATCCTGGCCTTCTATATCGTGGCAGGACTGGAGCAGGGCGCGCAGCTCGAGGAGATGGCCGGTACCATCCAGAATGATATCCTGAAGGAGTTCATGGTGCGTAACACCTATATCTATCCACCAGCCTTCTCGATGAAGATTATCGCTGATATCTTTGAGTACACCTCACAGAAGATGCCTAAGTTCAACAGTATCTCTATCTCAGGCTATCACATGCAGGAGGCTGGCGCTACCGCTGATATCGAGTTGGCCTACACCCTGGCAGATGGTATGGACTACCTGCGTACAGGTGTGAATGCCGGTATCGATGTGGATGCCTTCGCTCCTCGTCTGAGCTTCTTCTGGGCCATCGGTATGAACCACTTCATGGAGATCGCCAAGATGCGCGCAGGACGACTGCTGTGGGCTAAGATTGTGAAGAGCTTTGGTGCCAAGAACCCCAAGTCATTGGCACTGCGTACCCACTCGCAGACCTCAGGCTGGTCGCTCACTGAGCAGGACCCCTTCAACAACGTGGGACGTACCTGTATCGAGGCGATGGCTGCCGTGCTGGGACACACCCAGTCGCTCCATACCAATGCCCTCGATGAGGCTATCGCCTTGCCTACCGACTTCTCTGCCCGTATCGCCCGTAACACCCAGATCTATATCCAGAACGAGACCAAGGTGTGCAAGCAGATCGACCCATGGGCAGGTTCTTACTATGTGGAGACGCTGACCAACGAGTTGGTACACAAAGCCTGGGAGCATATCCAGGAGATTGAGAAGCTGGGTGGTATGGCCAAGGCCATCGAGACCGGTCTGCCCAAGATGCGTATTGAGGAGGCAGCAGCCCGTACACAGGCGCGTATCGACAGTGGCGTGCAGACCATCGTGGGTACCAACAAGTATCGTTTGGAGCACGAAGATCCTATCGACATCCTCGAGGTTGACAACACCGCTGTACGCAAACAGCAGGAGGAGAGCCTGAAGGAGGTGCGCAGTAAGCGTGATGAGGCTGCCTGTCAGGCTGCCCTCAAGGCGATCACGGAGTGCGTGCGCGACTTCAATGAGGGTCGTAAGTCAGAGAACAACCTGCTCGACCTGGCTGTCAAGGCCGCACAGTTGCGCTGTACGCTGGGTGAGATTTCAGATGCCTGCGAGGAGATCGTAGGTCGTTATAAAGCAGTAATCAGAACAATTTCAGGCGTGTATAGTTCAGAATCAAAGAATGATAGCGACTTCGAGTTGGCTTGTAAGCTCACCGATGAGTTCGCTGAGAAGGAAGGTCGCCGTCCACGTATCTTCATCGCTAAGATGGGACAGGATGGTCATGACCGTGGTGCAAAAGTAGTGGCAACAGGATATGCCGACTGTGGCTTCGATGTGGATATGGGACCCTTGTTCCAGACACCCGCTGAGGCTGCCCGTGAGGCTGTGGAGAACGACGTGCATTGCGTTGGTGCTTCTTCCTTGGCTGCTGGTCACAAGACGCTGATACCTCAGCTCATTGAGGAACTGAAGAAACTGGGACGTGAGGACATCATGGTCATCGCAGGTGGTGTGATCCCCGCCCAGGACTACGACTTCCTCTACAAAGCTGGCGTAGCTGCCATCTTCGGTCCTGGCACTTCTGTAGCCAAGGCTGCTGTCGAGATGATGAAGATCCTGCTTGACAAGGAGGACTGATACCTATAAAGGATCCCGGCCAAGCGGGCCGGGATCCTTACCTCTTTACACCGTTTTTAGTTATAATACCATTTTAAACATCATACAACAATATCATGAGAAAGATCATGCAATGGGTGTTGGCTACTACCCTTATTTGTGGCACAAGCGTATTTACATCGTGTAACAAGGCACAGGCAGATAACCCTGCTGGCCCCCAGAAGGTGGAGAGTACCGAACTGATTCGTACCAGTCAGAGCTGGGATGGTGTGGAACTGCCCGACTATCTGCAGGGACGCCCGGAACTGGTGGCTGTGAAATATGTGTTCCCTGCTGGTCAGAAACTGGGGTGGCATCACCATCCTGTGATGAACTATGGCATCCTGGTACAGGGTGAACTGACCATCATCGGACAGGATGGTAAGGAGAAAACCGTTCATGAAGGTGAGGCCGTGGTAGAGATGGTGAACACCATCCATCATGGAGAGAACCGCGGTACCAAACCGGTCATCCTCTATATGTTCTACCTCTCAAAGAAAGGAGAGCAACTGGCTGTGCAGCATCCAGAGATTCCCTTAGAGTGAGGCGCGTGATGACGAAACACTCATAGTTTTACTCAAACGTTTACATACGATTTTTGATGTATAGCGATACATTGTAAGCAGAAAGTGCTTACCTTTGCAACAACAAACTACAAGTCGAATATAATAACAGTTAAACTATGAGTAGGAAATTCGTTATCGGAAATCGACTGAAGGAAGAGTGGATCTCGGTTCTGGACACCAATAAGAAAATACTCGAGTTCACAAGCCAACTGGCCAACGCCCAGGAATATCTGCAGGAGGAAGACGCCCAGATAAACTTGGCAGAGATTCAGGAAACAGGCTACTTCAGCGACTTGCAAATCTACATGAAGGAGGATAACAAGGCGTATAAGATTGACGAGCGAGACTCATTCATGTAAGACACTGCACAACAAGAGAGAAAATCCCAGCCACACAGGCTGGGATTCTTCATTTGTAGATATGTTTATGTTACTCGATGAACTTGGCTTTCGAGGCCTCGCGGGGCTTGGCAGCGGGCTGCTCGTCGGGGTAGCCAATAGCAAGGATATAATTTAATTTGTAATTGGCAGGGATGTCGAGGCGCTCCAGGAAGAACTTACATTTCTCATTGGCTACGAGAAAACGCACCGGACCGCCCAGACAGCAGGTGCCAAGGCCCAGCGACTGTGCTGCCAGCATCATGTTCTCGCCCAGCAGACCGGCATCCAACTGGCCGCTGCCATCAGCAGGTGTGCACACACAGATGAGGGCTGGCGCACCATAGAACAGATTTCTGCCAGCTGCTGCATTCACGTCTGCTATCAGCTTCTGATTCTCAACGACACGTACCGCCCATGGCTGACGGTTCATGCCACTGGGGGCATGGATGCCTGCACGGACCACCGTTGCCAGTTTGTCGTGTTCAACGGGCTGACTAAGGTACTTTCGGATAGAACGACGAGCCATCATACTGCTCAGCACAGGATTCAGTTCCAGTTTTACATCCATCTCTATATCGCTGATCTTGTCAGTGGGCTCGTAGCGCTTCAGCACACGTCCGTCGCGACTGATCAGGAATTTGGTGAAGTTCCACTTGATGTCCGGGTTCTTGTCGTAATTGGCATCACGCTTGCGTAGCATGTCGTCGAGCAGTTTGCCGGTTGGATCATTCAGGTCGAAACCGCCAAAGCCCTTCTGAGCCTTCAGATAGGTGAAGAGTGGTGCCTCGCTGGGGCCGTTCACGTCAATCTTGTCAAACTGTGGAAACTGGATGTCGAAGTTGGCTGTGCAGAACTGGTGAATCTCCTGAATAGAGCCAGGTGCCTGTTGACCAAACTGGTTGCAGGGGAAATCGAGAATCTCCAATCCTTCGCTTTGATAGTTCTTATACAGCGTCTCCAGCTCCGTGTATTGTGGGGTGAAACCGCAGCGTGTGGCTGTGTTCACTATCAGCAGCACCTTGCCTTTATAGTCAGCCAGCGATACCTCCTTACCCTCGTCGTTTTTTACTTTGAAGTCATAAATACTTTGTGCCGAAAGGGTCAGCGCACCCATCATTGCCATGAGGCAAAGCATCATTTTTCGCATAATTGTTATCGTTTTTGTGATTATCATGGGCCAAATATACGCACTATTTTCTGATCTCCCAAATAATGATGCCATAATTTAGCAAGATTAACACATTTCTCTGTTACTGCTGCCTAGGAGCAGGCTAAGAGCAACTTAAGTGCAGGCTATAGTCTTTTTAGTTTGATGGTCTTGCCGGTGATGCGACCGTACCATGTCATCTCTTTGTCGGTGATCTGTTTGACAAGGGCTCCCCAAGGTTTGTTATCGATGGTCATGACCAGTCTGTCGTCTTCCCACTCATAGGTACCCACGCCCTGTTCGTCGCCTTGCACATTGGTGAAGACGCCGTTGGCATCATACCACCATTGGGTGCCAACCAGTGTTTGGTCGTAGCCTTCTTCTACATAATAGATGGTCCACTTACCTATGAGCTTTTCTTTTTGTAGTATTTCTGTCTGTACGGCATTATCTGTGTTGGAGCAGCCACACAGCGTGATGGTTGATAGTAGGCAACATGCTACTATAGTTATTGATAAGATTATATTTTTCATATTTGGTGAATCAGGTTTGATTGTTATAAGCACAATGGCCGTCTGCTGTGAAGCAGAACGGCCATTGATGATATTTATTCGTATTTGCGAATTATTCGCCCTTGATAGCAGCTACGCCAGGGAGAACCTTACCCTCGATGGCCTCGAGCAGAGCACCACCACCAGTAGAGATGTAAGAAACTTGGTCAGCCAGACCGAACTTGTTTACACAAGCTACAGAGTCACCACCACCAATCAGTGAGAAAGCACCGTTCTTGGTTGCCTCAGCGATAGCGTCACCGATGGCACGTGAACCAGCGGTGAAGGCGTCGCACTCGAATACGCCGGCAGGACCGTTCCACAGGATGGTCTTGGCACCCTTGATAGCCTCGGCAAATGCCTTCTGGCTCTCAGGACCAGCGTCAACACCCTCGAAACCAGCAGGAACCTTGTTGGCAGGGCAGGTGATGATCTCAGCACCCTCCTTAACAGTCATGGTACCGAAGTCGAGACCGTTGGTAGCAGTGCAGTCAGAACCCAGAACGAGCTCTACACCGTTCTTCTTAGCCAGCTCCTCAACACCCAGGGCTACATCCAGCTTGTCGAGCTCTACGATAGAATCGCCAATCTCACCATTGTGAGCCTTAGCGAAGGTGTAGGTCATACCACCGCAGAGGATGAGCTTATCAACCTTACCGAGCAGGTTCTCGATGATACCAATCTTAGAAGATACCTTAGAACCACCCATGATGGCAACGAAAGGACGCTTGATGTTAGACAGTACGGCGTCAACAGCCTGTACCTCCTTCTCCATCAGCAGACCCAGCATCTTGTTGTCAGCGTCGAAGTAGTCAGCGATAACAGCGGTAGAAGCGTGCTTGCGGTGAGCGGTACCGAAGGCATCCATCACGTAGCAGTCTGCGTAAGAAGCCAGTGTCTTAGCAAACTCCTTCTGGCTGGCCTTCATGGCCTTCTTGGCCTCGTCGTACTCAGGAGTACCCTTCTCAACACCTACGGGCTTACCCTCTTCCTCGGGATAGAAACGCAGGTTCTCCAGCAGCAGTGCCTCACCCATCTTCAGAGCCTTGGCAGCATCAGCAGCCTTAGCGCAGTCGGGAGCGAAAGCAACGGGAACACCCAGAGCCTTCTCAACAGCCTCGCGGATCTGACCCAGAGACTTCTTGGCATCTACCTTACCTTTGGGCTTACCCATGTGGCTCATGATGATGGTAGCACCACCGTCAGCCAGGATCTTCTTCAGGGTAGGCAGCGCACCGCGGATACGGGTGTCGTCTGTGATCTTACCATTCTCATCGAGGGGTACGTTGAAGTCTACACGTACGATTGCCTTCTTACCGGCAAAGTTGAATTCGTTGATAGTCATAATCTTAATTTATTAATAATGTGAAATATTTCTGTCCAAAACGATTGCAAAGTTACTAAAATTCATTGAACATTGAACATTGAACATTGAATATTTAAATCTTTTTTGCGTATAAATATTGATAATGTAAGGCAGAGTTTACAAATATCAGCCAAACAAAGCGCGCAGGGCTTCTTCGACCTTTCTGACAGGGTGCAAATGGATTGAATATTTATTCTTGTCGAACCCCTGAAGGTTGTATTTGGGGATGATCATATCGGTAAATCCTAATTTCTCTGCCTCTGCGATGCGCTGCTCGATGCGGTTGATGGGACGTACCTCGCCGCTCAGACCCACCTCACCTGCCATACACCAACCTGATTCGATGGGTGTATCGACATTGGATGAGAGTACTGCGGCGATGACGGAGAGATCCATGGCCAGATCGGTAACACGCAGTCCGCCAGCGATATTCACAAACACATCTTTCTGGGCTAACTTGAAACCAACACGCTTCTCGAGCACGGCTAACAGCATGTTCAGACGGCGCTGATCGAAGCCTGTGGCAGAACGCTGGGGGGTGCCATAGGCGGCTGTGGAGACAAGGGCTTGGGTCTCGACCAGGAACGGACGGATGCCTTCGATGGCTGAGGTGATAGCGATGCCGGAAAGTCCTTCGCGGTCCTGGGTGAGCAGCAATTCGGATGGGTTGGATACCTGGCGCAGACCACTCTGCAGCATCTCGTAGATGCCTAACTCTGCAGTAGAGCCAAAGCGGTTCTTGATGCTTCGCAGGATACGATACATATAATGCTGGTCGCCTTCAAACTGGATGACCGTATCTACGATGTGCTCCAGGATTTTGGGACCAGCCAGGGTGCCTTCCTTTGTGATGTGGCCTATCAGGATGACAGGGACGCCACTGGTCTTGGCAAAACGGAGTAGGGCAGAGGCACACTCACGCACCTGGGCGATAGAGCCTGCACTCGACTCCACATCCTCTGTTGAGATGGTCTGGATGGAGTCGATGACAACCAACTCGGGTTGCACTTCCTTGATATGATCGAAGATGGTTTCGAGTGAGTTCTCTGTGAGAAGCATGAAGTTATCATTACTGCCACCAAGGCGTTCTGCACGCATCTTCA
>JAEEGF011358270.1_pt1 | contig 27174 bp, 22 predicted proteins | sample 9134171 | NCBI WGS metagenome assembly JAEEGF01 (sample SAMN16246542, study PRJNA631951) | gut metagenome | biome: gut microbiome; feature: rumen; material: AP-attached | host: Bos | place: Iran: Karaj | collected 2018-10 | reverse complement strand
GATGTGGCTTAAAGCAAAGGGTAAGAGCTTTCATACGGGAGCGGGGCTGCTGGCATTGGCCGCGGAGAGGAACCCACAGGCGTTTTTGGGTGGGTGACGGGCGACCGACTGCGGCGGGTGTGGCTTATTATTACAATAAAGCATTGAGGCGATGGTGTAGCCAGCGACCTGACGATGGACTGTAGCGGAGCGAGCAGACGACGCTGGAGGTACGGAGGCGTCGTCTGCCCGACGGAGCGAAAGGTAGTCGTCAGGCCGCGGCACCCTGGCAATGGCTGAGGGAGTTCGTTTGCGTTGGCAACGCCCGTGAGTGACCGTAGCGGCTATTGCCGGCAGCTTAGGTTTGTGCGTTGGCAAGGGATGAACACGATGTGGAGCACCCCGATGAGGCCTGCAGGATTGGGGGCGGCAATGCCGGACGCGTTAATGTAGCGTAGGCCACAGAGAGGTACGAACCGTGGCCGTAGCGGAATGGTAGCGGCCGAGCACTGACGACCACAAGACAAAGGCTTCGGAGGGGTGCGGAACACCTTGAAGGGTTGGGATGGTAGAGCTAAAAATGCCTTCCCATCGGTAAAAGCCAGAGTATAAGCTTCAGAGCGGAGTAAGAGTTTCCGAGTCGTTGATGTCTAAGCGCGGGGAACGCGCAAGGGATTGGAGGGACATGGTGGTTTGCGTAATGGAGCGGGGAACACCGTGAGGAACGAACAGTGTTCCATCGCGGAATGAAGCAAAGCACGGGAGCGATAGCGTACCCCCGGAAAGCCCGACCCCCGACGGCCAGCTGTTACTCCCCTATCGATGGAGCTTCAGGGACGGCGGGGGATGCGCCCAAATTTTACAAGAAATAAATACTAATAATCAACAATAAATGTGCAGAAATAGTACAACTAAATTCAAAGTTGAATGGTTTTTATTGATTTCTACTTTTTTTTAGTGTTGAGTACGAGGGCAAGATGGATAATGCTTATATTTGCAGCTTTGTTTATAAATGGAAAAAAATAAATAAAGATGAATAAATTGAAAGTATTAATGAACTTAATGTTGATTTTAAGTATTTCAACGACAACCATCTCTGCTCAAAACTTTGACTATCTTCAAGCAGCACGAGATACGCTGTTGAAAGGTGATTGCGAAAAAGCTCAGAGGTATTATAATGTCTACAAAGAAATAGAGAAAAAAACTGATTATGAACTGGAAAGACAAATTAATGATTGTTTGGCAAGTATGAGAACAGAAAGGAAATCAAATTGGAGAGAGGAGGAAGTGCGCAGTGAAATAGAAATAGGAACAGTGTCAAGAGAATATACATTAAAGAGGCGAAAGGAACAGAATGAACCTACAGAGAAGGAATGGTATGATATGGTATTTTCAAGTGTAATAAGGAATTATCCGAACAGATTGATTGGGGTTAGTCAAGGCAATGGCGTTACTGTATCAAATTTAATAGAAAATTATCAATATGGTGTTTTACAAGACCAATATATGGAATATAAATATAAACATGATATAAAAATTTTAGAGCCTAATATTAGATATTATTTAAATGAGGCTATTCGGAATGCAAAAGATGGCTCAAAAATTGTTCTTAATGAGGTTTTATCTTTTGGGAGCACGGATGAGAACCTCGAGAATCAATTGATGGATATTCTCATAGATGAAGGATTTAGAGTAGTAAGCAATGAGCTTGAAGCAGATTATTACATAAAATTGAAAATGAACAATAATTCACTTCAAATTCGGATGATTAATGCAAGCACAGGAGATTATGAAGGCGTTTCTACGGTGAAGTATGACAGCTTTATTGATGAGATTAAAATCGGAAAAGGAGGAATAGTATGCGATGTGGAAAAAAAGGGTTGTGTAATTACAATTAAACACTGATTGAAGAATCACAACCAAATATTGTTGCAATGTCAAAAATGATTCTAATAATCTGGAATAATACATATTACAATTAACCATATGAGTTTCCTTAAAGAATATACCCTATTAGGTGAGCTTGGTAAAGGTGGTTTTGCCAAGGTTTATAAAGTGCGCCACAACGAGTTGGGCTATATACGTGCCATTCGTGTATTGAATGAACCCATAACTGATGAGCGTAGCAGGACCTATCAAAAGTTCCTGCATGAATGTAAGGTATTGCTTCGTTTGGGTAATGGGAGCCACCGCAATATTGTACACATCTATCAACCTCGCTTGTTGGATAACCATGCATTGGTTGAAATGGACTATGTGGATGGTCAAGATATTACCCATTATTTAAAAGACAATGGCAATTATCTTCCAATTGAGGAGGTGATGCGCATGGTGGAAGAAATGAGTAATGCTTTGGCATATTGCCATGAGGACATCTATCAGTTCTGCATGGATCCTGATGAGGATGACTTGCAGAACGATCCCATCGATGGCAGTAAATGGTTGATTGATGAAGCCACTAAGAAAAGACTTATTGAAAAGTATAAGGTCATCCATAATGACATTCACTCAGGCAACATCATGCGCCGAAGAGATGGCAGTTTTGTTCTGCTTGATTTTGGTCTTGCCATTGAAGGTGACGAGGTGGTGAAAAGCAGCTCTCGCCATGAGAATGGCGCTCCAGAGTATATGCCGCCTGAGAAATGGGATAATGATACCATTCTTACAGAGCAATCAGATATATATAGTTTTGGTGTTGTCATGTATGAGTATTTGGCTGGCAGGGTTCCTTTTGTTTGCGAGGGGAACTCATTCAATGCAAGAACAAAACTATATGATAAAATCAAAAACAGCACCAGCCTGCCTTCCATAGTCGACCTTCGTAAATCATTTTTTGAAGAAAAGCGTAAAGGAGAGTCATACAAAAAGGACTTTCCAGACTGGTTAGAAACGGCCATATTGAAATGTCTGGAGAAAGACCCTGACAAACGTTTCCGTAATGGCAAGGAATTGCATGATTATATTACAAAGCATTTGCAAGATGAAGCAATTACAAAAGAATCTTTTCAGAGTCTTTCTGAAGAAATTGTTTCCTTAAAAAACGAAAGACAACATGCTCTTGCGCAAATTGCAGATCTTAGCAAAAAAAATGATGATTTATCAAACCTTGTAAATACAACTGCGCGTGATCTTGAACAGGCGAGAATACAACTCGCTAATTTGCAAGGCAAACAAGACGACAGGCTTAGTAGGGAATTAGGTGATTTGCAGAATAGTGTCAGGCAAAAGGATGATGAGATTGAAAGACTTCGAAAAGATATTGCGAAGTTGGAGTATCAGGTTACGACATCCGGAGGAAATAATTCTGAATTACAAAAGCAGATAGATTTCCTTCAGGTTCAGTGTGGAGGTCTTGAAAACCAACTTAAAAAAACCAATGATGAGAAGAGAAAACTAGAGGAAGAGATTGCTATATTAAAAGCAAATCAAGGAGCAAAAACTAAACCCTTACCGATAATTCTCTGTGTTTTGTTTGGCATTGTGGCTGCTGTTTTAGGGTTTCTTTATGCAAATAAAGGAGGAGATTCTATACCAGGTGATTATAATACACTCAAGACAGAGAATGCTGAATTAATGAACACCAATAAAGACTTGCAGAGTCTGGTTAATGGATATGAGAAACAAGTTGCTGATTTAAATGCAGAAATAAATGATTTGAAAGCCAAGAAGCCAACTAATTCAACTAGAGAAAAAGAACTTCAAGAACAATTGAATCAAGCCAATTCGAATATAAGTAATTTGGAGAAACAAATAACAGATTTAAATGCTGAAATAAATAGGCTGAAAAAAACTAACCAATCGCCTTCCACAAGGGAAAAGGAACTTGAATCTCAACTGAATCAGGCTAATTCCACTATAAAGAATTTGAAAAATGAACGTAATAGTCTGAAATCGGAGCGTGATAAACTGCAAAATGAAGTCAATGCTTTAAGAAAGAATCTATAATACATTAAAAAATGGGAATTATTGATAAAATCACAACTAAAATCGGAGAATTACTGTCTGGAGAGCCTGTTAAAAGACCTGACGTAAGCAAGGATTCAGAGCTTGAAACGGAAACGCCTTCAAATGGAAATGACAGAGCACAAACGATGACCAAAAAAGAAAAGAAGCCTTTGGCAAATTCTGTTGAAACACGTGAAAAGATAAAAAAAGCCACGCTGGCTTTGCTTGATTCGCTTTATTTGTCCAATTCAGAGAGTTGTAAAACAAAGCATTTGATTGTATGGCTTGATACTGACACAATAACTTTCAATTCCTATTCTGACTTTAGGAATGAGTTGGAAAACTATTGGATGGTTGAAAGCGGCTATATGTTTGACAGAATTGAACTGAAACATGGTAAACCGGAAAACGAACAAGATGCACGAAAAGTTGAAGTAAACATTGATTCTATTTCGTTTTACATTCAGGAGCAAGAGACAAACCCAGTTAATGAACATATCGTTAAAAGAGCAAGCATTTCAATATTCGGAAACAAAGGAAGTATGTTGAAAGAGGAGTATGAATTATCAAGTGAGGTGCTTGAAAAGGATCGTAGAAAATACTACAATATAGGACGTGGTGAATTTCCAGATGTTGAAGGTGGAAGTTACCGCCAAAATCATATAGCCATTGACGATAAGAATAATCTAGAGTATAATAAATTTGTTAGTCGTGCTCATGCTCGTATCGGTTATGCGGAAAACGTTGGTTTTTATTTACAAGTTGAGATGGGTGGTAGCAGATTATCTGGAAACCGCACTAGAATATTCCGAGGGGAAGATAAAATAGAAGTGGAAAACATAGAAGTCAAGGAGCCTTTGCGCGATGGTGATTTGATTGAACTTGGCAAGGCTGTAGTTTTGAAATATAATGAGATTATATAAAACATACATCTATTATGGGTATAGTAAAAACAATATTGGAAAATCTTAGACCTGATTCCTGGAAAGAGGCATCGGGAAAAACCAAAGGTGCAAACGGCAAGAGTAAGGTTACAAACAAAACACTTTATAAAGAACTCATTGAACACTTTGAAGCTGACATGGAAGAATTGTCTGTGGGTAGAAGAATCCTTTATCCGATGTCGTTTAATATCCTACTCTACCCTGACGATTATGACCGAGTGGGTGAATCGCTTCCTTTTATTCTACCTGAAGTGATTGCAGGGTTTTATGGTGCTATCAAGGCAAAATGTGACAGCATTCTTGATTCAGATGCTACTCCACCTGCAACATACTGGTTTTTTCAGTTCGCATCAAGTAGTGTTAAGACAGAAGATAAGCAAGAGTCGTTTATTATTCCTGGTGAGATAGTTACAGTTGGGCATCTTACCACTTTTGACATTAAGAAAGCGCAACAAGGTTCAAGAACAGAAAACATGAGGCTTTCCGTAAAATGTCAAAACTCTAATGTCAACCAGAATAACATCAATCAGGAAGCGTTATTGGGTATGGAAATCTTAACTAACAATGCTTATACTTTTAACTTTGACAAGAGTATGAGCCAGAAGTTGAGCGATATCCAATCATCACTTCGTGGCGGGAATAATGCATTAGCCACTTTGACCTATTCAGACGGGGCGACTGACGTTCATTTGAAGATGTTGGATGAGTTGGTAATTATGTCAGGTCCTAAAGAGAAACGAAACATGGAAAATATCTTAATCATCAATAGTGAAGCTGTTGAAGTTGGCCATGTGCAAATCCGTTATGTTAAAGAGACGAACAAATTCCAATTATGCGCTTATTCGAAGACGCGACTGAATATGCGTGAGGTACCTATCAGCGTGGGCGGCACTCCTATTTGGAAAGATATGGCGTATAATTCAGATATCTTCCTTAATGATGAAGTGAACGTGAAGTTCAGAGCGTCGGAAGCCATTATTTCAAGAATGTAATAAATGAGTGAAAACATGAAATATAATATCCAAACTTCTATTGTCGGTAAAACCGACATGGGGCGAGTAAGGACTAACAACGAGGATGCCTTTGTTGCCCAAAAATTATGGGACGAGAACACATACCTTGCCATTGCTATTGATGGCGTTGGTGGCTATGAGGGTGGAGAAATTGCAGCTGATATAGCCAGAAGAACTATACCTGAGTTTTTATTAGCGTCATCAAATGGTGAGCGTGTTGAACTTTTGAAACAGGCAGTGACAGCTGCTAACAATGCCATCTTTGATGCCAGGGAAGCCGACCCTGAACATGGCCAAATGAGTTGTGTGTTGACCGCAGCCATCATTGATATTGCTCAACGAGAAATCAGCATGGCTCATGTTGGGGATTCTCGCCTTTACAGTTTTCATCATGGAGAACTAAAGAAATTGTCCCATGACCATTCTTTGATTGGGTATCGCGAGGAAATAGGCGACTTGACGGAAGAAGAAGCTATGCATCATCCACAACGTAATGTGATTGGTCGCGATGTGGGATCTCAAAAACACAAAGCCAACGATGATGATTTCATTGAAGCACAGGTTTTCCCATTGTTTCCGAACACCACATTGCTATTTTGTTCGGACGGCCTTACTGACATGATTACCTCCTTTACTATTACTCTTATTCTAAGTCAAAAAGGTAGTCTAGAAGGAAAAGCATCATCATTGATCAAAGCCGCGCTTGATGCAGGCGGAAAAGACAATGTCACTGTGGTGCTGTTTGAATATTTGAGCGATGAACCTGATATCGTTCCAGAAGAAATAGTAAAAGAGGAAACGTCAATTATTGCTAAACAAGAAAAACAAATAAATGATGAGAATAAAATCACAGAAAAACCAGCAAAAAGAAATTGGCTGAAAATAGTATTGATGGTTCTTGTTGGGTTATTGATAGGTTTCGGCATTGCCTATTATTTTGGAATGAATGGTAGCAAAACAGAACATGATGGTGGCGAAAAAGATACCATGGAAACTATTTCTCCTCTAAAGAGTGAAATAGAAGCATTTGACGTATCGAATAACAATGTTGAAGCACTCAAAAAAGAAAACGAAGAATTGAAGCAGAATGTCGATAAGCTTGAAAAAGAAATAGATTCGTTGCAAGGTGTTTTAAAAGAACAATAAAACAAACTGATTATCATGAAAAACCAAGGTCGTTTTAAGGGGTTATTGCCACCAATAGTTATTTCGATTCTATTGGTGGGAATGTTTCTTGCATTTCTGAGTAATTTTGACAAGAGAAATGAATCCGTTATTAAAGATATTCAAGATGGGAATGCCGTTGTGCTTTCACCTGATTGTAATGAAAAGACTCTTTCGAATATTATTTTTAATGATGGATATGCTGAGACTTTGGAAGATGCCGATTTTATTGCATCTGTTCTGATACAAAGACAAAATGAATTGGGAAGGCTTCCAAGTTTATACACTTTGCAGAAACGAGTTTTTGGGCAGGTTCCAGCAGACACTGCAGCTATAAAAAAACGACTTTTATCAAAGCTTGACATATCTTATTTGATTCTTGGTCAAAATGACACTGTTTTTAGTTTCAGTAAGGACTCTATTCGTTCAGGAGGTAAAGCCAAGATGACTGTTGTCGTTTACAAAAAGGTTGAATCTGATAAATGGTGGAAGAAACTCCTAAAGATGGAGGACACTATACATTGCAAAGACGTTCCTGTTCGACTTTGTGCTCATTTTCGTGATTCGTTAAACAAACCTTGCAAACCGGCTCCTATTGGGTTCGATTCAACTGATTATCACGGTGAAGCAATATTTGAAGGATTAGACACTACAATATCCTATAGTGTATTACCCATTCAGAAAGGCTTTGAATACGGTACTTCAAAAGGGACAGTGGGTGGAAAATGGAAACTGGACAAATCAGGTACTATGTCTTTTTCTTTTGAGCAAAAAGAGCATCGTATTCCTCTTTTTAGCAATGCCACTCTTAGACAAATTAAATCAGATAGAACCATAATGGTTCGTTCTCCACAGGAGTACAAGGCAATTGTTGTAAGATGGTTTGTTTATGTGTTGTTGGCATGGTGGGTGCTATGTTTATATATGATCATTAGAAAAAAGAAATTCAATGGTGCTTTAGTGGCGGCTTGTATGTTCCTTACAGGATTATGCGTGCTGATGATGTTTTCCATGCAAGACCCTCTCAACGATGAATTGCACGGTGTAGGGATGGGTAAAGGTGTTGTGTATGGCTTGATTGTTTGTTTATTATTGCAAGGCGTTGATTTTGTGAAATTCTATCAAAACAAAAGCAAGATTGGGTTTGATATTCCAACAAATGTTTTCAGATGGTTCTTTAAACCTTATAAGCAGAAAGTTGCTGGGTTGGCCAGCACATTAAAAAGTGATAAGGGTATCCTGAAGAAAATGCTGGCCATGATTTTGGTGTTGCTTTCGTTACCTTTCTTACTTCTTGATTTGTTGCAAATCACTCGATTAAGCAAAGCTATAGATAAACTATGTGATAAACTTCCCAAGGGTATTGGATGGCTAGTTGTTGCGCTGCTTTTAACAGCTTTATTGTGGTCTCCATTTGGTCAATCAATTGGAGGCATGAAGGTAAATCTCAATTTGTTTGGACTCGTATTCCAACCCAGTGAGATTGCCAAATACCTTATCTTGTTTTTTATGGCTGCATTCTTTACTCAGCAAGCAGATACAATTATTGCCTATTCACAACCGAATCGAATAAAAATGATTGGCAGCAAGGTTAAAACGTTGTTGTGGATTATCATAGGTCTTGCTGTTTTGATGGCCATGTATTTGGCTTTAGGTGACATGGGTCCAGGACTTGTTATTGGCATCACATTTATTCTTCTATATTCGTTGATTAAATCTAAAGTAAATCTGGAACATCTGGATGAAGAAGGTCGATGGATGCGCATTTTCTCTTGTGACTTTGCCATGCTCATCTATGGCGTGTTGTCATTTGTGGGATTCTTATTCATTGGTTATAGGCTTGGAGGAAAAGAAAGCGCGCTTTTATTTGGTTCGCTTTGGTTTGTGTTTTGGATAGCTTTGGGATATTTAGGATTTAAGAAACAACTTTTTGAATCAGCTCTTTTGTTTAATGCCATAGTATTCCTTTTTATTTTTGGAGGCCAAATCTTGAGTTATGTCCCGTCTCTCAAAGATAGCAGTACCGTTGAACGATTCGAAGCACGTACAAGAATGTGTGTAAATACTTGGGGTGATTTGGATATAGAACATTTGGGAAAACATGCGGAGCCTGTTTCAAACACACAAGTGGCAAATGGATTATGGGCATTGGCCACTGGAGGCATAAGAGGACAAGGATGGGGAGGTGGCAAACCAAGTCTAGTGCCAGCTTTCCATACTGATATGATACTTTCCAGTATTGGAGAACAGATGGGATGGATAGGCCTTCTGATGGTAGTGATTGCCTTGGCTGTATTGTTGCGGAAAATGGCGGTTATTGGTTATCGCGTGGGGCATCCATTTGCATTCTATTTGTGTTTAGGTTTTGCTATTGTTATTGGGGTTCAATTTTTCATCATCGCTTTGGGTAGTTCTGGTATGATTCCGTTAACTGGTGTGACGGTCCCATTCTTGAGTTTCGGGCGTGTTAGTATGATTCTAAACCTTGCCGCTTTTGGCATTGTACTGAGCCTTTGCAATAATATTCGTGAGGATGAGACTGCCGTTTCAGCAAACGTGAGGCAAAAGACGGTTGGGCAATACAGTTACCCAATAGCCATGGTAACAATGGTGTTTCTTTTCTTCGCAATCACTACTTTGCTGGTTTGGCAGTATTATCAATTGTGGAAACGAGACAGCACTTTGATTCATCCTGCTTATGTCATCAATAATCAAGGAGCACCTGTTGTTGAATACAATCCCCGAATAAACTTGCTTGTACGTAATATGTATGCTGGCAGAATATATGACCGAAATGGTATATTATTGGCCACCAGTGAAAAATCTGAAATTTCTCCTGGAACATATACAAACATAGGTATTGACCAAAAAAAGATTGATAATATGCTTAAACGAAACCAAAGGCGATATTATCCTATGGGAGAGCACATGTTCTTTATGGTTGGAGACCAGAATGAAGGGATTATGTTTGCATACAATGAAAGACATCCAGTTGGATATATGGCTGAAGCTCAGCATTTGTCCTATCTACGTGGCTTTGACAATATTATGTATAATAAATCAGGAAAGCCTATTAAGGTCGCGCTTAAAACAGATCGTTTGAGAGAAAGTATCTTCCTTATGCCTAAAGATACCGTATCTGATTCAATTCAATTGAGAAATTATTCAGAATTACTTGTATTTCTGAAAGATGGTATCGACGGCAAGAAAGTAGCGCAGCATAACAAGAAGGTTAAGGAAGAAAAGTATGATTTGCATCTTACCGTGGATGCGGCTTTACAGGCAGACTTGCAGAACAGCATCGCTGAATATGTCAATAATGATAATCGACTCAAAGGTTTTAACCTGATGCGTATTTCCGTCGTTGTCCTCGATGCCAAGAATGGTGATCTGTTGGCTTCTGCTAATTATCCTCTGCCAGATTACAAGCGTTTGCGAGATGAAAGTGAAGCCAATACCAGATACTATTCTGATAACGAAAAGGGATATGACTGGCCAGTTTATACAGACAGGGATTTGGGTACTACTTATCAAACGGCACCAGGCTCAACCGCCAAGGTAATGTCAGCAATGGCAGGTTTTATGAAGATGGGAACAGATGCTTCAACGGTCACTTATCGCATTACAAATGCTAATGCCATTGAAAAGAATGGCAAAGGATATGCTATTGAGCCCACAATAGACAAGCATGATCCTGTTAAAATGAGTCATGCTATTGTGGAATCTTCTAATTGCTATTTTGTCAGTTTGGTGAATGATAAAGACTTGTATGGAGAGTTGAAAACAGTTTATTCTTCGATTGGCATCAATATTGGAGGTATTACGCCATACTATTATTCTTCTAAAGAAGATGCGGAAAGGGAGCAGAAATACTATGCCAAGATTGACAAAAATAGACATGTGGCTTTGCGTAAATATGATCTTTTCAAACAAGGGAAACTTAAAGACCCCAAGGATAAAAAGATTAAACCCATGAATCAAACTAATATGAGCGTTCCAGAATGGAAATGGGCTTGGGGACAAGGCTACAGTGATGACCAGAGTAAAGAAAGCTTTGAATTACTTGCTTCCCCACTTAATATGGCCAGGGTGGCTGCTACAGTAGTTAATAAAGGGGAAATGCCTATTACACAATATCTCATGCCAATCAATGATTATGAGAAGTCACATAGGAATAAGGGTACATTACGTTTGATGAATCAAAACGAAGCTATTATCCTGAAAGACTATATGTTAGCTGAAGCTGACAATCAAAAAACAAGAAACTCTATCATTCTTCCTCAAAATGTTGGTGGGAAAACTGGAACGCCAGAGCGTTCAAGGGTGTTGAAATCATGGCAAGTCTTTAGCCGCAAACAGAATAAATATATAACGAAGACTATATTAGAGAACAAAGGAATTACTAACGATGGATGGTATATGTTTTTTGTTGATGGCGGCAACAGCGATCAATCTATTGCTGTGGCAGTTCGCATGGAACGCTTGAGGAATGTTCGAACTGGTGACCATACAGGCTCGGGGGCCGCTGTACGTCTTACCGGGAACTTGTTATTAGATTGCTTGAATAGGCATGGGTATATTAGGTATAATTAATACTTCTAAGATATGAAAACAATGAAATTTTATGTAATGGTTTTTGCGCTTTCTGTTTTCTCAACTTTGGCATATGCGCAAGATGATTATAGTTTTTATCTTCAAAAAGCGCGACAACGTTTAGCTGAAGGCGATTGTGAGGGAGCACAAAGGAATTATAATGTTTATAAAGAGTTATCGGGTAGCAGGAATTATTCACTTGAGGAAAACATAAAAGAATGTGAAAAACCTGTACCAGAGCTGCAGAAGTCTTATGGTGTTGGAGATGATGCCAAGGATTTTATAGGTTATAATGGTTTTAAAATAGCTTATATTGATGCATCTGGAAAACATGGATTCGCCATAAAAGAAGATGGAGAATCAACAACAACAGACACCTATAATGCACCATCTTTAGATGAGCTTAGGATTATTTATAGTAACAGATATAGTTTGGGGTTAAGTGGCGAATATTGGTCAAAAACAGATGCCAATAGTTTGAATCGTCGTTATACAATCGACTTTTCTACGGGTGAAACACATCAAAGAAAATGGGGAAGTTATTCAAAATATAAAAACATAAGAATTAAAAGGTTTTAGTTTTTGAACTATAAAAATAAGTTTTATGAACACACACTGTTGTAGGTTTGCATTATCAATCATGTTTCTTTTACTTGTGTCCAATGTATTAGTGGCGCAAGATGATTATGGATTTTATCTTCAAAAGGCTCGACAACGCATCGCTGAAGGCGATTGTGAAGGCGCACAAAGGAATTATAATGTTTATAAAGATCTTGCAAAGAAAACTGACAAATCAATAGAACGGATGCTCGCGGATTGTGGTACATCTAATCCTAATGAGAATCCTTTGAAAGTTGAAGAATTGAAAGCTTCTGGTTTTAGATTTTTAAAGCATAATAATAAAGTAACGGTAACAAACCAGTCTGATTATCAAGAAACAATTATCACTAATGTTTCTCCTTCTTATCTCCGAGACAGAAAGTTTATTGATGGCATGCTGTATTATGGAGGCAAAGTGTCGAATAAAGGCCTTTTAAATGGGGTTGTTGTTATTAAAGGTAATGATGCAAGTAGGTATTTAGCCTATATTTGTGAAGGAAAAATTGCATATCCTATATTGGAAATTGGATTTTATGATGGTGGCTTATTTATGTCTTTACAAGAAGGCTGTTACTCATATGGTTGCATTTTTCCATCTTGGGGAGGCCATTATAGGAGTGATGGGTTATGTGAATCGATGCGCGAGGTCTATGGAGTAGATTTCTCTGATCCAATTGTTCTTCGGGAAATATTTAATTCATCAGTTGACTTGAATATGTTTGAAAATGCTTTTAGACAATTTGTTACAACAGGGAAAAAACTAGATGATTCTTGGTCAGATGATCCTGAATACACAACAGATTATGAGGGACTCAAACCATTAGTGGAAGGATATATGCCTGGCGTTTTTCCTGACCTGCCAGAAAATCCGAGAGATGACGGCTTATTGTATTCTCAAACATCGGAGTATTATTGCGATGGAATATACGCACCCGATGAGCCAGCTGACAAAAACGGGCATGCTTTTCATACACCAGATTTAAATATTAATCCCAGGCATTTTAGGGTTATTTTCTCTTTTAAGGCTGTTTCTAATAAAGGTCCAGATGGTAAAACGGATAAACAATGGCCAATAATGTTAAGCCGAGGTTGTAGGTTTATGGGTGTTTGTTTGTATGAAGATGGAACTATTAACATCACAACAAATATTCACCATCCTAAATTCCGTGATCACTACTATGTTACAGGGTGGAATTATTCAACGGATAAATATGTTTATATAGACATGGAATATGACCATGGTAGGTTTATAATAAACGGCCATCAATTTGATATTGATATGGACACAATCACTGATGATTGTGATTATAGTTTTCATTCAGTAAACTATGCAAGAGGCGATGCTTTCAAAGGGTATATTAAAGGTGTAAAAATATATAGTTATTCGGATTGATATATCATTAAAGAAATGACCAAGTTATCGCAAAAAAACTAATTTGATAAATATAAAGGATATGAAAGCACTTATAAAACTTGTTTTGACAATAGCATTGATGGTTTTTAGCCGAACCATTTTTGCGCAAGATGATTACGACTTCTATCTTCAAAAGGCACGTCAACGTCTTGCTGAAGGTGATTGCATTCGGGCGGAGCAAAGTTACAACACATACAAGGATTTAACTGGAAAATCAGATGCTACGGTTGATAGAGACATCAGGGATTGCCAGTCAACCAATGGCGTACAAAAGACATTAACGCCAAAGCCGGTTGAGCCTTTTACTGTATCATATATTGTAAAAAAGAATTCATTTTCTTTAGAAAGAAAGGACAATGCTATCGCCAGAGAGATGCTTGTAGATAAAATTGCCTCTGGTGCTATTATTAAAGGTTTTAGAATAGACGTGTGGATAGGTCCAGACATTTCAAGCGAGCACACAAATGACTTGGCTTATGCTTATGGTAATGCTATTGAAAAAGACATCATTACTCTTCTTAAGAAATGCGGAAGAAATCCTAAGGAATACTTGTTTGAGACCAATGCACATGGTGTAGATTGGGATACTTTTTTGTTTTTTGTTGAAAACTCAACAATCAAAGACAAGTATGCCATCATGAATCAACTCAATAATTCAAATGACAAAGAGGTTACATTAGAAGAACTGGTGGCATTATATCCAGAATTTGAAAAAGAAATAATGCCTTTGTTACGTAGAGTACAAGTTTATGTTTATTAATTCGCAGAGACATATTAGAGTCTTATCTATTTTTGTATGTTTGTTTTGCGTACAATTATCCTTGATTGCACAGGATTATGATGATTATTTGGTTAAAGCCAAACAGCGGTTGGCGGAAGGAGATTGTACTCGTGCAGAGCAGAACTACAACATGTATAAGGAATTGGCACATCGTTCCGATGCTACCGTGGAGAAAGAAATAAGAGAGTGTTTTTCGAAAAATACACATGCGATTTTAGATGATGAATTAGAGGACTTTGAAGACTTACCATCGGATATTACCATTAGTGTTAAAGGCGTTTCGTTTGTAATGAAAGTTGTGGAGGGAGGCAGTTTTATGATGGGGTGCGTGGGATGTGACCCAGACGAGCCAGACAAAGATGAACGGAATGTTCATTCGGTCATATTAGATGGTTATTATTTGGGAGAAACGGAAGTGACACAAGCTCTATGGACAGCGGTTATGGGAAAAAATCCGAGTCATTTCAAAGGCGAACAGTTACCTGTTGAAAGTATCAGTTGGAACGATTGTCAAGATTTCATTGCTCGTTTGAATCAATTGACAGGTAGAAACTTTCGTTTGCCGACTGAGGCGGAATGGGAATATGCTTCGCGGGGCGGCCAAATGAGTTTTGGATATTCTTTTTCAGGAAGTGACAACGCAAATGCAGTTGCTATATTTGATGTAAACAGTTTCAACAAAGGTAGACAAGACCCAGATTATGGCTCCCATAGGGTAAAAAGTAAGAAATCAAATGAAATTGGATTGTATGACATGAGTGGTAACGTATGGGAATGGTGTAATGACTGGTATGACGACTACCCTACCTCTTCTCAAACAAATCCTACTGGGCCATCTAAGGGTATGTTCAAGGTCATCAGAGGCGGCAGCTGGATGTACGACAAATGGTATAGTCGGGTGTCAAACAGATACAAGTATTTGCCAATAGTTAAGAAGTCGGATTGTGGATTTCGCCTGGCATTATCAAAATAGTTGTTGCATTCTTTAACACAGTAATACTAGGAATAAATATGAATAGAATAAGAACACTTTTTTTGGTTTTTGCATTATTATCTTTTGCACATGTTGATTATGCGCAGGATTACAATTTCTATCTGCAAAAGGCACGGCAACGCTTAGCCGAGGGAGATTGTTCCCGAGCAGAGGCGAGTTATAATACTTACAAGGACATGGCTCATAAAACCAACAAAGAGATTGAACGCCTTATTGATGAGTGCAAAACAGGTGGTACGGGAAGCTTTGGCGGTGATATAACCATTACTGTGAATGATGTTTCATTTACTATGAAACCCGTTGAGGGCGGTACTTTTTGGATGGGAGCCCAAAGTGACGACCCTGATGCACCGAATTATAATAGTGACGCCGTTGACGAAGAGCAGCCTGTCCATCAGGTTATGTTAAGCTCATTCTATTTGGGAGAAGCAGAGGTTACGCAAGAATTATGGCTTGCGGTGATGGGAGAAGATCCAGGATGGGAAGACCGCTATGGGTTTGGCAGCAATTACCCTGCCTATCGTGTGAGTTGGATGGACTGCCAAGAGTTTATTCGCAAACTGAATAGATTAACGGGGAAAAGGTTTCGATTGCCAACAGAGGCTGAATGGGAATACGCTGCACGAGGAGGAAATAAGAGCAAGGGATATATGTATGCGGGCAGCAACTTAGTTGACCAAGTGTCTTGGCACCAAGAAAACAGTGAAGAAAATGCTCATCCTGTAAAAACAAAAAGGGCTAATGAAATCGGTTTGTATGATATGAGCGGTAATCTGTGGGAGTGGTGTAATGACTGGTTTGATGACTACAATGGTGGATCACAATCCAATCCCAAAGGTCCTTCAGAAGGAACAAGTCGCGTGTTGCGAGGAGGAAGTTGGTATGACGATTATGACCATGGTCTTTTATCAAACAGATTCTTTAGTGTGCCTGGTTATGCAAGTTATTATATTGGTATACGACTTGCTCTAACACTTTGATGTATTGCAATAGGAAATAATCTCGTTTATCTATATCGTTGAAATATAAAAGTATAAAATAGAGTCATTATGAACAAAATTAAAACACTTATCATCGCTTTTGCGTTGCTTTCTTTTACACAGATTGTGTATGCGCAAGATTATGATTTCTATTTGCAAAAGGCACGGCAACGTTTGGTGGAAGGAGACTGTACCAGAGCGGAAGCTAGTTATAATACATATAAGGACATGGCTCATAAAACCAATGAAGAAATAGAACAGCTTATTGAAGAGTGCAAAACAGGAATCTCTGTCGCCAATGAAGGTGATTTGGAATTTACTGTTAATGGCGTTTCATTCATAATGAAATCTGTTGAGGGAGGTGCTTTTTGGATGGGAGCGCAGAAAGACAATCCTAATGGTATCAATTTTGATAGCGAATCTGAGAACAATGAGAGTCCAATTCACAAAGTGACGGTTAGTTCTTTTTATATAGGTGAAACAGAGGTAACTCAAGCATTATGGAAAGCTGTAATGGGAACGAATCCAAGTTATTACAAAGGTGATGATCTTCCAGTTGATCAAGTAAGTTGGAAAGATTGTCAGGCGTTTATTCGTGAACTGAATTATGCAACAGGAAATAACTTCCGCTTGCCCACTGAAGCCGAGTGGGAGTATGCTGCAAAGGGAGGCGTTCAATGTGGTGATACAAAGTATGCGGGTAGCTATAGAATAGACAATGTTGCATGGTATACAGACAACAGTGGAAGAACAACTCATTCAGTAAAGAAAAAGTCTCCTAACGAACTTGGCCTTTATGATATTTGTGGCAATGTGTTGGAATGGTGCCAAGATTGGTTTGGTTCTTATAATAATGGCAATCAAGTGAATCCTAACGGACCTTCTGGAGGTGTTCACCGTGTGTTGCGAGGGGGCAGTTTATATTATGGTTCAAGAATGTGTCGCATAACATATCGATACAAGATGGATCCCGATTTTAATGGCGCGAAATACGGTTATGGCTTTCGCCTTGTCCTTTCTAAGCACTAAAGAGGAGGTTTAATTAAAATAAATAGAAGATTATTTTAGTTTACATATTGGACACAGGAAACGAGACTGGGAGACACGAAATTGTGTTACTTTGACCTGCGTCACGATGGCTGGTGTCAAATGATATTGTAACTTTGTTTTGAACACTTACAAATCTATGAAACAAAGAATTTTAAAAAAGAACAATTATGAACAGTAAGAAAATAGTTATCATCGCCATTGCTTTGCTTTCTTTTACACAGATTGTGAATGCGCAAGATCCAGAATTTTATCTGCAAAAGGCTCGACAACGTTTGACAGAAGGAGACTGTACCCGTGCTGAAATCAGTTATAACACCTATAAGGATTTGTCGCATAATACTAATAAAGAGATAGAACGGCTTATAGAAGAGTGCAATAATGGAACAACCATGAGTGGACGCACACAAAAGGACTATTTCCAAGGTTACGAAAAGAACCAAAATGGTTTGTATTACCTATTCTTTACCCAAAACAAAGGTGAAAAGCCTCAAATTGGCGACTTGCTTGAGGTGAATGTATGCTGCATAATCAATGACACTACTCTGCTAATTCCTATTACCCAGAATATAATGAAGTTACAAGACCCAGCTTTCGCTGGCGACCTCAATGAAGGTTTGGCTATGATGCATAAGGGTGACTCCGCTTCATTCATCGTGAACATTGACTCCTCGTTTATGCATTTGTTTGGTCAGCCTACTCTACCGGCTGATTTCAAGTCGACCGATGTTATGCGCTTTGAAGTGAAGCTAAAAAATTTCTATCCTGAGAAGGTGTATGCTCAAAATTTTGCTAATGATGTCAGGAATAGGAATGCCGAAAGAGCTGCCAAGTTACAGAACGACTATCCGGATGAAACTGATATGGCTGCCTATGAATTGGCTAACTATTTTGTAAAGAACAACATCGTTGCCGAGCCAACCGAATCTGGCCTTATTTATGTGGTGAAGGAACCTGGTAATGGCGAGAAGCCCGAAGTGGGTAAACTTGTGACGATGCATTACACTGGCAAGCTGTTGGACGGCACCATTTTTGACTCGTCAGTCGAAAGAGACGAGCCATTCCAATTCGTTCTTGGTGTCGGCCAAGTGATTCCTGGCTGGGACGAAGGCGTACAGTTGATGACGAAAGGCGAGAAAGGGGTGTTTTATATTCCCTATTATCTTGGTTATGGCGAAAGACAGGCTGGAGAAAAGATTGTTCCATTCTCTAACTTAATGTTTGAAGTTGAATTGATTGATTTTGAAACGTTTGAATAATTTAATAGATAAAAAAATGAAAAAATCCTCCTTGCTGTACACATTTTTAATAATATCCCTATGTGTCTCTTGCTCCTCACCAGAGGATGAAGGAAAGAAGCTGGCTCTGCGTATGAATGAATGTGCCGAGAGCTTCATTAAAGAGAAGCAAAAAGCGGAAACTGATTTTGTGAGTCATTTCAATGCCTCTGATTATTCCATGAGAGCCGAGGCCTTGGAAGCATACGACCAGGCCATGATAAAGGTATTGGATGACTACAATGCTCGCCATGATGACGTGGCAGTTGAAAGAAGTGAGATTGCTGGAGAATACGCTAATGACTATAAGAAAATGTCAGCATTCCAAACAGCATACGACAACAACATTGATTCAGAGTTGAATAACAAGCTTTTGAATGCGATTGCAGAAACCGACTATCCAGCTGCTGTTTTAGCAAAGGTCAAGACGGTCATACCAGTAAAGCCGGATGAGACTCAAATCCAAAAGGATTTGGTTGGGCATCAGCTTTCGGAGGGTTTAGAAAAGGAAAAATGTTGGTTCCATGAGGATTATCGTTGGAAGATTGGAGATTATGAAATCCATGATTTCAAGATTGAAGAAGTTCTGCGGGATGATGCCAAGGAATACATTTTCATTGCAACGATGCGCCTTGAAAATGAGCTGAATGCATTCAATGCGCGAGCCAAGGTATCCTATGTGCTTCCTGATGCCGAAGACTGGACGTTGGAATTTGTGAATTCTATGGGTGTTACCATCATCAAGACGCACAAGTATGATGATTTGATTAGTTGCGCAATTGAAGACGACGGTTGGGGCGGCGTGGATGCACTATTTATTACCAATAACGCTGAGATTGAATTAGGTGTAGGCGTTGAAATTGTGGCTAATGGCACTAGAAAACGTTATGCTGTTAGGGTTAGTCCAGATAAGAAGTCGCAGGTTGGAGGTCTGTTTGGCGGTGGAAATGTGACCTCGTATGATATAGAGTTTGTGGAAAGGTTTTGAATGAGTAACTTCGATTATTAACCAATTAAAAGAAATACACAATGAAAAAGACAGAATTAAAGCTTTTAGCATTGCTCCTAACAGTCATATTATTGGCTGGTTGTACCTCGCAGATGGACAGGGATGCCAATAAAATGGCCAAACGTGTAGTTGAATTTGAACAAGTGCAAAAACGCATGGAAGACCGCTCTAACTTGGGTGGCAAACGTATGAGTGAGCAGGAGTTTCAGCAATACGCCAAGGAATATATGGAGTATGCAAACAAGATGTTGGAGAAGTATAGCGAAACACCTGATCAGAAGCATGAGTTCTATCAACTCGTGGAAAAGAAGGCAAAAGAAATGAAAAACAAGTAAATATAATCCAAAGCCATTTTATTTAGATGTCAAACAATTGTCATAAGATGAAAGCCTCGAAAAACAAGTCTTTCATTAGGTTGTTTATACGGTGGGGCCTGATTTGTGCTTTGGCTGCCTTGTTAATGGTTGGTTTGTGCAATGCAATTGTTATATTGAGCGCGAAATGCAGAACATATAATGATGTTGATAAGATTCCATACAATAAAGTGGGACTTGTTTTGGGCACTACTCCCAAACTCAGCAATGGGAATGATAATTACTACTACAAATGTAGGATGCAAGCAACAGCGGATTTGTATTTTGCAGGGAAAATCTCATATATCATTGCCAGCGGAGACAACCACATAAAAGAGTATAACGAGCCTGAATGCATGTTTAATTCATTGGTTGCATTAGGGGTGCCAGATTCTGTAATCTATTTGGATTATGCAGGTTTCCGGACGTTTGATTCGATGGTACGAGCTAAGAAAGTCTTTGGGCAAGACTCGATTACTGTTATTTCCCAGCATTGGCATAACCAAAGAGCTATCTATGTCGCGAGGAAGCAAGGCATAGACATTGTGGGGTTTGATGCCCAAGATGCCATTGTGCGCAAAGCATATATTAAGAATCATGCACGTGAGATTTTGGCCAAAGTCAAGGCCGTGGTTGATGTGTGGTTTGGCAAACAGCCTCATTTTTTGGGAGAACCTGTAATAATTCCATAATAGTATAGTTTCATTATTGAGGAAATGAAAAATCAAAGGTTATAAAAAAATGCAAACGATACCAATAGATATTAAGGATAATGGAAACGAGCTGCAAATTACTGTCCAGGACGTTTGCTTTACCATGAAGAAAGTGGAAGGCGGTTCTTTTTGGATGGGGGCTCAAAAAAAAGACAAATCAGGGCTGAACTATGATGTGGATAAGATAGTAAGCGATGATGAGAGTCCTGTCCATCAAGTAACCGTTGATGACTTTTATATTGGAGAAACCGAAGTAAATCAAAAGCTTTGGGAGGCGGTTATGGGGAGCAATCCAAGTCGTCACATCGATGCTGAGTATGACCTTCCTGTTGAAAACGTTTGCTGGTATGATTGCCGTGAGTTTATCGAAAAACTGAATGCAATTACAGGCATGACGTTTCGGCTGCCGACTGAGGCTGAATGGGAATATGCGGCCACTGGAGGAAAAACCGGGCAACGTTTCAAGTATTCAGGAAGCGATGAACTAAGTGACGTGGCAGTGGTAACCGATAACTTTGGTATAAAAACGCATCAGTTAAAGGCAACCAAGCCCAACTCATTAGGGCTTTATGACATGACCGGCAACGTGTGGGAATGGTGCCAAGATTGGTATGGCTCTTACGACCCATCTAAGTTTCAAACATCGAAGCGCAAAGTGCTTCGAGGCGGCGGCTGGTTGAATGAGCCAAGGTATTTCCGCGTTACCTTTAGGGAACTAGCTTTCCCAGAATGCCGGTATTATTGCTTTGGGTTGCGGCTGGCTTTTACAAAGGTTTAGAAAATAGTATCACAAACAATAAAAACAACAAATCAATGAAAAAGGTTATAACGATTGTCTTCGCGAGCATGATGATGCTCGCCTTCACACAATGTGGCAACAGCAATAACAACAGCAATCAAGGAGAAATAAAGGGGTCGAAAGAGTATCGAGAATTATGCGCTGGCTTGTCAAAATGCTTGAAGGCCATCGACAAAGCCCAAGATTGCAGGGAGTTGAAGCAAGCCTATAAAGATTATATTGACGAAATATACCATAGTGACATCGAAGTTGATGAAATGTGCACTGATGAAGAATTAAGAAAATGGGAAGCCGATGTCGATGAACTTGAAAGAATATATGATGAAAAAGCGGAACAGCTGGGGTGCGAAAAATTGATTCGCAAAGGCTGGTAGAACAAGACGGTAGCATGATTATCAAAGCATATATGCAAAATCTGTGTAAAATGAAAACTCGTATATTGACACTTCTATCAGCGTTATTGCTGTCAATAACGTTCTGTTTTGGCCAGGATGGACTTAGTGAAGCCATGTGCTTGAATACGTTAAAGACATGGAACAATGCCATAAACAATCGCAATGAGACACAGTTGGCCAATGTGTATTCCGGCGTGGTAAATTATTACCAGACTTGCCTTACCAATAATCAAGTACGTGAAAGCCATTCCCGTTTTTTCAAGAAAAAAGCTTACTTCCATCAGTATTACGACAACATCACGTTTGATTTTATCAACGGATGCCAGGCACAAGTAAGGTTTGACAAGCATGTGCAAACAGTGAAAGATGGGCCTTATACTACATACGTCTCTTATCTGCACATGACACTGAACTATGATGATGACGGTGCCTTGATTATCGGCGAAAGCGATGTCACTACCGACAAGAATCTGGAGAAGCGTAAACCCGAAACAGTAATAGTTGACAACACTACCCCATTGAATGCCATTTTCTGCGAAGCCAATGTCAATAAGAGGTTGGAAGTCTTCTATTGGGATCTCGTGGAATGGGGCGACAAGGAAAATGGCCCGTTGGCCAATTTCCTCTTAATAAGTGACTTTGCAAGAAGCACTATCAAAGGAATCATAAAGAAGGATTTCAAAGGGCAAAAAGGCACTTACTATTGTGGCGGTTTTGTGTCAGGCGGTGAGTGCGGATGGCCAGTCATTTACATCTACAATCCAACGACGCATGAAATGCGTTGTATTGGTAGTGATGAAGACTAGTTTCGACGACGGAACCATCCTTTTTTATTGCATTTCGCAAGCTTTTTGCCTTTCTTGGTGGCCATCTTTTCGGGGCGGGGAATGATGTCTACTCTACCGAGGTCTAAGCGGTCGGCATCGAAACAGGCATCTATGGTGGGATTGCCTGTGCGGTGGGTGCTGGTGTGTAGGCGGCAGGCTTCCTGAAGCAATTTGAATTGCTCATCCGACAAGTCTTTCAAAAGGGTTCCCCTCAAACCTTCTATCATCTTGGCTGCGCGAGGGCCATGTTCCTCGTCATAACTGTCATCTTTACGGCAACTATCATGGAGATAGGCAAAGAGCCGGATAACGGTGATATCGCATTCAGGCGTGGCCAACAGCAGGCCGTTGCGCTCAACACGTTCCCAATGGGAGATGCCATGCGTCTCGCCTAATGTCCAGCGGCTTATGGCCCATTGTTTTACTTGCTCTATATCTACCATGAGAAGAAGTTTGCTGCAAAAGTACACAAAAGTGTTTGAATGGAGATGGAATTGTGCTGACGTTATGCGTACTATCGTACTTACGAAGGAATGGAATGATAAAACTCAATTTAGTGCATTACTTCTTCGTAATGATGGGCGTATGTGAGGTACTGCTCGTAAATTGTTTTGTCTGGCTCGTAGCCACTACATTCTTTTGCTTTTGAGGCTATGCAATACCCATCATCGTTAAGATTGTAAAGTACCCTACAGAAGATGGGTTTGTTTTTATTCAACCCATATCTGAATTGGTTTGTTTCATAGTGCTTGCACAGATAACAATTCCTTACTTTAATGCCTCTCTCATGAGCTTTTGCCAGACCAAACAACTGGCATTTTTGAGTGTCGAGAGGCTCGTAGAAATAGATTTCATACAGATAGGCATTGTTGCTTTTGTTTTTCGCTTTAATTTCCTCTAAATCGCAGCAAGAACACTCGTTTTCTGAGAAAAAGTACGACAAGCAATCTCTCTTCACATAGAACCTTTGCAATTGGGTTAGAGATAAAGGCCTACTTCTCTTGTTATGGAAATTATAAAATTTGATTGTCTCTTCGATTTTCAAGGGCTTCTTGCTGCTGTCACTGTAAAAGATGCCGTTCTCACGCTCTATACTCTCAATGAGATTGCAGCTCTTGATGATGTCAATGTCGGACTCGTCTTTAATGGCTATCTCAATAATCGGATAGCCCTTTCGGATTTTTTCTTCAGTGCAGGGATGGGTGACTTTGATTTCTATGAAAATTGGGTCTCTGCCTTGATCGCTCTTCAAAAGAACGTCAGGCCTAAATTGGTCAACATTCTTTTCTTTTTCGATGGATTGATAGAACTTGGTTAAATCAAACTCTTCTTTCTCGAATGAGAGGCATGACACATCTTGGTTGCATTTTTTGATTGCGCATGTGCTTTCAAGGCTGCAAGGGACTCTTCTATGTAAAGTGATTTTGTATGGCTTGCCCTGCTCAATACATTCTTTGTATGTTTTGATGAATATGTTTTCGCCCAATTCGTGTAGATATTTATCCTTGTCGCATGTCTGCTCTACCCTGTGGCGAAAATGATGGGTTTTGTCTCCCAAACTTGCTACCATGCCACAGCCGCATGAGATACAGAAGAACTCCATGTTTCTTCTGTTCTCTTCATTCACATCGTTAATATCTACATACTCGCAGTTTGGCGTTTTTGCGTATCGGTATTTTATGGCCATTTGAGGGGGTGCTGTTTGGATTGATTATGTGGTTAAGTCTATTTGAAATAGAAAACTATGCTTTAACTTCGTTGAATGCGGAGCGTTTCGTTATTTGTACTTACGTACTATCGTGCTTACGATAGTGGGGGTATTATCCTTCCACTACTTTTATCTCATCTTCAGTCAGACCGTAAAGCTGATAAACCATTTGATCTATTTCTTTGTCGGTGGCGGCGATTTGGGCGGTGAGGGCGTTGCAATCGGCCTTGTATTGGGTGAAGTAGTCTTCCCACTCGTCCTGTTGGGTGAGCGAGAGGCTAATCTTCTGTTTTTTCAGTTCAGCCAACACGGTCTTAAAATCGACCTCATCGAAACGCTCCAATGTAGAGGTGATTTTCTGTACGCCCAAGTTCTCATGCAAACGATGGATGAAACGCTGACGCTTTTGCTGAAGCTGCTCATTTGAAGAAAGCATTTGGTCTGCCAAAACAGACAGTCTATCCGTATAGTCTTTGTTCTCTATAGTAGACAGGTCGGGTAATGGGAACGGCTCCAGATATTTTGTCTTAAATCTAAAATACCCGCCCCTTAGTTCCGTGCCTGTTTTCGTCAAGAAATACCAAGTGATTTTTGAATTGAAAATAGCCAAATAAGCCTTATAGATTTCATCACAAGGCTCTTTTAGAATCAATCCATAAGATGTGTCATTATGCAATCTGCCAACATTATCAAAGCACATTGATGAACCGAAACAAATGTCAGGCGTAAAAATCTTTTTTGCACTTAAATTCTGAATGTTCCTCGCATTCCATAATGCATACCAGATTGGATAAGACATTGATGCCGTTCCGCGATTCTCAAGACGTTCTTTAATGGATTGAAAATACTCAAAACACTTTGGAAAGTTTTTCTCTAATTCGGTTTCGTCGTAAAATACCGTTTTTCCGTTTTGCAGATGGTATGGATAAATCAGAAATTCCTTTTTATCTATCAAGTTGTATCTTGATATTGTTTTCCCTGTAAATATGGGCTTGCAAATATCATGTTCAATTAAAACTCTTGAATTTGAAACTTGTGAAAAGCCTTCAATGTAGTTTTCTTTTTCAATGCAGTCGTACAAATAAAATGCTTTATTGTCGCCACTAACAATGCCTTGGAAGATTCCTTTGAAAACATCTTTAACCCTAAATGGCATCTTGTTCAATTTGTCTAAAACACCAGTGTCATTTCCTGAAGAAATGTTCCAATTATTAAAGTCTGACAAGCGGTCTTCGGGAATACTTTCGGTTTCAATAGAATTGCTCAATTCTTTGGGAGCAATCTTCGCAAATTCAAATTCTTTGTTTTGACATTTCGATAGACCAATTATGCAAGTATAAACACTAGCATCTTCAAAGACCTGTTCTGCACCAAAGTGTATCAATGATTTCAGAGCCTTGTTGTCGTAAATGAATTTTCGTATTCCATTACCGAAGCCAGCATTTATAAACTTATGCGGAAGAATGAATGACATTAAACCGCTTTGATTCAGCAGCAAAAAGGCACGTTCCATAAACAGGACATAAAAATCGAACCGCTCTGTTGCAGAAGCATAGTGGTGTTCGTAGAATTTTGATTCCTTCTCGTAGTTTTCTCGCAAGCCTTGCACTCTCAAATACGGCGGATTTCCAATGACCACATCGAAGCCGCCTTTCTCGAAGACCTTGGGGAACTCGGTTTGCCAATTGAAGGCCTTGTCGCCGGCAATGGCTGGATCATCGATGAGCGAGTTGCCACATTTGATGTTGTCGTTGAGCGAGTTCAGTTTGCGGTGAGGCTTGGCGGTGCGGAGCCACAATGACAGCTTGGCAATCTCTACGCTTTCCTCGTTGATGTCGACACCATAGAGGTTATTTTCCAAGATGGAGTTTTCGACATTGGGGAACACAAGCGAGGCACCTTCGACCTTGGCTTGCATCTCGTCGATGAGCTTATGCTCAGCGATGAGAAAGTTCAAAGCAGCGTTGAGGAAGGCACCACTGCCACAAGCGGGGTCGCATATGGAAATCTGCAGGAGCCAATTGCGGTAGGCTTCCAGCTTCTCGATGAGGGCCTTCTTGGTGGCTACTTGGCGTTTCTTGTCGGTGAAGTACTCGCTCTCATCGATGCCGAGTTCCGCCTTCTTCTCACGGCAAAGCTTGCCGACGGTGTTTTCAACTATGTACTTGGTGATGTATTGCGGGGTGTAGAAAACGCCGTCTTTCTTGCGTTTGCTGATGGTGGGGGCTTCGCCCTGCTGGAGCTTGGTGGTGATTTCCTCGATTTCGGTGAGCGAGTTCTCGAAGATGTGACCAAGGATGTTGACATCGACATCGCTTTGGAAGTCGTAGTCGGAAATCTTCTTGCAGTAGCGCATCAGCACCTCATCGGAAATAGTGAGGCCATCAAGGATTTCATCTGGCTTGAAGAGGCCGCCATTGTAGGCAAAAATCTCATTGTTCTTGTCTTGGTGGCCTGTATTCATATAGCCGAAGTATTTCTTCAGACGATTGTAAAATGGCTGGTACTCGTCCAGCTCCTTCAGTTTCTCCCACTGGTTGATGATGAGCATGATGGAGTTGGGCGGCAGCAGCCCACGGTCTTCGGCGAAGAAGATGAAGAGCAGCCTGTCGAGGAGCTTCTGCGTTTTCTTGAAGAGC
>JAEEGF011720385.1_pt1 | contig 27180 bp, 16 predicted proteins | sample 9134171 | NCBI WGS metagenome assembly JAEEGF01 (sample SAMN16246542, study PRJNA631951) | gut metagenome | biome: gut microbiome; feature: rumen; material: AP-attached | host: Bos | place: Iran: Karaj | collected 2018-10 | reverse complement strand
CAATGTAAAATGTAATTCTGCCTCTGTCAGTTGGACGGGCAACGATGAGGTGGTATCTTATAACCTACGCTACAAAAAAACACCAATGTCACAAATGGCTGTCGTTACGCTGAAAGCCGACAATGTCTGGTACGATGGGACAGGCAACCAGATGCTGATAGATGCCGATGCAACGGCATACGGTACGACATTCCCAATGGCTGGTGAATTGACGTCAGGTGGCGATGCCAGTGAAGAGACCTATGCGGAATTTGAATACAAAGTTCCAAGGGATGCAGATTGGTTGCTGACTACCACACACATGTTGTGTGACTCAACAGCCACCATCGTGATTCCTGCAGGTACATACGACTGGTGTATTACCAACCCTACACCGAACGATAGAATGTGGATTGTCGCTTCAAACGGAACAGTGGGCGGTCGCGCCGATAATTACGTGTTTGAGGCTGGAAAGAAATATGAATTCCACGTATATTCTAACGGTAGTGAAGATGCAGTCGATGTAACAATTTCTTCTTTTAATACTATTGATGAAGAAAATGATACAGAGGAATGGACCGTGGTGAATAACGTAACCAACCCCTATACCATCGAGGGACTTACACCCAATACCATATATACTGTAGAGGTCCAGGCCGTATATGCCGACGGTGAGAGCAAATGGTATGCAAGATATTTTAATACCAACTGTAAATACCTTGAGCTGGCCAACGATGCAACAGACAACGCCACTCTCGTTGAGACGTACAACGGTAAGGAGGCCAACGTGACTCTTACCGACCGTACTCTCTACAAGGACGGCAAGTGGAACACCATCTGTCTGCCATTTGACGTTAAGATAGAGGGTAGCGTGCTTGACGGAGCCGTGGCACGTACGCTGACATCAGCAAGCGTTACCGACAATGAGACAAGCGGACAGACACTCCACCTCACCTTCGGTGATGAGGTGACAGATTCACTCAAGGCAGGTGTGCCTTACATCATCAAGTGGAATGGAGGCAGCAACATCGTGGACCCTGTATTCAACGGCGTGACCATCACGGGTGATTTCGTGGACTATGACAACGGCGAAGCAGGCGACTACCGCGTGCGCTTCCTCGGCACATACGACAAGATGGTCTATGACAACGTTAACAAGTCTGTGCTCTTCATGGGCAGCAGCAACAACCTCTATTACCCTGACGGTGAAAAGCAGGTAAGCCTCGGTGCATGCCGCGCATACTTCAAGATAGGCGAGAACGATGCTGTCAATGCCAAGGGCTTCACAAGATTTGTCATCGACTTCGGAGAGGAGACCACTGCAATTCATGATGCAGAAGTAATAATGCAGAATGGCAATGCAGACGCATGGCACACCGTTGACGGCATCCGCCTCAGTGGCAAGCCGTCGAAGAAAGGAATGTATATAAATAATGGTAAGAAGGTAGTAGTAGAATAATAAGCCTCACCCCCCGCCCTCCCTACCGGGGAGGGCGGGGGTAGGGCTAAAATAATTTGAAAAATGAAAAAAGAATATAAGCATCCCTCAATGGAGGTATTAGAACTTGGCAGTCTGTCGCAGCTGATGGCAGGCACCATCGTTAATGCAGATGCCCTTGATGCCGACATAAACCCAGTGGTTGACGGCGGCCATGAGCAGCCCCGCGCCAAGGAAGCCGGTGGATGGTCATACGAATGGGAGTGAAGATGTTTTTACCTTCTTCATTGATTAGAAGGTTGCGAAAGTTGAGTAAATAATATCATTGCATAAGTCAACAAGCTGGAAGGAGTCAAGAAATCACTTGGCTTCTCTCAGTTTTGTGAATGGGTAGTGACCTATTGGTCTGGAAATAACCATGATAAGAATGTTCTTTTTGTACTGTGTACGTACACGGTATGGTTCATTTTAGCTTTTTTATGGTACATTTTGGGGATTTTTAGCACATAATGGTTGTTTTTTGCGAAGGTTTTAGTAACTTTGCAACGATTTTTTGTTGAATTTTGACTAACTATATATATTACATTAAGGTGTGAAGAATTTTTATTCTATGATGAGTAGAAGAGGGATAGCTATATTTGTGGCTGCATTGTTATGTGTGGTTGCAAACGCTGCGGACGTTATTAACATTGGTTCGTATGAGAGTACTCTTGATGCCGGATATACCAGGTTTGGAGAGCCTTCGGTGACGGTGGAGGATGAGAACCATGTAACCGTTACCAATCAATATAACATATCATACTCAATACTCGGTGGCGAGAACTATGAGGTGGAGGGCGTAGAGTCAACAGCCTCGCGCGGCGTGGTGATATGTACTGATGCCGCTACGGGAACTTTTGTGGAGAAGTATTATGGTGACGTGACAATGGGACGTGCCGGTCTGGTAAGGATAAAGGTGACTGCCACACCGAAGGCGGGTGTGGGCGATGTGCTGACTGATACCTATGACCTGACGATAAACAACCTTGTTGCCACCCAGAAGTTTGTGCCATTGTTTGCCGATGCGCTGGATGTGGATCATGACGGTTCTGTGACGCTTGTAACAAAACGTGTGAAGAACGGGGAGGACCAGTACTTCCTTTCGGAGGCAAGTTCGTTGCTGCCTGCATACACTATAATGACGACAAATGTCGGAGGAGTGACAAACGATATTACCGACCATTACGATGTCACGGTGAGTTATGCTGGAAGCGACAAGATAGTATATGACAGTTCAAAGGGTACGCTGGGCTATGCCGGGGTGGCTAACCAGTGGCAGACCAAGACGCTGGATGACATCAACGCCGCAATAGAGGAACTCGGAACACCGGAGGGAACGCTGACATATACGTTTACCCCAAAGACAGAGTATGCCGGGTATTACGCCGAGATAACACGCACAATAGATGTGCGCCTGATGTGTAAATCTACTGACGACCTGCTGACGTTACGCTTGTCGTTGTCAAGAGAACAGATTTTGCAGGAGAGTGTGTCAAACAATACAGAGGATGGCCTGCCTGTGATACATGTATATAAGTATGGTCAGAGTGATATAACAGAGAATAACCACTACTCATACTTCACACCGATACCATCACTGCTGACAGCTGACGGCGCTGCACTGGCCCTTAATGCATCACGCGCCGGAGGCGGGTGGGGAGACTTTCAGCTGCTCTACCAGATAGTGATGGACAGCACATACTATGACAACTGTAACTATGCCCCGTTCTTTAATAACGAGGCAGATGTGGCTCAGCCTGCCGGAGAGAAGACAGGGCTGAGCATTAATGATTATATGTACCAGGTGGCTAAGCCGGGACTGGTGAAGGTGGCTGTGTATGCCGTGTTGCAGGGTACATACGATGATAATGGATATGGCGCTCCGCTGAAGGGAATATATCAGCCGCTGCTTGACGGCAATGATAATCCTGTGACAATAACACAGAACTATGCTACCTATACGGCATATACCGAGCCGGTGTATTTCTATATTGATGTGATGAAGCGCCAGCCACATCTTAAGTTTGTGCCAGACCCTAACGAGATAGTGTTTGTAAAGGGTGACAAGATAAACATCCCAAGTCGTTTTGATATCTCTGCCTATATCACTGATGCTCACAACGGTGAGGCGGCGGAGCTGATATGGGGAGCAAATGACGGTAATGACCATTTTGCCTATTCCTTCTTTATATCAGATCGTAACGCAGACTACATAAAACTGCACGACTGGCCGTATGCGAACGGAGAGGAGAGCTGGAACGAGAACGGCGGCGACATATATTCTTACAGATATATGCACGAGGTGCTTGAGAATTATGGCGGATATGCCGGCGTGGCAGAGATACGTGAAGGTGACTCGATCAAGACTGATGACGGTTTTGTGAAGGTGACGGCGGAGAATATAGAGACGCTGAGACTTACTCACCCATATATACAGGTGGGAGACTATGAGCCGGGTATAGTGTATAACTCGATGAAAGGTTATGGTAATGAGAACTGGACTCTGGAGTTCCTGAGGACTGGCCAGTACAATATACCATACACCGTGCGCCCATGGAACCACACGCGCTGGGATAACTCTACAGAGATAGGTGTGACATTCCATTACTCAGAGGATGCACTTGCACCTACGAAGATAAAGCTCGGATACAGCTTCCAGGTGGCAGACCGTGGACAGGCGGCTTTTGATGAGCCGGAGACCAAGGTGGTGGTGCCAGCATGGAATGACTATGAGGTAACAGAGTTCTTCAACCTGCACTATTCGATATTCTCAGATGTGGAGAATACAGGAACGACGATTGACTTGGAGACGGGAGAGGTGACGATAGGTAATGCCGCAACTGGCGATGTCATTATAATGGTGTCAGCTGACCGTAAGGGTGTGGACATCAACTATGCTAACCCAGATGCTGTGTATTACACAATCAGAATAGTGGACCCGGCTTCGCGTGCAAAGTGGGAGGTGATTTCTACTTGTAAGGCTGACAGCCCGTGTGAGCAGCATGCCATAAACCATCGTTTTGATAACATGGCGGATGCTAACGCACGTATGCACTTCCTTACGGCTGGTAAAATATATGGCGGTACGGTGATAGAGGGCGTACCTGGTATATCAATGACGGTAGGTACTCCGACACTGGATGCGGCTAACAGTGAGGATTGGACAACGGTAGCTACGGCAGAGGGTACACCGAAGTGCTGCGCACACGAGACGCAGTCGGTGATAGTGAAGTCGGCGGCAGTGTTGCAGCTTGATGATGACGGCATACCATCACATGGCGCGTTCTATCAGTTTAACCCTACGGTGAACGGATTCCTTACAGTTGATGCGAAATTCTATAAGAATAACACTATAGTCCTTATATCACGCAACGAGAAGGGTGAGTGCGTGGAAGAAGTGTTCAGTAATGCGGGAGATAAGACGATAATATATCCAAAGGCAACGTATGACGAGGAAGGAAACCTGCTGGGTGACTATACGTTTACGAAACCGTTAATGGCTGGTGAGACTTATTACCTGTATGACATTACCGACGGTGGTAATCTGAACCTGCACGGCTTCTCTTATCAGCCAGCGTTTGTATTTGACCGCTCTACCACCAAGGCGGAGACAGAGGCTCCTCTGTTGGCATCACTGTTCATGAACGGACTGTCAAGTAATATACCGTCATTGTATAGCGGCAGAAACAGTGAGGTGACGTATGAGGTTAGCGACGCTGCCGGAAATGGGGTGACGGCGACAGATTACCTGACGGTTGGCGCCGATGGAGAGCTTGACCCAGAACAGATGACGCTTGATGGTGATAATAATATCTTCAAGTTGCGTGTGACGGCTACTGTAAGGTCTATAGACAGTACACTGGGCGACTGCGTGAACCGTACTCCTGTGTATGATGTGCAGATTATTGATATCCCTACTTTCGCTATTGCGGACGAGGAGGGCTACAAGACACAGAATATACAGAAAGGTACGCAGGTTACGACCACTAATATAAGCACGGACATAACGATGACCTTCGGCGGATGGAATGATGCTGATAATCATTATTTCGCACCGAAGAGTGGCGCACTTGATGATAGGACCGACGAGTGGGAATATAAGAGTAAGGCCGGATTTGGTAGTAGAATAGGTAGTGAGCTTGATGACGATGATCCGATGTATAACCGTACTATTGATGGCTTCGGATACTTCAATGCGGGTAAGCAGAACCCTATTGATGAGGAGAATCTGGCAGCGGTGAACTCGGGACAGGTATATACCTATGGCAGTGGAACTGATTATGAGCAGGCTGACAGAAGGTATAACACTACGTATAAGTTGCCTTGCCGAGGCGCATTCGTAAAGTTTGAGCCGCGCGAGAGTGGAGTGCTGATGGTTTATCTTGTGCAGAATGGTTCCGTTGACTTCCACTATGGAGTGGCAAGTGTGGGTTCTGCATATCAGTTGCGCTGGAGACCGCTGTATATCACAGATGAGACCGGACGACCAGTGACAATGGTTAATGAGTTCGGAAACATAAGTAAATACTTGCCTACGGGTAATGACGCAAACCATGCGGGTTCTTTTACTCTTGGACTGTCACGTTGTAACAAACATGAGGCTGCCATAGAGAGTGCATGGGAGTATGACAAGGCTGTTGAGGAGGGCTCTGCTAATATTATGGCAGGATGCTCTTTTGACTGGAGCTCTTTCCGTGGAACACAAGAAGACCGCTTACATCTGCTTGAGGCTTGGCCTGACAAGGGAGAACGCGAGAGTATCATACGTCTCTCAACAGGTGGTTTTGCATTGCCGCACAAGGCGTATGTGAGATATGCTTTCCATGTGAAGGCCGGTAAGACATATTTCGTATTCCAGCCGGGAAGTAAGTTTGAGTTCGGCGGTTTCTCGTTTGTACCTGAGGGCTATCCGGACAATTGCAAGTATGCTATAAACAGTAAGCCGGGTGCTTTGGTATATAACAGTACAAACAGGGAACAGAACTATAACGGTACTGCAATAACAGAAGAGGATCTGACGTTTACATGGGAGAGTGCGGATAACTTCAATACCGCGAAGGAGAATATCAGTGTGACAATCAATGACCGTAGAAAGTCAGAACTGACAAGCGCTGCAGACAAGGATGTGTTGAAACCACGTGCCTTCGAGAAGGATAAGTGGGAGGGCGTGTGCCTGCCGTTCTCAGTTAGCACGCAGGAGGCGAAACGTGTCTTTGGCGATGACTATGCTGTGGTGACATGTGACGGTTTGACAGAGGATGATGTGCTTCATTTCGTGCGTCACGCAAACAGCTATATGGAGGCTGGCAGACCGTATCTTGTAAAGCCGTCTAAGAATGGTACTATGAGTTTCAGAAATGTTACGATAGAGGGTGACATGGATTTGACTACACTGGCAGGTGATACAAAGCTTGTCACGGATCCGTCGCGCTTTGATGTTGACATAGATAATGGAGAGTACACATTCAAAGGTATATATATGCGTGAGACGATGCCGAAACTGTCATACTTCGCGAAGGATGACGGTCTGTACCGATATTCTGCAGATACGAAGATAGGTGGATACAGAGCTTATTTCCGTAAGAATACGACTGCAAGTGCAGGGGCAAAGGCTATGACCTTCTATGTGGAGGATTTGTATGATATGAACGAGGAAGGAGATATGCCGACGGGTGTACTCCTGGTAGAGGATGACAAGGTAAGCGTGGTGGCTGCCGATGTCGATGCATATAATGTAAATGGACAGAAGATTGGCAGTGGTGCCGATGCTATCAATAATGCTCCGCACGGGGTATATATCGTGAATGGAAGGAAATTGGTAAAGTAAAATTGACTGAGTAGTCAGGAATAAAGAATATCAGGATACACCCACTATGAACAAAAGAAAGTATATAACCCCGATAATAAGAATAGAGGAGATGGAGGATGAAGACCTTATGTTTTCTGCCTCGTACACTTGTACAACATCATATACGGAGGACCCGTCAGTGGACGATGATGACTATATCCATATTCATCCAGACCCGATAGAGCCGACGGAACCAATAGATGGTGATGATGACTATTAAACTGGGACAGAAGAATGTGAGACCGGTATAAAGAAAGAAGGTGAAAGAGCAATAAAACTCTTTCACCTTCTTTCTTATGATAGTGTGTCGAATGTCTTACGCCTCCTTGATAGCCTTGCTGATAGCAGCATAGATATCATCGATGGAACCTACACCGTTAATCTTAGCGTACTTGCCCTGTGAGATGTAGAAGTCCTTCAGTGGCAGTGTCTGAGAGTAATATGTGTCAAGGCGCTTCTTAGCTGTTTCCTCGTTGTCGTCAGCACGACCTGATGTTTTACCGCGGGCAATGATGCGCTTGATGAGTTCCTCGTCGTCAACCTCTAAGCCGATAACAGTAGAGACTGACTCTCCACGCTCAGCCAACATCTTGTCAAGAGCCTCGGCCTGTGCGATGGTGCGTGGGAAACCGTCAAAGATAACACCTGGGATGTCTTTGCCTTTGCTGTCAAGTGTTGAGGCAAGCATGTCGATGATGAGTGAGTCTGGTACGAGCTTTCCCTCGTTAATGTAGCCAGAGGCTGTTTTGCCAAGCTCTGTGCCGGCTTTAATCTCAGCACGGAGTACGTCGCCAGTAGAAATGTGTGCTACACCAAACTCTGCGATAATCTTATCGCTCTGTGTGCCCTTTCCTGAACCTGGAGCACCGAAAATTACAATATTTTTCATTTTTACCTTAAATATATATAAATAATGTGTAAACAATGTTGTGGAGATGTAACGTTTTCACGTCACTCTTTGACCAGCGTGTAGATGTCACGTAATCCGCGACCTTGCTGGTTGTAGTCTAATCCGTAGCCGACAATGAAATCGTCAGGAAGGTTCATACCGATATATTTCACGCTGAGGTCTTTGACTTTGCAGTTGGAAGGCTTGAATGATAATGCGCAAATCTCAACTGAGGCAGGATGCAGGTTGTGTACTTGTTTAAGTAGGTATTGCATACTGTAGCCTGTGTCAATAATGTCCTCAATTATTATGACGTGTCTGCCGGCGAGGTCCTCGCCGATGGGCAGTTGTTCTGTTATTGTCCCCGTAGAAGATGTGCCTTCGTAGCTGGAGAATTTTGTGAACGTAAATTGATAAGAGATGTCGAGCGTACGTAGCAAGTCTGCCGCGAAGACAAAGGCCCCATTTAGAACAATGACAAAGAGAGGATTCTTGTCGGCATAGTCTCTTTGTATGAGTTGTGACACCTTGTTAACGGCGGATAGAATCTCCTTCTCGGGGATGCTTAACTCGAATTCTTTATCGCCAATATGGATACGTTTCATTGATAATTAAGAAATATGTGATGCAAAATTACGAAAAAACTTTTAATAAATGACGATATGTCTCATAATTTTTGTAATTTTGTGTTACAGTGGACAATATTAGTCGTCATATTAAAACTGTATGTTACAATTATGAAAATATTCACAGCTTCACAGATTAGAGAGTTAGATAGGTACACTATTGAGAACGAGCCTATCAGTTCTATCGATTTGATGGAACGAGTTGCCACGTTGCTGACTGGCGAGATTGTAAGATATTGTGACGGAAATTCACCGGTGGTGGCTTTTGCCGGCCCGGGTAATAACGGCGGTGATGCTTTGGCTGTAGTTAGAATGCTGAGGGCTGAAGGTATCAATGCCGTAGCTTTCCTGTTTAATGTGAGCGGTAAATTGTCAGAGGATTGTCAGGTAAACAGGGACAGACTGCAACAGAAATATCCGGAGGCTTTGAAAGAGGTGACGCAGGAGTTTGAGCCACCAAAGTTGACGGAGGACACTGTAGTGATAGACGGTCTTTTCGGCTCTGGTATAAACAAACCTCTGGCAGGAGGATTTGCAGCTGTCGTGAAATATATTAATCAGTCTGAGGCTAAGGTGATAAGTATAGATATGCCTTCCGGACTGATGACAGAAGATAATACGTATAACGTAAGGCAGAATATAATAGAGGCAGATATAACGCTGACACTCGGGATGAAAAAACTGAGTATGATGCTGACGGATAACCAACGCTACATAGGTAAGCTGAAAGTGTTGGATATCGGATTGCATAAGGATTATATTCGTGACACTGAGGCTCAGTACACTATACTGGAGGAGAATATGATACGTGAACGTATGCTCTGTCGTAATGACTTCGCACATAAGGGAGAGATGGGGCATGCGCTGATCGTTGCTGGAAGCTATGGTATGGCAGGTGCTGCGGTGTTGGCTGCGAAAGCGTGTCTGCGTAGCGGAACCGGTAAGGTGACTGTGCATACGCCAAGGTGTAATAATGATATATTGCAGATAAGCGTGCCAGAGGCAATTGTAGACCTGGACAAGGATAATGAGACAATAATGCAGACGGCGGAAAGCAATAAGTACGCTGCTATTGGTATAGGTCCGGGTATTGCACAGGGAGAGGGAACTGCCATCGCTATGATGACACAGATAAGATGTGCGAAGACGCCTGTGGTGGTGGATGCTGATGCACTGAATATTCTGGCTTCGCACAAGGCGTGGCTGCAACAGTTACCAGAAGGACTCATATTCACTCCGCATCCTAGAGAAATGGACAGAATGTGTGATACACCTCCAGTGGATGATTTTGACCGATTGATGAAGGCGTGTGACATGGCGCAAAGAGTAAGGGGGTATGTGGTGTTAAAAGGACATAACAGTGCTTTGTGTATGCCTAATGGTCAGATAATATTTAACAGCACAGGTAATGCAGGAATGGCCACGGCAGGTAGTGGAGATGTTTTGACAGGTATAATTACCGGACTGTTGGCCAGGGGATATGCCACCGTTGATGCTGCGATGATAGGAATGTATCTGCATGGCTTGGCCGGTGATATGGCGGCACGGGAACTTGGAGAGGAGAGCCTTATTGCCAGTGATATCATCTCTGCATTGCCAAAAGCGTTTAAGCATCTGTTGAATGGTAAAAGATGTTAACGTTAAAGGTGGAATTTGTACTACTTAATGCGTAGAATGTATAACTTGAATAACTGGTGTTCTGAAATAATAAGCTTGTAACGTGGGTGATATATGTTAAGAAAACTAAACATAAGTAAAAATTAGCCTATATTATATTATATATTTGAAAAAAAAGACGTAACTTTGTAACTTGTAACAAAAATATACAGAAATACGGTAAAATGTTTCATCAGAAACTAATGAAAAGAATATACTGCAAAAAAGCTAAAGGTACGCTGCGTCATATTGTTATGATGTTGGCGTTGTCATTGTCGCTCAATGTCAGTGCTCACTCAGTGATGGATGATGGACACCATGTCGACACGTTGTCTTTGGTAGAGCGAATATCTCTACACACTAACGCTGTAGACTGGGTGTTGTGTATACCGAACCTTGCTGTGGAGTTTGATGTTAAGGCGCGTAACTATAACCGTTGGTCATTTATGGCAGGTGTACGTTATCGTCCTGCTATGAAGAACACTTTTGTGATGCCGGTAGTGTTTAATATATTCGAGGTGTCTCTTGAGGGACGCGGCTATTGGCGTGAGAGACAGGCTACACCAACGGGTATATTCCGTCACCATCGTATGTGGTATGAGAAGATATTGTCTGCTCGTGCCATGTTGCCAAGCCATCCTACATGGGTGTTCTATCGTGGCGGATATGCGGCGTATACTAAGTATTCTTTCTTGTTGAAGGATGCTATAGACGGACGTCAGGGTCAGGCTATCCAGGCTGGTTTTACATGGGGTTTTGAGAAGCCTCTGTATCAGTTCTCTGATGGAAACTCTCTTGATTTGGATTGCGGTATTAGCGCTGGTTTCTGTATGCATAAGACTGATAAATATGATGTGGATCAGCGTAATAATGCGTATGGTGTAACAGAGAAAGCTGAGAAATGGAAGTTTAATCCTTATCCAGTGCTGAAAGATATTCATGTGTCTTTCGTTTATCGTTTCGGTCAGTATCCTATCCAGAAGAGATATCGTTGGCGCTATGACGCAGATGTGCAGTACCGCACAGTTATGGATTCCCTCTATTCAGATGCGGAAACTCGTGCATTACAGAAATATATAGCTGACTCTATCTATAATGTTGTATATATGGACTTCCGTCAGGTGTACGACTCTGTACTCGCTGTGCGTACTGCAGAGGAGAAGGCTCAGCAGATAGAACAGACGAGAAAAGAGATAGAGACACTTAAGGCTGAGTCAGAGCAGCAGGGTGAAGCTCTCTTTGAAGTAGAGCCAGGTAAGGCTAAGAAAGAGAAGAAGAGCAAGAAGTCTAAGAAGGCAGAAAATAGTGCACCTGCTGAGGAGGTAAAGGATGAAAGTGCTACCGAACAGGAACAGGCACAGGTAAACGTTACCAGAAAGGAGGATGATAATGAAGCATAACAAGATATTACAGTTTGCGGCGTTGACAGCATGTTCTTTGCCAATGATGTTCTCACTCAACTCTTGTACAGAAGAGGATATGTTTGAGAATTACGGTTCTGTGCTGGTTGATTCTACATACTTCACCTATGATCTCTCCAATTTGCTTGATTTGATGGGAGGTACGGATTTCCTTCACATCTATACCTTTGAGACAACTGGTGGAACAAATAAGGACTTGAAGCATCTTGTAATTCAGAAACAGGACAACAGGTTGTATATAGAGGAACCAGGCGGTATAAGTGCTTCACCAGGTGCTGACCGCTCTACTTTCAAGGAGAATAAGGAAAACTGGACTGATTATAACTTGAATGGAGATAAGGTTACATGGACACATAACGGTGATCCTTATACAGAGTCTCATTTCTCATTCGGCGCAGGCGTGTTCCGTACAGTTGCAATGGTTACGCGCGTGAATCCTAAAGATTATACTGTCGATGAGCCAAGTGTGTTCAAAAACCTGAAGTATCCAAGCTATGATAACATGAAGGATACATGGTTCAACTATAACACAGGTTATTATGCCGGAGAGTATTACGGCGAGGCTCAAATACCTTGGTGGGGCTGGGAAGACAAGAATGTCTATCAGAATGCAGATGGTGAGAATGCCCCTTATGTAAAAATGGCCAATGGCTTGGCTATAGGAGGTATTTCTCATGATACGTTGAAGACAGGAGCGCATAAGACAATTGTGATGAAGCCTGTATTGGCACAACGTGATTATACCATCAGTGTTGAGATACAGAAGGCTGAAGACCTCAGCAACTTTGTAATAACAGATGGATATGCGTGCATTTCAGGTATTCCACAGCGTATGAACTTCTATTATCAGGTTTATGATACGGAGAATACTTGTAAGATGCCTTTCCGCCTTCATCTGACTACGCCAGATAATGAGGCTAGTAAGACTGTAAAGTTGGATAGGACATTGGGCTTGATGAATGTTTCATACGGTACTGATACCCTGCTGACAACATCAACTAACGGTCCTGGTGTACTTCAACTGATTATACCTTGTATATGGAATGGTACAGAAATAAGAATGCAAGTACTTTGCAATATCAGTAAATCTATAAAAGAGTCTGGAATAATCCGTAAGGAAGAGGCTGGATGGGTTTGGGGCGGAAGCTCTGAGCTGCCAATAAAGATCAGTACAAAGATTACGGCTGAGATGCTTCAGAAAGCTAAGAATGGTGAAACCTTAATCTGGAAAGATTAATAGATAGGTCGTAACAGTAGATATAGGAAGAAGATTTCATTATATAAATTAAAGAAATGAGAAAGATACTGCTTATATTAACTATAGTAGCATTGTCTGTGACGAAGAGCTCTGCTCAGATTATATCGATCAACACCAATGCGATGATGGATGCTATGCAGGCTTATTCGTTTGGATTCGAATTGGTCCTGAACAAGCGCTCGTCGTTAGCTGTTGATGGCTTCTGGGGCAACAAGATAATGGGTAGGAATTGGAAGATGATAGCTTTCCAGCCAGAGTGGAGACTGTACTTCGGAGGTCGTCCTCTGTTCCATCACTATATTGGAGCTGTAGGTATATTGACGAAGTATGATTTGGAGGCATACTCTAAGAGATACCATGGTCACGCTATGGGCGCAGGTCTGTCATACGGTTATGTGTGGCCTGTGACAAGACGTCTTTTGATTGATTTCCATACCAGCCTTGGTTTTGTAGGACGAGATGAGCGAAACTACATGGCTGATGAGAAATATGCTGATCATCACTTCATAGACAAGGAGGGAGATTCATATAGCAATCATTATGGTGAGATACCTACCAACTCAAGTGCGACAATGCTTTGTCCAATAAAGATTGGTGTATCAGTTTCTTATATATTAAAGTAATTATTTGTTAGAGATAAGGTTTAGGATGAGACGTAATTTATCATACATTGTATTGACATCTTTATTGTTCGTCTGTGGTACATTGATGTCTTTTGCACAGGGTGATGCTTTGGATGCGAATATACACATCAGTTTCGAGACCTCTGGACAGAAGACCTATCGTACAGTGCAGTATGCATTGTTTAAGACTTCAAATAAGGCTTCAACAGTACAGAAAGCACTTGAGGAGGCAATTGTATTACAGCGTGGTGACGGAGGTAATATCGTTTTGACTGCGTGGGATGATGCTCTGACAAAGAATAAAGTGAAGTTCAGAAATTCTAAGGGTAATGGTGACTTTAAGGTACACGCATATCCAGATATGGCTATATTGGTGTCAACCTATGACCCAGAGGATGAACTTACTATTGAGGATGCTCGTTTCCAGATAATACCTCTCGTTGAGGGACAGACAGAGTATGAGTACTCTTTCAAGAGCACTATGGACAAAGGTTCTCAGCGAATAGAGAACGTGGATGTCTTCGGTGTTAATAAGGATACTATTAATATCGTAGCAGCTCCTCCTATTGACGATGGTAAGAATATGTATTTCCGCATACATGTGGATTTGCCAAAGCAGTATGGAAATAGCAAGGCACGTCTTGTTATCCAGCCGATGTCAGTGGATTGCCAGACTGAGGATACAGTGGACTATATCCCTGGTGTCGTAATGGAGGGTTACGAATATCATAAGTTGCAGGATAAGCGTATGCGCTTCAACTATATGAAGTACGATAATGTAGCATACTGTTATAGTCCGAAACTTATATATGATGAGGAGAAGATATATGTAGATACGACATTGGTATATGCTAAGCCTAATCGTAGAAAGACATATAAGATTCCGTATGAGGTCGTTTTGGCAGAGTTTAACAATGACTATTTCCATCAGTCTGCTGCCACAGGTTCTTGTAATGGAAAGAATATATTTAAGTTTATAGACCTTGGTGTCGCTGCTGCTGATATGGATGTGGATGAGTTCCAGGTAACGGCAGAGAGTAACTATGATACCAAGAATCAGGATTTACGCTTGCGTTTTATCGTTGGTAAGTCAGAGTTGATAAACGACTCTATCAATGAGAAGATGTTAGGTGACCTGGTAACCGAGTTACGTTCTTATGGTGACCAGTTGATGGAGGTGAAGGTAGAGGCCTCTGCTTCTCCTGAGGGTGGTTTGGAGTCAAACCGTCGTCTTGCTGCAGAACGTACGAAGGTGGCTGTACAGAAAGTGCGCAACTATTTGGGCAAAGTAGATGTAGCCTTCCATACAGGTTTGCCAAGAGTATATACATGGGAAGATGTAGCTAAGCAGGTTGAGGAGAATGGTTATCCAGGACATGCTGAGCAGATACGTCAGAACATGGGAGCGAACGGTTATGGTGGTGATGCCGCAATAATGTCATTAGAGGGCTTTGAGACGGTTATTGAACCAGTACTTGTAAGTCAGCGAAGAATGCGTGTGACATATCGTTATGAGCGTGAGCATATAATGGATGCTGACGAGGCATTGGAGGCATATAAGATACGTAAGCATGACCTGTTGCAGGGTAAGGGTAAGGACTTCTCTGATGGTGACTATTACAACCTTTATACTGTAATAACAGATTCTGCAGAGCTTGATACACTTACAATGATTGCCTATAATCATGTTACAAGGACTGCAGGTTATGAGAATATCAAATTCTCTATGTATGTTGCGAACAAGATGGCGATGTTGAACTCACGTCAGGGTAAGCCAGATGCCAAGGTGTTGGCTCCGTTCATTAACAGTCGCTTGCGTGCGTTGTCAACTCGTGAAAAGAGTGAGCGTGCTCAGAAGAACCGTCGTGAGGTGTTGATAAACCAAATCATAACTTACTTCCAGATGGAGGAGCGTGATAGTGCTTTGAGTTATTGTAACTATTGGTTTGCTAACGATAATGATCCGAAGGTGGAGCGCTTGAAGAAGTATATTAAGTTCAAGGAGGGCTTTGTGAAATATGCTACCCATCAGTTGCCACCAGCAGAGGAGCAGGAGGTGCTTGATGCTATGAACTATGTCATCAGCTGTGCTCCTGATAATAAGGCAGTGATATACACAGAGGCCCGTGAGATACTTAATGTGCCAAATTCAGTGTGTCAGGAACTCGTAGCAGCCATGGATGATGAGAATCCGAAGAAGTGGTATCTCCGTGGTATGTTGGAGGCTGATTTGGAAGAGCAGCGTCTTGGTGAGCCTAAGAAGCCAGACTATGTTCCAAACTATCTCGCATTCTTTAACCACAGCTTTGAGCTGGAGCCATCATACAAGTGGCTTTACCTTGCCGATGGTCAGGTAAGTGATAAGTTGCGTGAGAAGTTCAAGTATAGCAAGAAGAAGAAAGAACGTTATCATGAGATATTCAACAACCTTGTAACATTGAAGAATGGTGCGGGAGGTGCATCTGATGACGTTATTGAGATAAGTGGTGATGATGATGAAGAAGAAGTAGCTGAAGGCGCTGATCAGGCATCTACAGATGCAGAGGGAAGTGATAATGCTACAGAAAATGCTGAATCTAAGTAAAACGATGAATAAAAAAATTGTTTTGGTCGCACTGACAGCTTTGCTGTTAGGACTGCAGAGTAATAATCCGCTGAAGGCTGTTCCTGCGGTAAATCCTTTGGATCCTGCTTCTTTGAAAGCAATAGATCCTTTGGATACACTTGATGAGGAAGACATTCAGGCAATGCGTGACACTATTAAGATGTCACGTAAGAATCTTGCTCGCGGTACAAATGCAGTGAATGCTTTGGATTATAGTGTCAGAGACTTTTATAAGCCAAAGGGCTATCAATTCTACAAGGGCATATTGCAGAATTTGTATTACGGCGTGTCTGCAGGCTACGAGCAGGTTTTACCTCAGGCAGAGAATGCTCCGAAGTTGAATGTTGTTCAGGTTATGGGGCAGGTTGGCACAAGACTTGACAAGCTAAACAGCTTGCGTATCAGTCTGGGTGCTGGTTGGGGTTATAACTATCAGCGTGGTCTCCGTATGGCTCGTGTGTCAGGCCGTTTGGATTACATGCATGATATAACCACTCACTTTGAGGGTTATAACTCTTCACGTTGGCTTGATGTCCAGTCATTGGTAGGTATAGGTGCTAACTATACTTTCTTCAATGGTACAGGCAGAAAGAAGTTTGCTCCAGAGGCTCATACTGGTGTTCAGTTGAAAATATTCACCGGTCCTCACGCATACTTGAATGTTGAGCCATACATTGGTATTGGTGGTCCTCAGATGGATTATGAATACTTACGTAACTGGCGTGGCTTTGACCTTTTCTATGGTGCAAACCTTACATATGAGTTTAGTCTGAATGACAATCTCTCAAAGGCTGCTCGTGTTAAGTTTATGCTCTCTCGTCTGGAGAAATTCCCAGAGGAGACATATGAGACAAATGAGTTGTGGCGTCGTCCATGGTTTGTGGAGTTCTCTGGCGGTCTTAACTGGAGTGAGAAGACTACATTAAAAGAGTACACACCTAAGTCTGCTACAGGACATACTACAACAATAAGTATCGGTAAATGGTGGTCACCAGTATTAGGTTTCCGTTTCTCTGGTTTTACTCAGATAGCTAAGCGTCAGCAGATTGACTATGAGGGACAGGGATGGGATGCTTATCCTCATGGTGATATGACAGAGACCTTTAATACTCACTATATGGGTATCCGTGCGGAGGCATTGTTCAATCCGTTAGGTTTCTTCTACAAGTCATTTAGCTGGAACCAGCCATTTGGTGGTTATGTATTCTTTGGTTTGGGCTATGGTACATTGTCAAAGTACAAGCGTACATTCGTAGAGAAGTATCGTGTGGGTACAGAGTCTTACAGCTTCGGTGCTCATATATATGGATATATCAACCCAGACCTTCAGGTCTTCATAGAGCCACGTTACTCTCACAGTGTGTACACTCAGGATGATCGTCTTCGTGATATGAACCACGTGGCATTGAACCTCGGTCTTACGGTTATGATTCGCAGTCCACACTATCGTCCAGTTGAGGAGATGGACCAGGTGCAGCACTATACTTATAAGGTAAACAAGGGTGTACGTGTCGGTATCGCAGCAGGTATTCCTATGTTGTCTCGTCGTTACAGCGATTGGGGTGCAGGAGATTTCGAGTGGACAGCACAGGGTTGGTTTGACTATACCTTTAACACATACCTCGGCATCCGTGGTAGTGTTAACTTGATGAACACCAGCAGAAATGAGCTGATGCCATACAATGCTCACTATATACGTGAGGATGGTGTGATGTGGTCTGAGAGTCATAATGGTCTTGTTAAGGTAAACAGAAACACCCTGTTTGGTGCTCTTGATATTGAGGCAAACCTGATGAACTTGTGTGCTGGTCGTATGAACAAGCGTAAGTTTGAGTTGCATGCGTACGTAGGTCCTGCCATTATGTGGTTAGGTTCACAGAAGAACACAGTAGCAAGCACAGAGCCTGTTGCACCTGGTGGTAAGAATACTGCGGTTGACTTTGAGGATGATAAGAATTGGTACTTCGGTGTCAATGGTGGTTTCAAACTGGCTTATCCAATAGGCAAGAAAGGCGTTTCTGTATTCTTTAACCCTGAGGTTTACTTCATAGCGCAGAATCAGATGTACGATATACGTGGTTTCAACACCATATCTATCACAGACCGTCTGCACTTGTATGAGTCACTTAACATAGGTGTACAGTACAAGATTGGTAAGCTTCGTCGTGATCCTAAGGTCGTTAAGGCTATTCACGAGCGTCATGATGCTCGTTACAAGAGTCGTCAGTTACGCGCTGTGGAGAAGTACAATGCTAAGTATGCTAAGCGTATTGCAAAGCAGCATAAGAAGAGATAATAGAAAAGCATAACAAGTAAGATTAAAGTCGTTGGTATGACATTTAATAGATTATATATAGCAGCAGTCCTTTTGTTTACACTGTGTATTTACACCGTTAAGGCCTCTATGGTGCAAAGGACTGACGATGAGCCTACAACTGAGAATGTAGAGGCGTCAGCCACTTCTGATGCTACTGTAAATTCTGATAATGCCGTTGCAGATAATGCAGGTAGTGATACAGAGGAGGCGAGCGAATCAAAAAAGGCATCAAAGAAGAAGTCTTCAAAAGCGAAGAAGGTTGTAGGTGCTCAGAAGATGTCAAAGGAGGCAGATGCTGTACAGGCAGCTTTGGCTGTAGTGTTGCATAAGTACTCTACACAGGCTGATACTATAGCAAATGAATTGTCAGCACGTTTCAAAGAGGATGCTGATATGCAGACTGCCATTGCTCGTGCTTATTTCCGTAATAATGAGCGTGAGAAGACACGTAGATATCTTGACAAGGCTTTTAATATTGATGAAAGCTTCTCACCAGCATATATATTGAAAGGTGATATGTATGGCGAGTGGGATGTTGACTCTGCTTGTCTATGGTTTGACAAGGCTATAGCTGTTGACTCTCTTAATCCTATACCATACGTTAAGTATGCTACGGTGATGTCTCGTAAGGATATGGACAAGGCTAAGGAGAAGTTAGAGGAACTTCGCTTGGCAGTACCAGACTACAACGTGGATATTGAGATTGCCATGCTCTACAATAAGCAGGGTAATGATGCCGAGGCAGCAGCTGCTATGGCAAATGTCGATCCTAATACGCTGACGATGAACCAGCTTATTCAGTTCGTACAGAACTGTTATTGGAGCCAGGACGATATGAAGTGTATGGAACTGTGTCTCGTTGGCTGTAATCGTTTCCCGCAAAATAAGGGTTTTGACAGACTTTATTTCTGGAGTGCTACACGTCAGAATATGTATGCGGAGGCTTTAGAGCACGGAAAAATATGGTTTGAGGATGCAAAGGACTCAGTTAACTCTGTGGACTATTACTCATTAGGTTCTTGTTACCTTGGCTTGTCACGTGTTGACGAAGCATTTGAGACATACTCAAAGATTCCGAGCTGTACCGACTACTTCGTACCTCAGATGGATGGTCAGATACGTCAGACACTTAACCGTCGTATAGAAGCGTTGAAAGGTGAGCATCGTTACAAGGAGGCTTTGGAACTGTATCGTATATTCATGGATAAGTATCCGTCATCAGACAAGGCTTATATGCTTTATCAGTATGCCGCTATCTACCGTGACTGGCAGGATGGCTTGCAGGGCGATGAGAAACTCTCTGTCATTAACCAGATGTTCAAAGTATATGACCAGTTGGAGACAGAATATCCAAATTGGGAAAATCTGCATTATGTGCTTTACACTCATGCCCGTTGGACCTATGCTTATTTTGACCCGGAGAACACCCAGTGTCTGGCAGAGCCATATTATCAGAAGTTGTATGACTACTGTGTTTCAAGAGAGGAACAGACAGACCAGTTAAAGAGCATGGAGATAGAGGCTTGTCGTTATCTTGCATCTGTAGCATACTTTACACGTCATGATCTTAAGACAGCTCGTGTATGGTGGAACAGAATCCTTAATATAGATCCTGAGGATGAGACTGCTCTGAAGGCATTGAAGACGATTAAGAAGTAAAAGAATAATACAAACGTAATATAGAAAGATATTAGGAAAAGACTCTGTTAAGTATTTTGCACAAGAAATGCTTTACAGAGTTTTTTTTGTATAAGCAATGAAACGTCAGGACACAGTTATAAGTTGTATAGATTGGTACACGATAATCGCCTATGTGATATTGTTAGCATTTGGTTGGATTAGTGTGTGCGGAGCCACCTATTCTTTTGAGGAAGCAGACCTGTTCTCGCTTGACACCCGTTCAGGTATGCAGATAGTGTGGATATTCACCAGTTTGTTGCTTGCAACGTGTCTGTTGCTTATAGATAATAAGCTATATGAAACCTTTGCCTTCGCTATATATGTGGTATTGCTGTTGTTGCTATTTGCTACGATATTCAATCCGCATGAGATAAAAGGTTCGCGTTCATGGATAGTAATGGGACCGTTACGCCTTCAACCGGCGGAGTTCGCTAAGTTTGCCACAGCGTTAGCCATAGCAAAGTTCATGTCAGGCTATCGGTTTAGCATAGAGCGTTGGCAGGACCTTGCTAAGGTCATAGGCATGATATTACTCCCTATGATACTTATTGTAATGCAGAAGGAAACGGGTTCAGCTTTGGTGTATGCCTCGTTCTTCCTGATGTTGTATCGTGAGGGTATGACCGGCAGCTTCCTGTTTACGGGCATAGCGATGGTATCTTACTTCGTGATAGGAATACGTTTTGCAGAGCCATTATTATGGGGAACCCCTACGCATGTAGGTCCGTTCGTAGTGCTATTGCTGATACAGTTCTTTACGTCAGTGCTGGTACTGGTGTACTGTAAGGCAAGAAAAGAAGCCCGCAATATAATACTCACCTCGTTCGGAGTCACTATCCTTGCTCTGCTGTTCTCACGTTTCATCATACCTTTTGATATCTTATGGGTGCAGTGCGTATTGACATTCCTGATGGTGTCTTATCTCGTCGGTTTATGGATATATGCCAATAAGAGGGAGTACTTTTTTATTACCCTTTTCGCTATTACGTCGGTAATATTCTTCTTCTCTGCATCTTATGTTCTGAACAATGTTATGGAACCGCACCAGCGTGTACGTATCAATGTCCTTTTGGGATTAGAGGAAGACCTTGCTGGTGCAGGTTATAACGTACACCAGAGTGAGATAGCGATAGGTTCTGGCGGAGTATGGGGCAAAGGCTTCCTTAACGGTACGCAAACAAAATTGAAATTCGTGCCGGAGCAGGAGACCGACTTCATTTTCTGTACTGTCGGAGAGGAAGAGGGATTTGTCGGTTCAGCCGCAGTCTTGATAGTATTCTTATTCTTGATACTACGACTCATACACCTTGCTGAGCGCCAGACGAGTCCGTTTGGCCGTGTTTACGGTTACTGTGTAGTCAGCATATTCTTATTCCATCTGTTTATCAATATAGGAATGGTGTTAGGCTTGACTCCGGTTATTGGTATTCCGTTACCGTTCTTCAGCTATGGAGGTTCTTCTTTATGGGGATTCACATTGTTATTGTTTATCTTCCTGCGTATTGACGCCAGCCGAAAACTGATAAATGCGTAATAAGCCACACTTCCCTTGTGTGTCAAGAACATCGTTTCGTAACAGACATTACCATGTAGGGTAGGGCGGCGCTGTGCTCAATGCCCACAGAGCACACTGTAATAACGTGTCGCAAAGCGAGTCAAATTAAACAGGTAGAACCTCAGACATCCATGAGGCACTGTCCAGCTATGATCGTCAATGAGTGTCAATTAGAACAAGTAATCTATTGACGGTAAAATGTTATATTATAGGCGCTAAATTAGCAAAACAGAACGTGAAACACCATAGAAAGAGTTAATTTTCCCCCTTGAATACTTTGATATGTAAGAACTTATTTGTATTTTTGCAAATTATATCCCCTTAGTGAGAAAATGGAAAGTAACTTCGTAGATTATGTAAAGATACAGTGCCGCTCTGGTAAGGGCGGCAAGGGTAGTATGCACCTCAAGCATATAAAATATAATCCTAACGGCGGTCCCGACGGTGGCGACGGCGGCAAGGGCGGCAGTATCATCTTGCGTGGTAATCACAATTACTGGACACTCCTGCATCTGCGTTATCAGCGCCATATCTTCGCTGAGCATGGCGGTAACGGCGGCAAGGACAAGTGCCACGGCACCGACGGCAAGGATGTATATGTGGATGTACCGTGCGGTACGGTGGTGTATAATGCCGAGACGGGTAAGTTCGTCTGCGATGTCATGGAGGATGGTCAGGAGGTCGTACTGCTCAAGGGCGGCCGTGGTGGTCTGGGCAACTTCCAGTTCCGTACGTCAACAAACCAGGCACCGCGCTTTGCACAGCCTGGCGAACCTATGCAGGAGATGACCGTTATCATGGAGCTGAAGCTCCTTGCTGATGTCGGTTTGGTGGGACTGCCTAACGCTGGTAAGTCCACACTGCTGTCATCGCTCTCCGCTGCCAAACCAAAGATAGCCAACTACCCCTTCACTACGCTGGAGCCATCGCTTGGCATCGTCAGCTATCGCGACCATCAGTCATTTGTCATGGCTGACATACCGGGTATAATAGAGGGAGCAGCAGAGGGTAAGGGACTCGGACTGCGTTTCCTGCGTCATATAGAGCGTAACTCTTTGTTACTCTTTATGGTGCCGGGCGATACCGATGATATAAAGAAGGAGTATGAGCTGTTGCTTAACGAGTTGGCACAGTTTAACCCTGAGATGCTGCAGAAGCACCGCGTACTCGCTGTCACCAAGTGCGACCTGCTTGATGACGAGCTCATGGAGATGCTCCGCCACGATTTGCCTCAAGACCTTCAGGTGGTGTTCATCTCTGCCGTTACTGGTATGGGCTTGGACGAACTGAAAGACATACTGTGGGAGGAACTCAACAGTGAGTCAAACAAGATAAAGGGTGTCATCGCCGAGGATACCCTCGTACACCGTGACAAGGATATGTCATACCTCGCTGCAGAGGTGTATGCAGAGGACCGCCTTGCCGATGAGGAGATAGGAATAATAAACGAAGACGAAGACGAAGACGAAGACGGGGACGAGATAGAGGACCTTGAGGACTTCGAGTATGTATGATGCCGGGTGACGCTTAATGTAGGTGGGAATTAATAGAACCCACCTGTTGAAAGAGCATGACATTGGCAGTAAGGTACTATGATATATTATAATTTAGGAGAAAACATCACATCATTTACTACAGACCGCACCATAGGACGTGACGAGACACGCCTCTTGGGCTGTCTGCCTGTTCGTGCAAGCCGGTTGGTATATCCGCATCAGACGCATACCGACCGCATAGCCGTCATTGACTCTCAGATGCTCTCCCTCTCCGTGTCTGAGTGCAAGGCACGCCTTGAGGGCATAGACGCCGTGATATCTGACCAGTGTGGAGTGGCTATGGGCATAAGCACCGCCGACTGCATCCCGGTCCTGGTATATGATGCAGCACATCATGCTGCCGCCGCCATCCATGCAGGGTGGCGTGGCACTGTGGCACGGATAGTAGAGAAGACGCTGGCGGTTATGGCTGACACCTATGGTACGGTGCCCTCTCAGTGCGTAGCTGCTATAGGACCAGGTATCAGCCAGGACAGCTTTGAGGTAGGCCAGGAGGTCGTTGACCAATTTGCCGAGGCTGGTTTCCAGATGGACCAGTATGTCATTATGAAACGCAAGCCACATATAGACCTGAAGGCTATAAACCGTGAGCAGTTGCTCAACAGTGGCTTAGAGGCATGTAACATAACAGTGTCTGATGTCGATACATATACAGATAGCCGTTATTTCTCAGCCCGCAGGGAACAGCTGCCGCCTGCTGCTGACGGTACGGTGGTGAAGTGTGGCAGAATACTCAGCGGCTTTGTCCTTACTGCAAAGAATAATTAAGAAATCCAGAAAGCTAAACAATAAGAAGGGAGAATAATGAAAAGACTAAAACCTACAATCGCTTTTTCTGACAAACTGCGCCTGTTAATGCTCTACATAGTGTTGGCAGTCACTGTGCCGGCTATGTCATCTGATTATATTTACAGGTATCAGCATTATGATGACATGAACGGCATGACGCAGTGGCATGTCACCAAGATGCTGCAAGACAAGCAGGGCTTCATGTGGTTCTCTACATGGAATGGCCTGAACCGTTTCGACGGTTACGACTTCGTTGTCTTCAAGTCTCGTCCCGGTGATGGTAATGAAATCACCAGCGACAGAATACGCAACATTCTCTTAGGTGAGGATGGCAATATATACTGTGCCAACGGCGACGATGTATGGCGCTTCAACCTCTCCACCTATAGGTTTGAGCCTGTTGACTCTGTTCTCGCAGAGCGTTTCAGAGCCCGACTTGACAGTGATGCAGCGATGTACAGAGACTCACGCGACTATCAGTTTGGCGACTATACTTTCAGTGGTGTGCGCATGTATATGCAAGACCTTCAGAAGAACCATTGGTTTATGGAGCGTTTCGGTGTCACATGTATGTCCCAGCAGTTGGTCAACAGCCGATATCTTGAATGTGTGCCCCGCAGTACAGTGCGTGGCTTGTTCCGTGACAATAAGAAGCGCATTTGGGTAGGTACACGTGATGCCAACGTGGTTGTGGTACTTGACAGTATGGCCAATTTTATCGGTTATCTCGGCCGCGATGGTCATCTTCATAAAGAGCTTACTACATTCGCTCCTACTTACTCGTTCTTTCAGCAGAAGAACGGAACAATATGGATAGGCACCAAGCCCGACGGCTTGTACCGCCTCCGCGAGACCGCCGACGGTGTGTTCTCAGTGGAGCATTTCACTAAGGGTACCGCTGCCGAGATAAAGGCTGGTAAGACACTTAACAGTACAGACATATATGCATTCCATGAGGACAAGAAAGGCAGACTGTGGATAGGCACGCAGGCAGGGGGAATAAATCTTCTTGTCAACCCTAATGCTGAAGCTAACCAACTGCATTTCCTTAACTATGAGAATACCTTTACCTCATATCCTACTAAAAATCTCTATATGCGTCGTCTGATGTCGACAGGTAATGGTATGATGCTCGCCACCACCACCGAGGGACTGCTGTTCATCAACGGAATAGACGGGGACCCTCGCAAGGTGACATTCACCCTGCATCAGAGGGAGTCTAATCGTTCTTCCTCACTCTCGTGCAGCGCTGTCATGGATATGCTGATTGACCGTAAGGGCCGTATCTTTATCTCTACTGAGAGTGGAGGAGTCAATATGCTTCTCACCAAGGACCTCACGTCAAAGGAATATGAGTTTACGCACTATGGCACGGAGAACGGTATGGGTTCCGACGCCGCCCTGGCAATGACAGAGATAGGCGACGAGATATTGGTGCAGTGTAATAACCAGATTACGCGCATAAATGCCGATCTTAACACAATAGAGAACTTCAATACTGCATTCTTCCCCATCAGCTCACGTTTCTCTGATGCCGAACCGATGTTGTTGAGAGACGGCCGCTGGCTGTTGACGTTGGAGGACGGCGTGGCTGTGGTGTCAGAGAAGGTGTTCCATCAGCAGCCATACGTTCCACGTATTGTCCTCACATCATTTGACAAGCCAAACTTATCAATAGATTATTCTGCAGAGCTTCAGGACACGTTGTATCTCTCATCATCAGAGCGCGATGTTACGATAGGCTATGCGGCGTTAGACTTCGCTTCAAATAAAAGCATACGCTATGTCACCCGCCTAACAGAAGAGAAACACTGGTGGCAGAGGGATACAGAGGAGGAGTGGTCTGACCCTACCGCCAACCATACCCTCACGCTTTACAATATCTCTCCGGGTACATACACCCTGGAGATACGCTCCACAAATGCCGATGGCATGTGGGTGAATAATGTGCGCACCCTTGTCATCATTGTCAAGCCTATGTTCTGGGAGACTATATGGGCATATATCCTTTACCTGTTGGTTATCATAGGCATCCTTGGGGCAATAAATTACACCTACAGGCATATAAAGAAGTTGAAGCGTCAGCGTGAGGAGAACCTGCAGGCATATCTGGAACTGCTCAACAGAAGTCAGCAGCAGGAAAACTCTATGGAGGAACAGCATCATGTGGAGCCTACTCCTATCGTCAATGAGGAAGACGACGCCTTCATGCAGCGCCTTATGGAGTTCATTGAGGAGAATATGGACGACAGTGGCATCGGTGTTGACGAGATGGCGAGTGCTACGGCTACCTCACGCTCATCGCTCAATCGTAAGATGAAGCAACTCCTGGGTGTCACGCCAGCCGACTTCCTGAAGGAGGCGCGTATCAAACGTGCATGTCAGTTGCTCGCCACCACCATGCGTGGTGTCAACGAGATAGCCTACGGCTGCGGATTCTCTGACCCTAAGTACTTCTCTAAGTGCTTCAAGGCGGCGGTTGGTATGTCGCCTACAGAGTACCGTACGAAGAAACAGTCGGGTGACCTTACCTGACCTAGATGACAACTAAGTGACACTACTCGTCACTCCTAATACAAGCTGTCACCTCACTACTGTGAGGTGACAGCTTTTTTGTTAAACGCACACTCTCACTACGTAGCCGACCACAGATAACACAGATTACATGGATTTTTTGAGAACACGAATAACTCGAATAACACGAATATTCTCCCACAGATAACATAGATTTACACAGATTTTTCTTGAACAACGGATTGAAACGGATTATACGGATTGCACGGATTATTTTTTTTACAGGAATTACTAGAAATTGACTATGAATTAATCAGGAATTATAATCTTGGAAAATATTATTAATGAAAAATTTCTGAATAATTTCTGACCATTTCTGTTAAATAA
>JAEEGF012290350.1_pt1 | contig 27202 bp, 27 predicted proteins | sample 9134171 | NCBI WGS metagenome assembly JAEEGF01 (sample SAMN16246542, study PRJNA631951) | gut metagenome | biome: gut microbiome; feature: rumen; material: AP-attached | host: Bos | place: Iran: Karaj | collected 2018-10 | reverse complement strand
TTCGCTTGAGGCCTTTAATCTGTTTGATAATAAGCAATATGCTACCGGTAGTATATATGTGATATTGAGCTGTGGCTGCTGCATTTTAGGAATACTATGCGGCAGGAAGATTGCTTCTGTTATAAAATTTTAATCGACGAATATATTTCAGTTAAAACTGACTAAGAATCAGAGTTTGTGGAGAGCAATAATCATATGAAAAGAGCATTTAAGATAATTGGAAAGGTGCTTCTTGCAATCATAATATTACTAATCTTTTTCGTTTTAATAGTGTTTATATACAATAGAATTATGCTGAGAAAGGAAAAGCCACTATTGGAAGAACCTCTTGGAAAAATGATAGAAGTAGATGGATATAATATGTGCATATACTCTGAGGGGGAAGGCGAACACACATTAGTATTTCTTTCCGGTTCAGGAACTGCTTCTCCGATACTTGATTTCAGAAGTCTTTATAGCTTGTTAAGTGATGATTATAGGATAGTAGTTATTGAAAAATTTGGTTATGGTTTCAGTGATATAGTAAATACTGAAAGGTCATTTGATACATTATTAAGACAGGACAGAGAAGCTCTTTCAAAGGCTGGAATTGATGCTCCGTTTGTTCTTTGCCCTCACTCAATGTCCGGACTTGAGGCAATACTTTGGGCACAGGAATATCCGGATGAAGTCGAAGCAATTGTAGGTCTTGATATGTCTTTGCCACGCGCTTATGACAATTTTGATTTATCAAAAACTGAGCGATTTGAAAAAATCGCAGCTATTGGACGGGAGATTGGGATTGTCAGATTATACTATTCTGACAGCTTGCTTCCTCAAGGACTTTCAGAAGATGAAAAAAGATTATATAGAGCCATAGGCTGTAAAATAGCTGTAAACGATGCAGTGATAAATGAAGGATTTGCTATCCCTGGTGCCGTTGAAAAAATTGACGGAGTTCCTAAGCCTGATATACCAATGTTGATGTATGTATCTGACGGAAAAGAAACAGGCATTGAAAAGTGGGTGGATATACAAAAAGAGTATGCTTCTGAACTGTCAAATGCAACGGCTATTGAACTTGATTGCGGACACTATGTTCATAATTATAAGCAGGAGCAGATAAGCAAGGAAATGAAGGAATTCATAAATAAAATTTAGTGATAAATTATTCAGAAATATAGAAGATAAATTATCCATTGTTTGATTTAATTTGAGTAGTAGGTGATTGAGATGCATTTTGTTGATGCTAAGGGAATACTTACCGGAAGCGGTGGGCATTTCGGAATGAACATATATAGGGGATGTTCACACGGATGTATTTATTGTGATAGCCGCAGTAAATGCTATCAGTTTACTCACGCCTTCGAAGATATTGAGGTTAAGCAGAATGCACCGGAATTACTTGAAGTGGCGCTTAAGTCCAAGAGAAAAAAAGCTATGATAGGTACGGGAGCCATGTTTGATCCGTACATGCATTGCGAATCTGATTTGAGACTTACAAGAAAATGTCTTGAAATTATCAAAAGATATGGATTTGGAGCGGCAATCCATACAAAGTCTGACAGAATTCTTGAGGATATCGATCTTCTGGATGAAATAAATCAAAATGCAAAGTGCGTTGTGCAGATTACTCTTACAACATATGACGACGAGCTTTGCAGTATTATTGAGCCGAATGTTTGTAATACCAAGAGACGTATAGAAGTTCTTGAAGAATTAAGAAAAAGAGGTATACCTACATTTGTTTGGATCAGTCCTATACTACCTTTCATTAATGATACCGAGGAAAATGTCAGGGCAATTCTAAATGAATGTGTACGCGTTGGTGTTAAAGGAATTATTTGTTTTGGTATGGGGCTTACTCTGAGAGAAGGAGACAGAGAGTACTACTATGCCGCGTTGGATAAACACTTTCCGGGACTAAAGAAAAAGTATACGGAAAACTACGGTAATTCCTATGAGTTGCCAAGTCTAAATGAGAAGAAACTTATGGCTATTATGAGTGAGATTTGCAAGAAAAGTAACATGCTTTACACTCCGGATGCGTGCTTTAAATTTATGAATGAATTACCGGAAAAATGTGAGCAAATGAGTATCTGGGATTAGAAAAAAGGACTTTATGTATATGAATAAAAAAGGCAGATACATTTCTGCCTTTTTTATTGTTGATAAAGAGAATTTAATGTGGTAAAGTTTGTATATACAACCGTGTGTATATACAAACCAAAGCGGAGGGTAATTATGACAATAAGTGAAAGATTGTTTAAAATAATGGATGAAAAGGATGTTTCGATACCTGATTTATCCAGAATGACTGGAATATCAAGACATACAATCTTTGACTGGCATAAGAAAAATACTAACCCTAGCTCAGATAAAATCTTGATTATTTGCAGGGCTTTAGATATTACCGCGGAACAATTACTTTCCGGAGAAGGTATAGACGATGTATCTGAAATTGAACCTGTTACAGATAAAGTTGTTTTTGACGTGGCGGGAGCTAAATTGCTGGAGGATTATCATGGAATGAGGGAAGACCAAAAAAGAAGGCTTCTTGCATATGTTGAGGCACTAAAGAAAATAGAAAAGTTAGAGGAACTGGAGTGACTGAAAGCTTTGAAAAGAAATGTTGAAATTATAACGGAAAGTAATGGTAAAAAAATAGTAAGAATTAAAGATATTAGGTTTAAAGGCAAACGTTCGATAGACTGGGAAGATGTAAAAAGTTATCTTAAAGAATACATTGGTGATATGTACAAAACCTTTGACGGCGAGGACATGATTTTTATAGGCGCTGATCTTCCTAATGAGTATACAGGATCTAGGTATACTTATAAATTAATGGGAGCAATAGCTAAAGCAAAAGCAAATGCAGCGCAGGGGATACCGGAAATGATAGAAATTGCTGATAATAAGCGTTTCAGGGAAAATCAAGATGAAAGGCATGTTCGTAATGCGCGATATGGTTGGTACCGATATGATTCTAGATTTGAAATACCGGTATTAGATGAAATGGGTAATATAGAACGGTATAATTTATTTAAAGCCACTATGCTGGTGAGACATTCTGCAGATGGTAAAATGTATTTATATGATGTTTTAGACATAAAAAAAGAAATGAGCAACTCCCTCGACTCATAAAGAGTTTACCGGACAAAAAAACCCATTTCATATTTGGAGAATAACAGAAAAGGTAGAAAAAGTCAATGCATAATATTGAACTTAAAACAAAGCGCTTAACATTACGTCCGATTTGGCTTGGGGACGAAAAAGAAATACATGAATATGCAGGAGATAAGAGCATTACTATGATGTTCTATCTTCCCAATGATACCTTTGAGGAGACCTGCTATTTTGTTAAAAGTAACGTCGAAGAATGGAATTCACCTGATCAATTGGATTTTGAATTTGTAATTATTTACGAGGGCAAAATTATAGGTGGTTGCGATGCGGATTTAAGCCACAGTGAAGATCACTCTTATGCCACTCTCGGTTGGATTATTAATAAAGAGTATAGAAATCGAGGATTTGCATCTGAGGCTGCAGAAACGCTTTTGAACTTTGCTTTTGATAACCTGAATATAGATAAAGTATATGCTCAATGCGATGTTGAAAACTCTGCATCCTTTGGGGTTATGAAGAAAATCGGAATGACCTGCGTAAATGATAAAGGAACGAGGACTTATCCCAAAACAGGTAAGGTATCGGGAGAATATACTTGCCTAATTACTAAAGACGAATGGAAAATAAAAAATATGTTTTTTGAAAATGCTTATTTTATTATCGGAACTTCTTATGCCGGAAAATCGACAATGGTTAAAGAACTTGCGAAAAAATATAACGGCATAGCTTGTGAAGAAAATTATCATGATGATTACGAGGGAGAGCTTGATAAAGAAGAATTTCCCTGCTTAACATATACGAGAGACCTTGAGGACTGGCATGATTTTATCAGAAGATCTCCGCAGGAATATAAAGACTGGATTGACGGTGTAAAGAAAGAATGCGAAATTATAGAGCTTAGAATGCTTCCTGAGATATGCAATCAGGGCAAAAAGGTTTTTGTTGATACAAATATCAGCATCGAAACTCTTAAGAAAATCGCACCATTTAATCATACTCTTGTTATGCTGTCAGATCCTGAGATTCCTATTCATAGATTCTTTGACAGACCGGACCCTGAAAAACAGTTCTTGTACAGACTGATTATGGAGGAGCCGGATCCTGAAAAGGCTATGGAGAATTATCGCGAAGGATTGAAACTTATCTGTTCACAGGAAGCGTATGATGAGATGGAAAAATCAGGCTTTAACGTGATTTACAGGGATGAGAACAGGACGATAGAACAGACTGTATCCCTGGCTGAGAAAGCATTTGGTTTATAATACTGACTTTCATACGTAAATGTGCTATACTGTAAAAGTGTGATTTCTGCCCTTCAGGGCAAAAGAGTACTTTGTAGATTTAATAATTCAGAATGTTTTGCAATATATTGACGTAAGGAGATATTAAAATGCGTGCATTAAAGATTATTTCTACAGTTCTTTTAGTGGCGGCTTTATCGGCTGCTCCATGCTACGCTGAATCAGTACCTGAATATATGAATGCCAGCGGTATTGTAAACCGCGAGATATCGGTAAACCCTGCAGAGAAAAGTGAGGGTTTTACTGCCGTTCTTTATGATAATACCAACGGACTTCCGACATCTGAAGCAAATGCCATCGCTGAAACCAGTGAGGGCTTCATTTGGATTGGAAGCTATGCGGGACTTATACGATATGATGGTAACACTTTCGAGAGAATGGATTCTACCGGCGGTCTTACCAGTATTAAGTGCCTCTATGTAGACAGCAAGGATCGTCTCTGGATTGGAACAAACGATAACGGCGTTGCGGTTATGGAACGTGGAAACATCAGAAGATGGACCAAGCTTGACGGTATGAAATCTGCTCACACCAGAGCCATCACAGAGGATGACAACGGAGTTATTTATATAGCTACTGCCGGTGGAATCATGATGATTGATTCTAACTTTAATCTTTCATCAATGGAGGATCCCAGAGTTGCTGAAGCGGATATGCGCGACATCCGTAAAGGCGCAGGCGGTATTATTTATGGCGTAACCGATAACGGTGATGTCATGACCATCAGTGACGGTGAGCTTTTGACTTATATTACGTCGGAAGATAACCCCGTTGGCGGTGCGGGAACCATATTTCCCGATCCTGACAGAGAGGGTATTATTTATCAGGAAGCTACCGACTTTTTAGTTCATATCGTAGATTCCAACAATGGTTATGCAGAGCTTAAAACCATTGATATTGCACCTCTCAAATACGTAAAATGTATGGAATACATCGATGGAAAGATCTGGATTTGCGCAGGTAATGGAATCGGTGTATTGGATAACGATGAATTCTCTACAGTCACCAACCTTCCCATGAATAATAATGTCTGCCATGTTATGACAGACTATCTTGGTAACCTTTGGTTTGCTTCTACCCGTCAGGGTGTTATGAAGGTTGTTCCCAACCAGTTCTCTAACCTTTCAGATTGGTACGGACTTTCTGAAATGGTTGTAAACTCAACTTGCTATTTGGATGACAAATTGTTTGTCGCTACAGATGCAGGTCTTATTGTGCTGGATGATAAGAACGTTGTATCAAGTATGCCGCTAAAGAGTGCAAAAACTGCATTGGGAGAGGAACTTGAATCAAAGGACCTCATTGAACTCCTCAGCGGAGCCAGAATTCGTTCTATTGTTAAGGACAGTAAAGACAGGCTTTGGATTTCTACATGGCGTACCAATGTAGGTTTAGTCTGCTATGATCACGGCGATGTTCTTTCCTTTAACGAGGCTGAAGGCCTTATTAACTACAGCATCAGAGCGGTTCATGAATGTGAAGACGGATCCATCCTTGTTGCACTTACCGGTGGAGTCAGTGTAATTAAAGGTGATAAAGTAGTTGCTTCCTACGGAAGAGAAGACGGAATTACAACTGTAGAGAGCTTGTGCGTTACGGAAGGACCTAATGGGGATATTGTTCTCGGAAGTAACGGTGGCGGTATTTATGTAATAAATGAAGATGGTCTAAGAAACATAAACGTTGAAGAGGGATTGCCATCGGATATCGTTATGCGACTTAAAAACGATCCTGAGAGAGAGTTGATTTGGATCGTTACCAGTAATGCGATAGCATACATGGATTACGATTATAATGTTACCACGGTTGAGAAGTTCCCCTATCCCAACAACTTTGATATGTTTGAGTCAAAGAGCAATGATATGTGGGTACTAAGCAGTAACGGTATCTATGTTGTGCCTACAGAGGAACTTATTGCCAATGGTGATTTGAATCCTGTGTTCTACGGTACCGCCAGCGGATTGTCTTGCATCGCTACTGCGAATTCCTACAGTGATTTAAACGATGACGGTACTCTTTATATTGCCGGCAGTACCGGTATTTGCAGTGTAAATATCGACCAACCTTTTGAGGATGTTAACGATCTTAATGCGGTTGTGCCTTTTGTAGAAGCAGACGGCAGAGTAATATATCCTAACGAGTCAGGTGTAATTACGATTCCTGCTGATACACAGAAACTTACCTTATACGGATTTGTTTATAACTATTGTTTGTCCGATCCGCAGGTAACATATCAGTTGGAGGGATTTGATTCTCACAGCACAACCATTAACAGAAGCGAAATGCTTCCCCTTGACTACACAAACCTTCGTGGCGGCAAGTACAATTTTGTAATGCAGCTGAAGGATTCACTTGGTCGAGGAAATAAAGAAGTTTCTGTAAAAATCGTAAAAGAGAAAGCTTATTACGAGGAAACCTGGTTCTATATAGTTCTTGTAGGACTTGCAATTGCGCTGATTTATCTTGTCGTAAAAATGTATATCAGACGTCGAATGAAGGCTATGGAGAAAAAGCAGCAAGAGGCGTTTGAACAGTTCGTACAAACATCTGAAGCTTTGGCAAACGCTATCGATGCAAAGGACAGCTACACCAACGGTCATTCGAGACGCGTTGCAGAGTATTCGGTAGAGATAGCAAAGGCTGCGGGATTGAGCGAAGAAGAGTGTGAGAGAGTATACTTTGCAGGTCTTCTTCATGATGTTGGAAAGATTGGTGTTCCTAACGAAATAATCACAAAAACAAGTAGATTAACTGATGAGGAGTTTGCTTATATTAAGAGACATCCTGCAACAGGAGCGCAGATTCTCTCAAGTATCAAGAAATCACCCTGGCTTAGCATCGGTGCCCATTACCATCATGAGAGATATGACGGAAAGGGCTATCCTGAGGGAAAAGCAGGAGAGGATATTCCTGAGATAGCAAGAATTATCGCCGTTGCTGATGCCTATGATGCCATGACTTCCAACAGAAGCTATCGTAATGCTATTCCCCAGCATATCGTAAGAGAGGAGCTTGTAAAAGGAAGCGGAACACAATTCGATCCCGATTATGCAAGACTCATGATCCATATGATTGATTTGGACAGTGAGTATAAGATGAAGGAGAGCGTATCCGGCGCAAATGTTTCTTCCACAACAAGTCTTCGTTGCGAGAGCATTTATCATGATTGTACGGATGGTGTTGGAATTACCATGAATAAAACGACCATCCACATATGCAGTCAGCCGGATAGCGGATTACCGGAAGAAGAAAGCTTACCTACACTTATTATTTTTGATTCCCTTGATGGCAAGGTACATCCCGGTGAAGAAAACAACAAGAATATTCGGTATGCGGAATATGCCAAGATTCGTCTTGATGGACACGTAGAGGAGGACGACGTCAGAAAGGCAGAGGTTCGTTTCAGAGATAGTGACAGTGACCTTCAGAGAAAATTTGAAGGCGATCCGGAGGAAGGCCAGCATTACAAGATTGAGGCTGTGAGAAACCGTGATCATGTATATTTACGAATCTCCGGAGAAAAGAAAGCATTTGATGTCATCCTTGCACTACCTGATATTTCGAGATATGCATATATTTCAGTAACAGGTGAAAACTGCGAGGTTCATAACATCTTTGTTGATGTGGACACAGAGGAAACTCCTAAAGACTCGATTCCTCGTATAGCCGAGGAAATCAGTTATATCAAGGGACTTCCTTCCGGGGATATTCCAAACATTGAAGTGTATGGCCCGAGGCTTGCAACATCGGAAGTGATACCGATGGTTGATGGAATGACTCTTTCTTTCCATACCGCAAGCTTTACCACGGCATTTCTGGTTTGGCATTGTCCATATATTTGTTTGTTCTCTGCTTATGACGGAAAAATTGGCGGTATGAACTATCGCGAACATCTGCTCCTGAGACTTGACGGCGAAAGCTGGGCAGAGGATACACATACTGAAAATGATGTATCGGTAGAGAGAAAAGACGATTTTGACAACTGGGATGCATGGAAAGAAAAGAATAAGAAAGGCTATGATTGTACCGTAAGTATCCGCAGAGTTAAAGATCGCGTCGTTATGGATACGGAAAATCAGGGCATTTCGATTCATAGCGAAACAGTTATAAGGAACGCTCCGAGAGATCTTTATATAGCGCTTACAGGTGACCAATGCGTTATCACAAATATCAGGATTAGACGATAAGATTACAAAGAAGGCAAGGGAATTATATCCTTTGCCTTCTTTTATTATAACCATCGGCTTGGTATAATAGGAGTGTTGTATATAGGATATTAACGAGGAAACTTGTATGAATATTTATATAGATTTTGATGATTGCCTCTGCGAGACAGCGAGACATTTTTCGGGGCTTGCAAAAGAAATGTTTGGCAAGAATGTTCCCTATGAGAATATAAACTTTTTCAACTTACAAAAATCCTTTTCATTAACGGATGAACAATATGTTGAGTTTATGGCGGAGGGGCATAAACCGGAGGTGCTATTGTCTTATGCAGAGACTCCCGGAGCAACGGAAACAGTAAATGCTTGGTTAAACGAAGGGCATGATATATCAATTATTACAGGAAGACCTTATAGCACTTTTGAACCTTCGAGAGAATGGTTAGATAAGCATGGACTTGAGAGAGTGAAGCTTTATTGTCTTGATAAATACGGACGTGACAGTTTCATTAAAGACAGTGAGTTTAGTTTAAAACTTGAAGATTATTACAAGATGCATTTTGATGTAGCAATTGAGGATTCACCCCATGCTTTTAAGTTTTTTGATCATATTCCGGAATTGAAGGTCTTTGTATACGATCGTCCCTGGAATCATAACGCTGAGTTGCCGGGAGATAACTTTATCAGATGCAGCAGTTGGGAGACAATCAGTAATTTAGTAAAGGATTTATAAGATTTTATGGCAGACGAAAAATCATGCGGAGCAATAGTCTTCACACGAGAAAACGGAATTAGAAAATATGTGATTATACGTGGAACCGGAATGTATCAAGGGTTCTGTGGCTTTCCTAAAGGACACATGGAAGAGGGAGAAACAGAAAGCGAAACTGCATTAAGAGAGGTTAATGAAGAGACCGGACTTGATGTTAAACTCCTCGATGGATTCAGAGAGTGTGATGAACATTTCCTGGCAAGAGAAGGTAGACCGAATGATAAAAAGACCAATGTCTATTTTCTTGCAGAATATCATGATCAGGAGATTAAGGCGCAGCAATCCGAAGTTTCAGAAATAACTCTGATGGAATATGAGAAAGCGCTTAATTGTCTTCAGTCGGAAGAATCAAAGAGAGAACTTGAGGAAGCGGAAAAGTTTTTAAGAGCGCCGTATTTAAAGGAAACTGTTGAATCCGAAAGGCTTACCATGAGACGATTGATGCCCGAGGATTATAAGGCTATGGCTGCTTGGGACATGGATGAAAGAGTTTATAAGTATTTGCTCGGGAATGCATGCAAGTTTTCTGAAGAACCATTGGTTTGGCTCCCTAAGAAAGATCCGACCTCACCCATAAATATATTGATGCTGGTTTCTTCAAAAAAGGATGGTCATGCAGTGGGAATCTATGCAATAAATCATGACCTTGAAAGAGATGTTTGGACTTTATCCTACGTTAACAGATACGACGATTGGGGTAAGGGTTACACAGTTGAAGGAATGAAGGCTCTTATGAAGCATGTAGCCAATGTTTATGGTGCACGAAGCTTTGAAGGAGAGTGTGCAAAAGTAAATGTGGGTAGCGCTAAGGTAATGGAAAAGCTTGGTATGAAGTATGACCACAGTTCTTCATACACGAAAAACGATGGCAGCACAACATTCGAATCAGATGTTTATGTGCTAACAATTAAGGATATTAATGAATTATGAAAAACCATTTAAAAGGTATTACTTGTATTATTATAGCGGGCATCGGTTTTTCTTTTATGACTTTCTTTGTAAGGTTAGCGGGAGATTTACCCACAATGCAGAAAGCCTTTTTCAGAAATGCTTTTGCGCTTGTAGTAGCAGTAGCTACGCTCCTTATTAAGAGAGAAAAATTTGTTATAAAAAAAGAATTTGGAACGGATATTTTATTTAGATGTTTGTTTGGAACAACAGGCCTTATTGCGAATTTCTACGCGATAGATAAGTTGGCTCTTGCAGATGCAAATATGCTGAACAAGTTGTCACCCTTTTTTGCAATTCTTTTATCAATTCCGTTACTAAAGGAGAAGCCGTCGAAACTTGATATTACAGCAACAATAATTGCTTTTATCGGAGCGCTCTTTATCATCAGGCCTACCCCCGGAAATATGGAATTTGTTCCTGCATTGATCGGCTTATATGGTGGGTTTGGAGCCGGTACAGCTTATGTCTTTGTAAGAAGGGCAACAAGTAAAGGGGCGGCTACACCGGTTATTGTTATTTGTTTCTCGCTATTTTCATGTTTATTAACATTACCGTTTATGATAGCGGGTTACGTTCATATGACACCTAAGCAGTTACTGTTCCTGATAATTGCGGGAATGTCTGCAGCTGTCGGCCAGTTTGGAATAACTACAGCATATAAATACGCACCTGCGAAGAAGCTTTCTGTATTTGATTATTTACAGGTTATCTTCGCGGCTTTATGGGGAATCTTTTTCCTTCAAGAACTTCCTACAGTGCTTAGCATTATAGGATACGTAATTATTATCGGTGTTGCGTTTATAAGATGGTTTAGGACTTTGAAAAGTAAATAAGATAATTAGCGCTTATTTATAAAGGGGAATTAATTTGCCAAAGCAAATGATACATAGAAAGATAAGGATTTACAATGGTTTTTTGGATAATCGCAACATTACTTGCATTTTACATTAAAGGCTTATGCGGTTTTGCAAATACATTAGTATTTACTTCGGTATTAAGTTTTAGCAACGCAAATATAAATATTTCTCCGGTTGATCTTGTGCTGGGCATACCTTCCAATTTGGTCATTACATGGAAGGAAAGAAAACATATCAATTTTAATGTTTGTCTCCCCCTTGCACTGATGGTAATTGCCGGAAGCATCTTTGGAATTTTCTTTTTAAAAAACGCTGATGTGACTTTGATAAAAATCATCTTTGGCGTAATAGTAGTTTTGCTTGGTATTGAGATGCTGATTAGAGAAATCAGCAAGAAGCAATTTAAACAGTCAAAGGTTCTTCTTGTTTTTATCGGTGTTTTATCCGGTTTAATGTGTGGTCTTTATGGCGTAGGAGCTTTACTTGGCGCTTATTTAGGACGCGTAACTAATAACGCAAAAGAATTTAAGGCAAATATATGCTTTATTTTTATTATTGAAAATATATTCCGAACAGTGATGTACAGCCTGTCTGGAATTATAACTTTAGAGGTATTGAAAAGATCCCTAATGCTTGCTCCACTTATGGCGTTGGCGTTGGTCGCAGGAATGATTAGTTCAAAGTTTATTGATGAAAAATATGTAAAACGAATCATAATTGTTTTACTTATCATCTCCGGTATTGCATTAGTAGTAACGAATATATAAGTTTTTTCAAATGAAAGATAAAGGTTAGAAAGAAATGTTAACAGTCCGTAAGGCCAAGCTAATCGAATTTGACAAAATAATGGGCATTTACAGGATAGCTCAAGATTTTATGATAAGCACCGGGAATCCTAACCAATGGAAACATTCCAACCCAAGCCCTGAACAGATAAAAACAGACATAGAAAAAGGAATATGTCATGTTATTTGTGATGGGAATGAAATCCATGGTGTATTTGCGCTCTGTGAAGGTGTTGATCCTACTTACCTTTATATCGAAGATGGCGAATGGTTAAATGACGAGCCATATGTCACTATCCACAGAATCGCCGGCGATCAGAAGGTTCATGGCATCTTCACAAGCGCAATGGAATTTTGCAAAAAGTATGCTGACAATATTCGTATTGATACGCATCATGACAATAAAGTAATGCAGAATGTCCTTGCTAAACACGGCTTTTCAAGATGCGGAATCATATATTTAAAAAACGGTGATCCGCGTATAGCATTCCAGTGGCGAAAAGATTGTGACGGTTTTACATGATTATAAAGAGGTAATTGTCATTGTGATTTTCAGAGAAATAAAAGCGGAAGACGATTCAGTGCTAGCAGATATTGTCAGAAGCAATTTAAAAGCAAACAAATTGGATATTCCCGGTACTGCTTATTTTGATGACAACCTTAATCATTTGAGTGAGTTTTATCTTGAAAATAGGTCTAAAAGATTCTACTGCGTTGTTGAAGAGGACGGAAATGTAATAGGTGGCGTAGGACTAGATAGATTTGAGTATTTTGAGGACTGTGCCGAAATGCAGAAACTGTATTTGACAGATAGCGCAAAAGGCAGAGGAATCGGATACAAGATGATTGGAGTCATAGAAGATAAAGCAAGAGAATTGGGCTATAAAAAGCTTTATCTTGAAACACATTCAAATTTGCAGGTTGCCATCCACATATACAAAAAATGTGGATATAAAGAAATTGAAAAGCCTAAGGATATAGTTCATGCTACCATGGATAGGTTTTTTGTAAAGGATTTATTATGATGATGTTTAGTTTAGGAGGGATTACCACTTGGTTTATAAATATGGCTTGGATGAGAATTATGAAGATTTTGCCAGTGGTAGGGTAATCTATAGCGGAAAAGGAATTCCAAATTATCCGGTTAGGCTTATAACTGAAATCTTTGGAAGAGATGGTCGCTTACGCTTCTAAAAATTTTAATCTCTTGAAGCAGGACGGTCTTGAAAAAAGAAAAGCCGAACTAGAGAAGATGTTTAAAGAGTTTGGTAAAACATCCCACAAGGGCATTCTTTGGATTATCATCTAATAATGAGATCAAGTATATAGAGGAATGGTATAAAGCTATGCTTGAATTGGAAATTAAGGCAAGTACTATTGATGAATTCAAGAAGATAGCTTTCTTTAATCATTTGATATTTAAAAAAATGTGTAACCATAGTAGTACCAAAACTGGAGAGAAACTATATGGCAAACGAATTTTTTGACGTTATTGTAAGGGATTAATAAAGATGATAGTATTTTGATTGGAATATATACCGTTAACAGAGAGCACAGAAAGTCGGGTGCTAATTCCATGGGCTGATATACTGATATTACAGTAAGCGAAGGGAGCGAACTTAGATGCGGGATTGGATTGAAGGTTTTCAAGAATCAAAATCACAATGGAGGGCGGTACTATGTTAGATTATCGTATTGTTGAAAAAGCACAGTTTACAATTGTCGGAGTAAAGAGACCTTTTAACTCTGACACAAGTTATCAGGAGATTCCTACGTTTTGGAATGAATGGTTGGCACAGGGAGAGAAACGTCCCATCATGGGAACTTTTGGTGTGTGCCTTGATATGAGAGGAAAGGAATTTGATTATTGGATCGCAGATTTATACTTTCCTTGGGAAGAAATTCCTGAAGGCTGCGAGACCAGAGTCATTCCTGAAAGCTGTTGGGCTCAGTTCCCTTGCAACTTAAGTAACTTACAGGAGACCAATACTAAGATTTGGTCAGAGTGGTTACCTGCTTTAAAGGGATATTCATTAGCGGGAGAGTATGACATTGAGGTTTATCTTCCACCTGAAGAGGGCTCAAATGATAGCAAGGTATATATCTGGATACCTCTTAAGAAAGACTGACCAGGCAGTAAAATAGGATAATTGATTAGTCCGGCATGAGGATTTTCCTTATGCCGGATTTATTTTTATAAATACACATAAAAGTTTGATTGTTTTGTTGTTGTACAGATGATATTCTGAGATTGGAACAAGTTGTTTACCGAAAGGAAGGTGACTACATGGCTATTACACACAGAACGGTAAAGAAACACGTTTTATTCTCTGATGCTTCAGGTAAACCTATGGCAGGGAAGAAATTACATGTTAAACTCGTAAACCACAGTTTTTTATTTGGATGCGGAGCATTTGAATTCATTCCCTATGTGAACGAAGGAAAAGAAGAATTGAAGAAGCTGACTGACAGTTGGCTCGATGTTTTCAATTACGGAACGCTTCCTTTTTATTGGGGAATGTATGAGACAGAAGAAGGAAAGCCGAATAAGGACGCTTTAATGAAAACAGCATCTTTTCTTAAGGATAAAAATGTCAAAGTTAAAGGTCACCCTCTTTGCTGGCATACTGCTTGTGCTGATTGGCTTATGAAATACGATAATGAAACCATTATGCGTAAACAGCTAGAACGTATAGATAGAGATGTTACCGGATTCAAAGGCGTTATCGATATGTGGGATGTAATCAACGAAGTTGTTATTATGCCTATATTTGATAAATACGATAATGCTATTACCAGAATCTGCAAAGAAAAGGGACGTGTCAGACTGATTAAAGAGGTTTTTGAAAAGGCTCATGAATGCAATCCGGAAGCGACACTTTTGTTAAATGATTTCAACACATCAATTAATTATGAAATTCTTATTGATGGATGCTTAAACGCCGGGGTCCCCATTAGCGCCATTGGAATACAATCTCATCAGCATCAGGGATTTTGGGGCGAAGAAAAACTGGAAGAAGTTCTCGAAAGATTTTCAAGCTTTGGCCTTCCAATCCATTTCACAGAGAATACTCTTATTTCTGGAGATCTTATGCCGGAGCATATAGTTGATCTTAATGATTGGCAAGTAAATGACTGGCCTACCACTCCTGAAGGTGAAGAACGACAGGCAAAAGAAATTGAGATAATGTACAGACGTCTTTTTGAACATCCCTTGGTTGAAGCCATTACTACATGGGATTTCAGAGATGGCGCATGGCTCGGTGCCCCTAGTGGATTTGTAAGAAAAGACAATTCTTTAAAGCCATCTTATAACATGCTTCGCAAGCTTGTTAAAGAAGAGTGGAGTACAGATATAACTGTAGTAACAGATTCAGAAGGTTATGCAGATGTTGAAGGCTTTAAGGGCGACTACATAATTGAGGGAGACGGCGTTAGCGCTGAGGCACAATTTATTGATAACGGAGCATTAAATATCAAATTAATCTAAACAGGAGATCATATGGATTACAGTCAATATGAGATTTATGATTTTGATTCAAGAAGTGCTTTCAATATATCAACAGGCTACAGCCAAAGAAGTTATAAACAGCATTGGCATTCTTCCCTAATAGTGGTATACAGATTCGGTATCTACGGACTGGGCTTTTTGATCGGCTATTTTGTACTGTCCCATGAGGAAGTGATGGATCGATTTGGCAAATACTGGCTGTTATTAAGCATAACTGACTAAAAGAATAGCTATGAAAAAAAATGAAATTGTTGATTTACCAAAAGCACAATGGGAGAAATGGACATGGCAAAACGATTGGGGCTTATCAGAAACATAGTAGTTATCGTAGGAATCATTGCTGGTTTTATTATCTGGCTTTTTATCCCGACTACCATTAAGAATAGTTCAATCTTGCATGTGGGCGATGGAGAGTATGGTAGTAAATGGGGAATGCTTTTGGCGCTACCTCTGCCATTATTTTCATATTTCTTTCACAGGAAGAAAATAGATTTTTACGGAACTGATGAAGAACTGAAAAAAGAAGAACAGGATAAGTCCGACATACATCAGGTGCGAATGGGATTGATCACTGCCATTATTGAGGTTGTGATTATGATAGGGTTAATGTTATTGCCATTTATTCTTTAAGCGAAAGAGGAGAATTCTATGACATTAAAAGAAAGAGCCAATAAGGCAGTCGAATTAAAGTTGTCCGGTGGTTATAATTATTCCTTCCAGAATGCTTAACAAGTTGATCGGACCGGCCTTTGGATGTAGTTACGGACTTATAAAAAACAGATCAGAAACTTAATCATCCCGATCAGTATGCGGATGCAGTTAGAAAAATAGGGGACGTATACAATGAACAATAAATCTTTTGAGTATAATGGAATAAAACTTGAGGTAGTCTATCCGGAGAAGCTTATACTTGGTGAAGGGCCATACTATGATCCACGATTTAAGAGATTATCTTGGGTAGATATAGAAAACAAAAAGCTGTTTTATAGCAAGGATGGAGCCGTGGAATCAGTGGATGTTCATCAGCGGATAGGAGCTGCAATTCCTATGGCTGATTCAGATGGATTTGTACTTGCATTAGAAGATGGCCTATATATTTATCGAGATAATGAAATATCTTTATTGGAAGGCTTTGAAGGTATTTACAAGGATTATTGGCGCTCGAATGATGCAAAAGCGGATTCCAAGGGGCGAATATGGTTTGATGCTATGGTTAAAGGTGAAGGACACGCTCCGGAAGGGAACTTGTATTGCTATGATAAAGGGCAGATAAGATGTATAGTGGAAGGAACCAAGATAGCCAATGGTATGGCATGGAATAGCGACAAAACTAGATTCTATTTTTCTGATTCTGCTAAACATACTGTATCGGTATTTGATTACGATGAGAAGAGCGGCAATATATCAAACAGAAAAGTTTTATTTGTTTTGGAAGACGGAGTCCCTGATGGCATGACTATTGATTCAGAAGATAACCTTTGGGTAGCTGTTTGGGGCGGTAGCCGTGTTGAAAAAAGAAGCGGAAAGACCGGTGAGTTATTGCAAACTATTCAGGTCCCGGCAAAGCAAACATCAAGCTGTTGTTTTGGTGGGGATGATATGATGACCCTTTATATAACATCAGCAGGTATTGGCCAAACCGGAGAATATGATGGATGTCTGTTTAAAGTCAGAACTGATGTCAAAGGTGTAGCGCCTGATCTTTGCATTTGCTGATTAGTATTCATAGCTGAAGACTTGATGGAAGTCAAGACAAAACAAAGCAACTCAGAACAGGATAGTTTTCATATACAGCCTTAAAATTATAGATGAAAGGAGGGATACCAAATTAACAGGACTATAAGCATAACCGGCATAGACGACGGAAAAGAATTTGATTGGGGAAAGACTTCGAAGGATTATGCACGTTTTAGGGATATCTATCCGCAAGAGTTTTATAGTTACATCCTAAATCTTGGTTTATGCAAAGATGGTCAGAAGGTTCTTGATATCGGAACCGGTACCGGAGTTCTCCCTCGAAATTTATATAAGTACGGTGCTTTATGGACCGGTACAGATATTTCTGAAAATCAGATAGAAGAAGCGCGGAAGCTGACCTTGGAAGCGGGAATGGATATTGATTTTTATGCCTGCGATGCAAAGGATTTGGTAATCCCCGATGCGTCTCTTGACGTTATAACAGCTTGCCAGTGTATCTGGTATCTTGACCATCCGATAACTGCCCCTAAATTTGCAAAGATGCTAAAAGCAGGTGGTAGCTTTCTGATCCTTTATATGGGATGGCTTCCTTTTGAAGATGAGATAGCGGGGAAGAGCGAAGAACTGATATTAAAATATAATCCTAAGTGGACAGGCTGCGGTGATACGGTTCACCCTGTGCTTGTTCCTGATGAGTATCTTGAGTTTTTTAATCTCGAAAAGCAGGAACAGTTTCGCGTAGATGTTCCATTTACAAGAGAAAGTTGGCATGGTAGAATGCGCGCATGCAGAGGAACCAGCGCTTCAATGTCAGTGGATGAGTTCTCTGCATGGAATGAAGAACATGAGAAGATGCTAATGGAATATCCTGAAAGCTTTATGATCAAGCATTATGTTTCAATTGCATGGCTCAAAAAGAAATAAAACGTCTCTAATTGGAATAAGTGAAGGGTATGGGTTATCAAAATGGTACAAGATATTTATCCCAGTAAATTAAAAAACGAATACTTTAATTATAAGATCAGAGAGAATGATCTTTTGCTTGCGTTTGACAGCGAAGGGAAAATTCTTGTTACCGAAAAAGAAGGCAAAGCTGTTTTTCTTACAGGTAAAGACTGTGAAGTAAAAGATGCTGTATATCTGTTTTCTCTCGATGATACAAGGTATTTTTTGAAATTGGGAGATGAACCTGATGGTAAAGAAAACCTTGATCGTTATTCTGTTCGTGAAGTACGTGAGAAGTTTTCACAAAAGGATGTGTTTGTGATATTTACCGGTTACCATTTATGGAAATGGTACAATGATAATAAATACTGCGGTAAATGTGGGGCACGCTTGAAGACAGATGATAAGGAAAGGGCATTGAGGTGCCCTGACTGTGGAAACATTATTTATCCAAGGATCAATCCGGCGGTTATAGTGGGTGTTATAAAAGACGATGAACTTTTGCTTACAAAGTATCGAACAGGGTTTGCGCATAATGCGCTTGTAGCGGGATTTGCCGAAATTGGCGAGACTCTTGAAGAAACTGTAGCAAGAGAGGTTATGGAGGAAACAGGAGTTTCGGTTAAAAATATCCGTTATTATAAATCACAGCCATGGGGGATGGCGGAGGATCTTCTTGTTGGTTTTTATTGTGAAGCCGATGGTGATTCCGAGATTCGCATGGATGAAAATGAACTTAAATATGCCGCCTGGGTTAAACGAGAAGATATAGTTCTTCAGCCAAATAATCTGAGCCTTACAAACGAGATGATGAAGCTCTTTAAGGAGAATAAGGAGAAGGAGTTTTATCACCTGAAATTCAGATGACGGAGCAATTGATATGATATATATAATCACAGGCGCATCCCATACGGGCAAGACGGTTCTTGCGCAGAGGATGCTTGAAAATTATAAATATACTTATCTTTCAATAGACCTTCTTAAGATGGGATTGATACGAAGCGGAAACACGGATCTGACTCCAATGGATGATGATAAGCTTACGGATTATCTTTGGCCTATAGTCCGTGAAATGATAAAGACGGCCATTGAGAATAAGCAGAATCTCACAGTTGAGGGGTGTTATATCCCATACGATTGGCGTAAGGACCTTAAGGATGAGTATTTATCAGAAATCAGGTTTATATGCCTTGCCATGACAGAAGAGTATATAGATAAGCGTTTTGATGATATAATTGCACACGCGTCAGATGTAGAGAATAGACTTGATGACTCGGATTGCACCGCCGATTGGCTTAAAGAAGAAAACATAAAGGTTATCAAAGGATTCAGCAAAGCTGGCGAGAAGGTATTCATAGTAAGCGATAATTATGAGGATACCATAAATAAGATATTGGAAGAGAATCTTTAAATTATTGATTGGATGAAAATGATATGTTAGAACAGTTTGCGAGAACCCAGCTTTTGCTGGGACCTGAAGCAATTGAAACACTACAAAATAAAAGAGTGGCTGTTTTTGGTATTGGCGGAGTGGGAGGATATGTCTGCGAAGCTCTTGTCAGAAGCGGTATAGGAGCATTTGACCTTATTGATGATGATAAGGTCTGCCTTTCTAATCTCAACCGTCAGATCATCGCTACAAGAAGTACTATCGGAAAGTATAAGGTTGAGGTTATGCGCGACAGGATGCTGGAGATCAATCCTGATGCTAAAGTAGAGATCCATCAGTGTTTCTTTTTACCGGAAAACGCTGATGAATTCGATTTCTCTAAATACGATTACGTTGTAGATGCGGTTGATACGGTTACTGCAAAGATTGAACTTATCATGAAGGCTCAAGAAGCGGGGGTCCCCATTATTAGCGCCATGGGAGCAGGAAATAAGCTCGATCCCGGTAGATTTAAGATCGCTGACATTTACGATACTTCGGTTTGCCCTCTTGCCAAGGTAATGAGAAGAGAATTAAAGAAGCGTAATGTTAAGAAACTGAAAGTAGTTTTCTCAGACGAAGAGCCTATTAAACCGCTTGAAGATTTATCAAAAGACAATGACGCAAATACTGCTTGTTCTGTTGAAGCGGAGACTGGTCACCTTCAGCGCAGGAGCACTCCCGGAAGTACCGCATTCGTCCCTGCTGTGGCAGGTCTTATGATCGCCGGAGAGATTGTTAAGGACCTTAGCGGGATCAGATAAAAAGCAATATTAGTTAAGTTGTTGATAGCAAGTAAGAAGTTTTTTTCTTTATGGTGTTTCATAATATAGGAGTATTTTGAAAAGAAAGCTTAAACCATAGAGGATTAAACATGAGAAAAAACGAAAGAAAACCTTTAGTAACAAATATCTACACTGCAGATCCTTCTGCACATGTATTTGACGGAAAGATTTACATCTATCCTTCCCACGATTTTGACTGGGATTGCCCCGAAGATGATGACGGAGAGCAGTACAAAATGGAGGATTACCACATCCTTTCCATGGATTCACTCGACAGCGAGTGTGTTGATAACGGAGTTGCTCTTCACGAGAATGATGTTCCCTGGGTTAGCAGACAGCTTTGGGCACCCGACGCAGTTAAAGTAAACGGCAAGTATTATCTTGTTTTCCCCGCAAAGGATAAGGACGGAATCTTCCGAATCGGTGTAGCTGAGTCTGATTCACCCGTTGGACCTTTCAAGCCTCAGGAGAATTTCGTAGAGGGAAGCTACAGTATCGATCCCGCAGTTCTTCTTGATGATGACGGAAGAATCTATTGCTACAACGGCGGACTTTGGGGTGGACAGCTTGAGATGTGGCAGTCAGGAAGCTATAATCCCGATGAACATCGTCCTGAGGGAGATGAGCCTTCACTTGGCCCCCTCTTTGCTGAGTTTAAAGAGGATATGTCAGGATTCAAGGCAGCACCCAAGATGGTTCAGATACTTGATGAAAATGGCGAGCCTATCAAGGCAGGCGACGAGGACAGAAGATATTTCGAAGGTCCTTGGATGCACAAGTTTAACGGAAAGTATTATCTTTCATATTCAACCGGTACAACACATTATCTTTGCTATGCAGAGAGTGACAGCCCTTCAGGTCCCTTCACTTACAAGGGAAGGATCATGGAGCCCGTTATCGGATGGACAACACATCACTCAATCGTAGAGATAGATGGTGAATGGTATCTTTTCTATCATGATGCAGAGTTCTCCGGAGGAGTTTCACACAAGAGATGTGTTAAGTACACAAAGCTTAATATTCATGAGGACGGAACGATCGACAAGATCTTCCCTTATGATCATCAGTAAATATAAATTACAATTAGAAAGCCTTCCGGGGAATGTACCTCAGAAGGCTTTTTGATTGGTTTAAATTAGTTTTGTGAACAGATAAGAGCTACAACGCTTCTTGCCTTGCAGACGAAGCTGCTTCCGACGAAGGTTCCGTCTTTGATGGGATCTTTGTTGCTGTCTAGGCACACCTTCCAAAGGTGACCTGCGGGAAGAGAAGGAAGCTCTATATTTAAGTCTTCCCAGTATGTATTAACTGCTACGTAAACAACATCGTCTTTACCATCTTTTGCTTTTCCGGCAAACATTACACCGAGATAACGGTCATAGCTTTGATAGCAATCCTGCCATGGATAAACGCCGTGGAAAGATGTCTCGGGGAAGCCGTAACTACATTGACCAAGGTGTTCTCTTAGAACAGGATGGCATTTTCGGAATGCAATAGCTTTCTTTGCAAAGTTAAATATATCTTTATTCTTTTTAAGAAGGCGCCAGTCAAGCCAAGAGATTTCATTATCCTGACAATAAGGATTGTTGTTTCCGAATTGAGTATTTCCGAACTCATCGCCTGCAAGAAACATGGGAGTACCGCGGCTGAGCATGAGAACGGCAAAGGCATTTCTCATCATCTGTTTTCTGAGATCCATGACATTTGGATCATCGGTATCGCCTTCAAAACCGCAGTTCCAGCTATGGTTGTCGTTGGAACCGTCCGTGTTGTTCCAACCATTGGCTTCGTTATGTTTTTCGTTGTAGGCATAAAGGTCATATAAGGTGAAGCCGTCGTGGCATGTGATAAAGTTGACGGATGAGTTCCAAGGGTTACCTTTGTAAATATCGGGAGAGCCAATCACGCGCTGAGCTGCTCCAAATATTGAACCTTCGTCGCCCTTTAAAAACTTTCTTATATCATCACGGTATTTTCCGTTCCATTCGGCCCAGCGGTCGTTCCATGTTGCAAAGGTTCCGACCTGATATAATCCGCCGGCATCCCAGGCTTCTGCTATGAGCTTTACATCTCCTAAAATAGGGTCACATGCAAGAGCCTGAAGAAGAGGAGGGTTAGCCATTGGTGAGCCATCGTCAGCGCGTCCCATGATTGAGGCAAGATCGAATCGGAAACCGTCTACGCGGTAGGTGATTACCCAATATCTCAAGCATTCAAGGATAAGCTGCTGAACCACGGGATTACTGCAGTTCATTGTATTTCCGCAACCGCTGAAGTTGTAATAATATCCTTCAGGTGTCAGCATGTAATACAGCTGATTGTCAAATCCCTTGAAGGAGATTACGGGGCCGTTTTCGTTTCCCTCGGAAGTGTGGTTAAATACAACGTCAAGGATTACTTCGATTCCGTTGTTGTTCAGTTCGCTGACAAGCTGTTTTAACTCGTTTCCTTCTCTGTTGTATTCCACATGGGCAGCGTAACTGGTATTGGGAGCAAAGAAACTGGTGGTGGAATAGCCCCAATAGTTGCAGAGCTGTTTTCCGTTATATTCGCGCTTATCCAGAGTTTCATCAAATTCAAATACCGGCATCAGCTCGACTGCATTAATACCAAGTTCCTTAAGGTAAGGCAGCTTCTCACGGATTCCGTCAAAGGTTCCGGGGAATTCTACGCCTGATGATTTATCCTTTGTAAATCCGCGGACATGCATTTCGTAGATGATAAGATCTGACATAGGGAAGCAGGGATCTGCAAAATCCTTCCAGTCAAAGTCGTCTTTTACGACTCTTGCACGATAGAGGTCACCTACAGGACCTTTTTCGCCCCAGACGCTCTGACCGACTACGGCTTTTGCGTAAGGATCAAGAAGCGGTTTTGTTTTATCGAATATAAGGCCCTTAGAAGGATTATAGGGACCGTCAACATGATAAGCGTATTCAAAATCATAGATATTGAGACCGAAAACGATCATTGAGAATACGTTTCCGATTCGATAATGGGGCGGGAAAGGGATAGTAGCAAAGGGCTTGTCTTCGGATTCACCGCGGGGATAGAGAAGAAGTTCGACAGCGGTTCCGCCTGTAGTATGAACTGTGAAGTTTACGCCACCGGGAATAGCGGTAGCGCCATTGATATCGTAGAAGCCGGGACGGATATCATACCCGTCAACATGATCAAAGGGAACCAAGTGATATTTTTGATATTGAGCAGGCATATTGTTAGAAGGATTATCAGCTTCCGGCTTGCGTACTGAGCGATGCTTATAGCCTTTTTTCGGCGTAGGTTCAGGTACTTTCTTCGATTTTTTCTTAGAATCGTCTGCCATCATATAACCTCCATATTTATTTCTTAATATCAGTAAAGGCCACATCCTTGGGACGTGACCTTTTAATTTTTCATGTAAATTATACCACTTACAAAAAGCAGGGACAAATACTAGATGTTGTATGGGTATTTAGATGGTATAATTGATGTTAGAATTTTAAGGAGGTATATGAAATACTTAGATGCTTGATATATTAAAAAACAAAAGTGTGAATCAGGTTGAAAACAATACAAACAGAGTCTATTACCTGGATATTCTGAGGATTATCTGTATCGTATTTGTAATTTACAATCATACCAGGACAGAGGGCTTTGAATTATATACTCTTTTAGCGGTTAATACGTTTGATTACTGGGGCTCTCTTTTTCTGGCAATCCTTTGCAAAGTGGCTGTCCCGATCTTCTTTATGATATCGGGGGTAACCATTTTATCTAAAACCGAAGATTTAAAGACTTTTTACCTAAAAAGAGTTCTTAGGTTTGCTCTTGTGATCGCTGTGTTTACGTTTCTTCAGTATTTGCGCATTTACAGGGTTCATCCGGAATACGGTTTTTCTCTTAAGACATGGCTGATCAATGTATATTCAGGAAATATCATAGAACCGTATTGGTTTTTAAAGGCATACTTTTCGTTTCTTTTGATCGCGCCTGTTTTGAGAATCCTTGTTAAGCATATGGAACGTAAGCATTTTATTTATCTACTTGCGTTAAAAGGGGTTGAATTGCTTATTTTTTTAATCCTGATCATTTCGGGATACCAGGCAAATATATCATTCCCGTTAAATACGGATATTATTTTCTACCCTTTGTTTGGTTATTTCCTTGGCAATGTGATCGGTTCAGGAGAAATAAAAAGAAGCAAATCCTGGGTATTTGCGCTTATGTGTATTGTCCTGACTGCACAGATCGCCGCGATAGACACCATCAGTTACGTAAGGACCGGAAGCCATCAGACCGGCGTGCAACAGGCTGTTACGTGGATATTGGCGGGCTTGATCTTTATGAGTTTTCGCTTTGTTGAAATCAAGAATGCACGGTTGCGGAAGGTGATCGCTTATGTTGGAGGAGCTGTTTTTGGAACATATTTGATAGAGGATGTGGTGAGAAATCAGTATGAGTTTTTATATCCTCTTCTGGTTCCGCATATAGGCGGAATATTATGTGCTGTACTTTTTACACTGGCGTCTGCCATAACAGGGTTGGCGGTAATCTGTTTGATACGGCTTATTCCTTTCGTGCGGAAGTATATTTAAGAAGACCTCATCGTCTATGATCCTTGTTGCGGGGGAGGAAATGTCCACTCGACTCCGTCCCCATAGGTCATTACAGAGCGCTTGAAAATGCCTAAAGACTATTTGTTTTTGATATAATGCTTTTAGGAGGATTTTTATATGCTTGGAGCTATTCTTGGAGATATAGTCGGAAGCCCTTATGAGTTTGATATGGGCGATAAAATTAAAGATTTTGGACCTTTATTTATAGCGGAATCTATTTTCACGGATGATTCAGTGATGACTATTGCAGTGGCTGAAGCTTTGATGAATGCAGGCCTTGATGCGGATACTGAAAATATAAAAAAAGAAGTGATCAAGTCTATGCAGTCTTGGGGCCGTAGGTATCCTCATGCAGGATATGGAGCAAGATTCATAGGATGGTTGGCTTCAGATAATCCTGCTCCTTATGGGAGTTTTGGAAATGGTTCGGCAATGAGAGTATCTGCCGTAGGCTGGCTTTATGATTCCATCGAAAGAACCAGAGAAGTAGCCAGAGCCACCGCAGAGGTTTCCCATAACCATCCCGAAGGCATTAAAGGTGCTGAAGCAACTGCTTCGGCCATTTACCTTGCAAGAAACGGGAAATCTAAGGATGAAATCAAAGAGTATATAATCAAAGAATTTGCGTATGACTTTTCAAGAACACTCGATGAGATCAGACCAAGATATCACCATGTAGAAAGTTGCCAGGAAACTGTCCCCGAGGCTCTTACCGCTTTCTTTGAAGGAAATGATTTTGAGGATGTAGTCAGAAATGCTGTCTCTCTCGGTGGAGATTGCGATACGCTTACATGTATAGCGTCAGGTATTGCTGAGGCCTTTTATGGTATTCCGGATGAGTATCGCGATAATACTTTATCTTTGATCGAGGATGATATGCGCCATGTCCTTGATAAGTTTTGGCAGATTCTAAGAATAAAGAATATGGAGCATCTTTTTGATCAAAAGACAAATCTTAAAACTCTTGCTGAATACTATGAAAGCCTTCTTTGGAGAAAAGACTTTGAGGACGATGAAGCAGGACTTCTTCCTTCCGGATTAAAGAAAGGCGTCCTATCGGAAGATGGCATATATAATTTGCTTCAAGCAAATGAGGAAGAGTAAATGACCTCTGGGGACGGAGTCGAGGGGACAAAAGTGGCCCACAAACCCCGTCCCCAGAGGACAAAACTAAATTCGTTTCTCGTAGTTAATGAGTGTCATATTTCCGTTGACGATCGTCTCGTCACCAACTCTTACAAATCCACATTTTTCATAAAGATGACAGTTGCCTTTTTCCTGAAGGATCGTATCAAGTTTCCAAACTTTTATTTCAGGATGCATCTCAAAAGCCTTTAATATCGCAACATATCCGATACCTTGGTTTTGATACTTGGGCAGGATAAATATTGGACTGATATAAAGACAGTCTTCTTCAGGATCTGATGCGCGTAAACCAATGTTTATAGCACCAACTCTTGCCCCGTCTTTAACAATAAAATAGTATTTCCTTTTATCCGATAAAGCCCTGGCTCTAACCTTCTCTATCGGCTCAATAGCCGGAGACATATCATCGTGATACTTCTCGTATAAAGGCATAAAGCTCTCTATCTGCATATCATAAAGCTGATTGATCTCATACTCTCTAACTTCTTCCAGCTTTACGCGATTCATCATCTCAGTTATATCCGGACCGGGAAGATTAAATCTTTCTTTGATCATGCGAGCAACAACATCCGGCTCAAGGTTTGTATTATCAATCTTCATATAATGCTCAAAGGGAATTTCTCCATCATTACTTACAAGACGATACTTGGTCTCTTCCCTGAGCATGCGGTCCTCTGAAACAACTATATCCCTTTTGGATTTCTTATTCGAAAGGCGGTTCTCTGACTTGTTTCTCTCAATTCTAACCGCTCTGTCTGCCACTAGTTCGACATAGTAAACCGTTCCGCCGGTAGCTTCGAATCTATCTGCAACAGACTTTATATAATCCCAGTCAGACTGCTCATCAAAGGCCCACATATATGTGAAGATCATTCCTGTATATTCAGTCTTCAAAAATGCCTCGAAAATGTCTTCGCGAAGCTTACTGACAACAGAACCATCAAACTTTCCGAATATCTCTATCACAGGCTCGATCATGTGGTGATTGTGAAACAGCCTGTAATCCGTTATTTTCATCAACTCCTGGCCAACGGTCATCTTACCGACCGCACCGCTTCCTATGAGCACTATCAGGTTCATTACGACACCTCCCCATTTTGAACACACTTGTTTGTTCGCTATTATAGCAAATTGTCTCCATTGGCGAAAGAGATGT
>JAEEGF011217309.1_pt1 | contig 27212 bp, 20 predicted proteins | sample 9134171 | NCBI WGS metagenome assembly JAEEGF01 (sample SAMN16246542, study PRJNA631951) | gut metagenome | biome: gut microbiome; feature: rumen; material: AP-attached | host: Bos | place: Iran: Karaj | collected 2018-10 | reverse complement strand
GTACACATTCTCGAGGCTAACACCCTCTCTCTTAGCCATTTCCTTGGCTTCGAGACCCTCGATTTGCCATGCGAGGAACCTTTGGTCCCTTTCACTACGGAGTTTTCCGAACAACCCCTTTTGGAACTCCTCAGAGAGTAACTCCCTGTCAGCGGCGAACTCGTCGCTCCTGTACCAACTGTACTCACAGTTGTCGAGTATTTCTCCGTCCTCGAAATCGTTGGATATGTCCTCACGGTCTTTCTTGGATTTGGCGAAACTAAAGACCGTGTTTCTCGCTATGGTACCCACCCATGTAGAGAAGGCACCTTTGTCAGTACTGAAAGAGTCTCTCGCCCTCCACATTCTCATGACCACCTCTGAGATTATGTCCTCCCTGTCGTCGGGGCAGAAGAGCTTTGAAAAACGCTTAATGTAGCCATTCACTGCCTTTTCGGCATATGCCCTGAACTGCTCGGGCTTGATAGGGAAGTTGTTCGCCATATATGTTGTAAATTCTTGGTTTTCAGTAGGTTATCGTATGTCCCCGTTTAGCGCGGGGGCGACAAAGACCCTATCCGGTGTTGTCCGGAAGGTGGTGAGAGAGTATGTAGTTATCGGGTTATTTGGAATTCATTGCGGGTGGATTACTTATCAAGTATCATGCCATGAATGTAAATTTTACGCAAAAAATTTTCCTATCTTTGGGAGCCTGATGTTGGTCAAGTAGCCCTTTCATGAATACATACTCCAGAACTCTGGATATGTTTCACCTTCCCGTGAAAAAAACTGAAAAAAGTTTACTCGTCACCCTTTCCCCGATAGGTTAGACGCTTGTAATTGAATGTGGTTAAGTCTACGGTGACGCGAAAAAAGGACCTCAAGCCAAGAGCATATCCACAATAGAGTCGATGTTGATGGTAGGGAGGATGGGGTTGATTATGCGCCTGCCACCGCCAGCGAAACAAGGGCGAGCTCGTCTGCTCTGCAGACGCTTGCCGGTCGGTTCTTCAAGCTTGGAGAACGAAGGGGACTCATTATTGTTGGCGAACACAATGTTGTAGGAATCGAGGCAGATGGCCTGATACTCTTCCCTTGTCATTCCCATCAGCTTGGGCAGGAGTTTCATGATCCGATGGCACCTCAGGCTCACATAGTTACGCCTGACATGGAGCGCCTCGGTGGATCTGTCGATGTAGGTCGACTTGTCCTCCAGATAGTAGTTCAGGATCACCTGGTCGCTGGGGGAGAGGCGTTCCACCGCGGCTGTCAGGAGTGGGATCAGCCTGGCCTTCGCCTCATCGGACAGGGCGGTTGACTCGCCGTCATCCTCGAGCGACCGGATGTATTTCTTCACATCCTCAATGTCACTTTGTGTCTTTGCCGCGTTCTGTTCCTTCTTCAGAGTATCGACCAGCTCGTTGTGGACAAGGGTTGAAAGATAGGTAGTGATCTTGGCTCCGCGAGACGAGTCGAAATGGGTGTATGTTTTCTCGAGGGCTGTCAGAACGGCGCAGTCGATGACATATTCCTCATCGACCCGACGATCAACGTCGCCTTGTTTGTCCTTCCAGTGCTTCAGGTGGATTCCGGCGTAGTGTTTGGCGGTGTCAAAATAGAGTTCGCAGAACTCGTTCCATGTAAGGTCATTCATCATATTTGTCAAGTATCCATTTGCGTTTGATAGTCCATCCGAGCCCCTCAAGGACTTGAGGACGAATTATTTCCCTGTCACGGGCAGCCTCGGCTGAAGCGTAGAGGGGACCGTCCAGGAGTATTCCGTAGAGATAGTTGCCGGGACGGGAGGGATCCACCACGGCGACATCCACTCTGAAGTCAGACGAGCCGACATTGGTCTGTACCGTCAGGCCTTCCTCGCGCAACTCATCGGCTATAGACTCGGCGAAAAGATCCTCCCGACCGATCGCTGACTCTGGAATATCCAACGACTCCCGGCCGTCTCTTGCATATTTCAGGAAGGCTTTCAGGTCCAGTACCCCGCGAGGAACGAACCAGTCGCCGCTGATTTGCTCCGGCTGCAGGGATGAGAAGACAAGCATCTCCTGCCGAGCCCTTGAGACTGCGACATTGAGTCTTCTCCATCCTCCATCTTTGTTAAGGGGGCCGAAGTTCATGGACACCCTGCCTTTGCGGTCGGTTCCGTAGCCGATTGAGAAAAGAATCACGTCTCTCTCGTCTCCCTGGACATTCTCCAGGCTCTTCACGAATAGTGGCTCCGCTTGTGAGGAAGCGACTTTCCCGAGTGCTTTATTCTTTGAAAACAGCTCCTCTAACTTCTTGTCAATAAGGTCTTTCTGGCTGACATTGAAAGTGACGATTCCGATACTCTTCGCTTGCTCTGAAGGATCAGAAAGACGTCGCTTGACCTCCTGCACCACAGCGTCGGCTTCGGCCTCATTGGTCCTTGAGCGCCCTCTGTCGTAGGTGCCGTCAATCTGGTGGAAAGTCACCCTTGTGGCGATGTCATCGTTGGACGGGAATGTGAGCAGCGAGTTGTCGTAGTAGTTGACATTGCTGAAGGCTATAAGGCTCTCATGGCGGCTGCGGTAGTGCCATTTAAGGTGGACAGAGGGCAGGGACAGCGCGATGCACTCGTCCAGGATGCTTTCCATGTCCTCTTTCTCGACATTCTCCTCATCGAAGACCGTGGTCTCAAAGAAGGAGGTTGGAGGCAGCTGTTTAGGGTCTCCGACTACTATGAGTGACTTGCCTCTGGCTATAGAGGCAACCGCCTCGCTGGTGGGGAGCTGGGAAGCCTCGTCGAAGACGACCAGGTCGAATTGGCCTCCTACCGGCTGGAGATATTGCGAGACCGAGAGGGGACTCATCAACATGCAAGGGCACAAGCGCGGAAGGATGTTGGGAATCTTGTCAAAGAGCCTTCTCAGCGACATCCCCCTAGAATTGTTGCGTATGGCTTTCTTCAGTATGGCCATCTCCGGGCTTGCGTAAACCGGGTCTTCAGGCCCGGGAAGTCTCGAAGCCACTTTGGAGTATAGTTGCTTTCGGGTTGTCTCCCGGAACGTGGCGTCATCTTCCCTGAACTTGGCGATGAAGGACTCGAAAAGCTCACCGCAGAATATTCCAAGGCCTTTTTCATGGCCCAAGATGTGGATTGTGTAGGAACGATAGAAACTCTTTATGAAGAAGTCTTCGATCTTGTCAGGCGCGACCTTACCGCTCTCGAACTCATCCGCGACCATGGCGAGCCCCAGTCCGCAGAGGCGTGCCTTCTGCTTAGAATAGATCACATACATCTTCATCCCGTCCAGATTGTCACGCCAGCGGCTGATCTTTTCCCTGACAAAGCGAAGAGCATCCGGGGACAATTTCACCCCGATCGGAGTACCGAGCTCATGTTCCAGTTTACGGGCAGCCCACCAGAAGGACAGGCCGGACTTCCCGAGTACAGTGTCAAACTGTCCGATGAGTTTCTCCTTGAGTCCCAGGCTGTATTCGGTGACAGGAAGGTCAAAGAGTTCGCAATCCGGACCTATACCGGTATGACGTATGGCGGTCGCATAGTCCCGTACCACCGCACACATCTCTTTGAACCCTGCGGCAGTCAGTGAGGATAGAACTTTGGCAGGAAGCCTTCTGGTCTGAAGTTCCTCTGGCAGAAGAATATACCTGGATATGCAGTCATAGAGCGACACTCCGGCGGGGTAAACCCGGTTGACTCCTTCAGCATGAGAGTCAAGAAGGCGGCGCTTCTCATCCATCTTGGCCGCGTCGGCAGGGAAGGTCACAGGGGCCTCCTTTTTCGAGAGTGACAGGATCATGTCCAACTTCGCCAGTACGGTGCTCTTTCTGGCCTTGTTGGAGTGAAGCTCAAGGCAGAAGGGATCCAGCCCGATTTCTTCCAGACGCTTCTGCACAACCTCTAAGGCGGCCTTTTTCTCGGATACGAAAAGCACTCGCTTACCGTTGTAAAGGGCGTTTGCGATTATGTTGGTGATGGTCTGGCTCTTGCCTGTTCCGGGAGGGCCGTGCATCACGAAGCTTCTCCCTGCGGCCGCGTCCATGATGGCCCGAAGTTGGGACGAGTCTGCACTTATCGGCTGAAGCACGGTAGCCGCCGGACAGAGGCTGTCCACGGAACCGTCCGGAGGAGTTATGTCCTTGATTTTCAGTCTTCCATCGATTAGACTGGAGACTGCCGGATGTTTGTCGAGTATCTGCCGATGGGTGTGGATGTCGTTCCAGATGATGAACTTGTTGAAGGTGAAGTTGCCGAGGAACAGCAGTTCCTCAACATCCCATCCCTTCTTGTCCATGACAGCCTTACGGAGGGTGTTCATCACCAGGCGGACATTTATATTGCCGTCTCTATCGAACAAGGTGTCGATACCTGGGATGCTGATACCATGCTCTTGACGGAGCATCTCCAAGAGGGTCAGGTTCACCATGATGTCCTCTCCTGTCCACTTGATTGACCAGGTGGCCTTGGTCATTTCCACCGGGATCAGGATCAACGGAGCGAAATGAGGAGCACCGCCTTCATCGTCAATCCATTTCAAGGCTCCGACAGTGAGGTACAGGGTGTTGGCGCCGTTCTCCTCGAGAGAGTGCCTTGCTTCCTTGCGTATCTCATTCAGTTTCTGGAAGGTATCGATCTCCTCCATGAATGAGTGGAGGCGTCTGTCCATGGCTTCCTTGTAGGCGAAGGAATACATCGGATCGTTTTGGGCGGTCTCCCGGAATATTCCTCTTTCTCCGATTGCCCCGGCCCATCCGACCGGAATGCCGAATATGTTGAATCCCGCACCTTCTTCCAGCATTTTCACAACTTCCTCCGTGGCCGCTCCAATCAGTTGGATAGAGCCTTTCTTGGTGTGGATGTTCACAAGGTCGTTCCGGAGGCTCAGGTCGAGCAATTTCCTTTCCCATATAGTGTGCTTGTCCACCTTGGCCGGCTTGTTGATGTCGATCAGGTCCGTTTCTTCAAGTCTGCCTGGAACATCGCCTGTGTAGATGGTCTTCTCATCGATCACATATCCTTCTGGGGTTAGGACTCTCTGTGGGATAGGTAGGAAACCAAGGTTCCTGGCTGAGTTGACATCTATGAACAAAAGGAAGGTATCCACTTCCAAAATGGCCGCTGAGGCTGTCGCGACGGCGGTGTCGAATGGGAACTCATTGCCCTTCAGAAAGCCAGTGGTCTCGACAAGGAGGATCTCGTTAATGCCCGATGCGGAGCATTTCCTAAGTATAGCTGGGTCGTCGTTGACAGGGTAGGGGGAAGATTTCTCCACCAGCCAAGCTCCGGCGTAGGCGTGGCCTTCGTGAAGGATGACCAAAGGGCGCAGGCCGGAGGCCTCAAGGCAACCGGCGTAAAGCAAGGCGGCATCGAGGCAGGTCGCCAGGCCGCCAGCGAGTATGTCCTCGGGGAGTCGGACACGTTGCCCTTGCTCGGCGAAAGAGGCCGGGGGATTGGCGTAGGCTATCCCTCTCTCACAGAGGGCATCGTAGATCGCGGCCATCTGCATCTTCGCCATATTCGGATCACCGGGCAAGTAGGCGTTGAGCGCTGGATTCCCTGTCCATTTCTGAAGTTTCTCAGAGGCCCTCTGGAGGATCGGCTTCACCGCCGGATGGTTGGGAAGCACGAAACTGGCTAGCAGCCCGGCACCGTCTTTCACCCCTTCCCAGAAGTCGTAGGGGAGCAGGGTTATGGGATATTCTTGAGTTTCTTCCTGGTTTTCCGCTTCGAGAATCACCTTCATCGTGCCTTGGACCGTTTCGGTGAGATTGGCTAGGAATGAGGCGGAGGGGAGGATGTTGATATCGTCCAGAATAACCTTTCCTTTGGAAGGGATCTCGCTTATTACTGTCGTGTAACCCTCTGATAATGAGGGATCGAACTTGATAGTGAGCCGGACATCCTTCAGCGCTTCATGCTCTGGGTTTTTGATGATGATGCTACGGACAGCCCGGACGCCGTTTTGCATCCTGGCATAGCTGAATGTCTTGGAATAATCGGTTTTGATGGTCATCTAATGCGAAAATAAGGTTTTCTGACTGAATATACCTCATGAATGAAAATAATTTAACCTATCTTTGAAAATATGAGTCACTTTTTTCTGTTAACCATTTTGAGTTTCGGAATCATCGCCGGTTCCAAGGCCACGACTGACGGATATGTTTATCTTGGTCATAATGAGGACATTCCCGGTGAGAAGATGTTGAACATCTATAATGTTCCCGCGCGTGATGGCCGTCTTGCGGGCCTTTGGTTCGAATTCCCCGGACAAGCCGGTGACAGTTATGTCAATGAATATGGTGTTTGCATAGCTTCTAACGCCAACTTATCGAAAGTGAAGAAGTCGAAAGGCAAGCGCCTGTATGCATTCCAGACGAGGGCATTTCGGGAGGCTAGGAGCGCTCGGGATGCTGTGCGGATTATAGGTTCCGCGGTCAGGAAGCTAGGCTTCAGGGAGGCGGGACGGTCTTTCCTGATCGCTGACTGCAATGAAGGTTGGGTTGTGTCGGTCGTCGGCCGAGCATGGGTGGCTCAAAGAGTTCCAGACGACCGGATCATGGTGATTGGGAATAGCTTCAATATCGGTGAGGTTGACCTTTCTGACACGGATAACTACATGGCTAGCAAGAACTTGGTTAGATATGCCAGAAAAAAGGGTTGGTACGAGCCCGGCCGTGACGGCTCGTTCAATTTCAAAAAGGCATTTTCCGATCCGGCCTCACTTGAGGATTCGTTGAGTGTTAGTCCCCTGGCTCTAGCGCGGGAGTTCTTTTTTGGAGACAGCCTTGATGTCTCGCACGCGCCTTTTTCCAGCGTTCCTACCCGGAAATTCCATCGCAGGGATCTCTCGCATCTGCTCACGGACACTCCATTGCATAGCGACAACACGGCCCTCACAACCATATTCACGTTGAATCCTTCCTACCCTCCGGCAAGGGGCACCGTGATTTGGGTCGGCTACCCAGGGCAGGATGCCGCGAACCATTCCCAATGGACGATATTCACTAAGACTCCTGAGACCTGCCATCGTTTTTCAGATTCCGACATGGCGTTGAGGAAACACTTCAAGGAAGTGACTGGTTTCAGGGATCGCTGGCCGGATCATTTCTACTGGCATTACCTCTATCCCGAGACCGACATTGACGTGATTCCGCATGATTACACGGTTTTCGTCCCGGAACTATCTAGGAAAGAAGCGGTTAAGAATCCTGGAAGGGTGGGGGATGGTTTCAATGACCATTTCCATGTGTTGGAAGATCCTGTCAGAGGACTGCTCCATGCTTTTTGGACTCAAGGGTCGTGGGAAGCGGCTGAAGATGAGCATGTCGCATATTCCCAGAGCGGGGACGGAGGCAAGACTTGGACCGATCCTGTGATCATAGCGGGTTCGGCTACACGCCTGAATCCAAAACCTGTGGCGGCCTGGCAGCAGCCGATGATCACCAGGAGCGGGCGTCTTTATTGTCTCTGGAATCAGGAGACCACCGTCAAGAAACATCTTTGCGGACTCATGTACGGGCGTTATTCCGACGATGGCGGAAAGACGTGGAGCGCTGTCGGGATCGTGCCTTTCCCCAGACGATTCAATGCTGATCCCGCGGATTCTTCGATCCCTCCGACTTGGTGCATGTGGCAGAGGCCGCTGCGGCTTGGGAAAGATGGCAGTTACATCGCGGGTTGCTCCCGCTATGGGACTGATGGGATCAGCCGGGTGGAGTTCTGGCGTTATGACAACATTGATAACGATCCTGAGATCAAGGACATCCGCATATCCTTCTTCAACACGGATGCGGACTCATTCGACGCCTCAAAGGTTGAGAACGACATTGAATACTCATCTCGTGATGGTCAGAGAGTCGAGGAGGCATGCATTGTCGGGCTTCCTGACGGGCGTTTGTTCGCTGTCATGCGCACCACCATCGGACATCCGATCTGGTCTGTCAGTTCCGACGATGGAGAGACATGGTCCAGGCCTGAGATCCTTCGGACTGAAGATGGGGGAGAGGCGATTCTGCAGCCATGCTCGCCTTGCCCGATTTACGATTATTCGGGGCCGGAGGCCAGGAGCGGGAAGTATTTCCTGCTGGTCCATAACACTTTTGATTTCAATGGTTTGACAGCCTATCAGAACCGTGGGCCGCTCTACAAGTTCGACGGGCGTTTCGTTGAGGATGCCCATCAGCCGATCTGGTTTAAGGAAAGTGGTGTGTTTTCGCCTCGGGACACCGGCAACTCTTTTTACACCAGCTACACCGCTCTCGACGGCAACGGAGTCCTCTGGTTTGGAGACCAGAAGTACTATCTTTTCGGCAAGAAGATGCGTTAAGACGGTCCCTACTTCAGAAACGCGAAAAACACGGCGAGAATAAGGCAGACGAAGGCCACCAGATGATTCCAATGGATGCTCTCACCTTTGAAAACGAGCATCACTATCAATGTGAAAACAGTCAGGGAGATAGCCTCTTGGATGACTTTCAGTTGAAGAAGGTTGAAGGGGCCTCCGTTGCCCGAGAAGCCGATCCGGTTCGCCGGAACGGTGAGGCAATACTCAAAGAACGCTATTCCCCAAGAGAACAGGATAACCAGGATCAGAGGCCAGCCAGTCGAGATCTTCATCTGGTTGAGTTTAAGATGGCCGTACCATGCGAATGTCATGAACACATTCGAGCAAACCAGCATCAATATAGTCCAAAGCCCACGCATTGTCAATCGCTTTCTGTATTTCCATTTTTCGGGCTGCGAAGATAATGCTTTTCTGGGGAAAAAGATTAAAACCCGATTCTTTTCCTAGCTTGTCCCCCAGAAACCAAGGAAGACTTGTTGGCTTTGATGGAATTCACAAGGTGGGTTTGAGAGATTGGGACATCGGCTAAAGCGGCCATCATGGCAGCCTCGTTGACAATAAAAGCGATGTCTGATGAGGCGTAATTGACAGTCAATTTGGCGAGTACAGAACAATCAATATCATTTGTGACTGGACGGCCTTTTAGGTGCAAGGCAAAGATTTGCTTTCGAGTGTCCTCATCAGGTGCCGGAATTTCATATTTTAAATCAATCCTTCCCCTTCTAAGGATAGCAGGGTCAATCAGATCCAAACGGTTGGTCGTTCCTATAACGAAGATGCCCCTCTGGGCGCAGTTATTCAGCTGCCCTAGGAACTCGTTTATTTCCTCGGGACGGTGCTCAGCGGCCATGGAACTGCGTGAAGGAACAAAGGAATCAAATTCGTCAAAGCATAATATAGTCGGAGCTTTTCTCTCCGCCTCTTTGAAAAGGTTGGCTATCTTACCCTGCGTACCGTGAATATACACGCTACCGAGGTCGGATCCATTCACGAGGACGAAATTGAACTGTGACTCTTCAGCGAATTTCTCGGCGAAGAAGGTTTTCCCACAGCCGGGAGGACCGTAAAGAATCATTCCATTAGGTGGGGTAAGCCGGTATTTCGCGGCTTTCTCCCGGTCTTGCAAGATCCATATAACTCTGTTTGTCAGTTCGGCTTTCAACTTATCCAATCCGGCGACATCATCGAAACCACCGCCATTCTTTTTCTGGATCTTGACTTTGACAGCGGTGATTTTAGTGTGCTGGTCCTGATCTTTCTCTCCATCAATACTATCAAGTGTTTCTTTATTCTCCTGTTCCGGCGATGGGGTAACGGTATCGACCAACAGGGCTTTGAAGAAACTCTCAAGATGGATTCTCCTGGCCGGGTCAAGCTTGAGTGCCATCGAGATCAGTTCTATGATATTGTCGGGAACACCGTTGTTTGATAGGGGAGACAGGTTGAGTGGATCTTTCCTGGCGTTCCGGACCTTCCGTCTTTTATTAGCAAAGGAGTCATCTTTTGAAGACTCGAACGGCCACGGTTCTTTACCTGTCAGCATACTATAAAACACGGCTGCCGCAGAAAAAATGTCACCACCGTTCTCGAAAATGCCGGTAAGGGATTCGGGTGAGCAATAAGAAGGATTCAAGTCTATGACAGGAAACGGTGGAGTGCCGCTAATAGCTGGATACAAGTGACCTAGATCGATGATCTTTGGGATATATTGGTCGCGACCGGCTTTTTCTAAAAGAATATTCCTTGGTGTGATGTCATTATGATTCAGATGAAGCGAGTGGAGATAACGCAGCCCATTAAGCACTCCGCACATCATTCCCCTGGCTTCTTGGTACGAGAACACTTTACCTTCGTTCAAGAGTTCGGAAAGGAGGGTCCCATGAAAGAATTCCGTGATAAGGTAGTGATAGTTCTTGCCATCAATAGATAAGGCCCCGTCACTCACAAAGGATATGACGTTCTCATGACTAACTCGCCTACTCAGAGCGATTTCCAAGATATCTCCCTGATGCTTGAGTTTCTCAGGAACTCTATCGTCCTCAAAAAATTTCATGAAATAGGACTTGCCGTGGTCATCAACCACCCGGTAGGTGCTATTGAACAGTCCTTCCTTAATAAAGTCGCTGACACGGTAGTCTCTGATACGGGAACCCTCTTCAAGTATCATTAATTAAGTTTGTTTGGTTTATATTCTTCCCAAATATACGTTTTTTTCCCTATTTTTGCCTTATGCAGCGGAACAAACTGGACATGGAGGTGCAGTACTTGCCGGGGGTGGGGCCGAAGAGGGCCTCACTGCTGCGTACTGAGTTGGAGATCACGACTATCGGTGACCTCCTCCACACCTATCCTTTCCGCTACATCGACCGAAGCTCTATCCAGTACATAGCCGATGTCCAGTCCGGCAACGCTCTGGTTCAGATTCTCGCCCAAGTGGTCTCGGCGGAGCTCACCGGCCAAGGGGCCAAGCAGCGCCTAAGCGTCCTGGTCAGGGACTCCAGCGGGGAGATGGAACTCGTTTTCTTTAAGGGTATTAAGTACACCTACGACCGTTTGAAGCCAGGTTCTACCTTCCTCTTCTTCGGCCGTCCATCAGTCTTCAACGGCAAGATGAACATGGTCCACCCGGAGATCGACAATCCTCCCGCCAATGGTGCCCAGAGTTTCTCAGGAGTCTTGACTGGTGTCTATAACTCCACCGACAAGCTTCGTAACGGCGGTGTGACAGGCAAGGTGATGAACAAGCTGATGGCTGAGGCCATCGACCTCGCTATCGGTGATGTGCGGGAGACCCTCCCGGATTATATCCTCCGTGAGAAAGGTCTTGTCCCATTGAAATACGCGATCAGGAATATTCATTTCCCGGCCGACCAGGCGGCCCTCTCGAAGGCCCAGTACAGGCTCAAGTGGGAGGAATTGTTCCTTCTCCAACTCTCTCTCCTGAAGCAGAAATATATCCGCTCGAGGGCAGATAACGGCATACCCATGCCAATAGTTGGACCGGCCTTCCACGCCTGTTTTAAAGCTCTCCCTTACGAGCTCACCGGCGCCCAGAAGAGAGTGATTAAGGAGATCCAGGCGGACCTTATGAGCGGTCACCAGATGAACCGCCTGCTTCAGGGAGATGTCGGTTCCGGGAAGACGATGGTGGCTGTTTTTTCAGCCCTGATAGCCATCGGCAACGGCTACCAAGCCTGCATTATGGCACCGACCGAAGTCTTGGCCCAGCAGCATTACACCAACATACAGAAATATCTGGCGCCCACAGGGGTGCGTTGCGAGCTCCTTATCGGCTCAACCACCAAGGCGGAGCGTCGTCCGATCCACGAAGGACTTAAAGATGGCTCAGTCGGGATAATCATCGGCACTCATGCCCTCATTGAGGATGATGTGGTTTTCCATAATCTAGGTCTTGCCGTCATCGACGAGCAGCACCGTTTCGGAGTTGAGCAACGCTCCAAGCTTTGGTCGAAAGGCTCTACCGACGCTCCGCCTCATGTGCTTGTGATGACCGCTACTCCTATCCCGAGGACTCTGGCGATGACCCTTTATGGCGACTTGGACGTCTCCGTGATTGACGAGATGCCTCCGGGGAGGAAGCCGATCCAGACGATGCTGATAGGGGAGGGCAAGCGTCCGCAGATGTACAATTTCATCCGCAAGGAGATTGCCGCAGGCCGACAAGTGTTTATTGTCTATCCTCTGATATTCGAGAGTGAAAAGCTTGATTATCAGAACCTTGAGGCTGGTTATGAGGAGATTGTCAGGCGCTTCCCGATGCCTGATTACAAAGTGGCTATCGTCCATGGCCAGCAGACCAGCGAGGTAAAGAAATTCAACATGGACGCCTTTGTGGCTGGGCGTGCTAACATCCTTGTCTCCACGACCGTCATCGAGGTTGGCGTGGATGTCCCGAACGCTTCTATCATGGTGATAGAGAACGCCGAGAGGTTCGGCCTTGCCCAGCTCCACCAGCTCCGTGGCCGTGTCGGCCGTGGCTCGGAGAAGTCCTATTGCGTGCTGATGCACGGCAACAAAGTCAGTAAGGAGTCCCGCAAGAGACTGGAACTGATGTGCGCCACTGAGAATGGCTTCGATCTCGCGGAAGAGGACATGAAGATGAGAGGCCCCGGCGATCTCGAGGGGACCCAGCAAAGTGGCCTTCCCATCTCTTTGAATATAGCGTCCCTAGCCCATGACGGGCAGATAATGACGGATGCAAGGAGTTATGCCGAGCATGTCCTTGCCGGTGACCCGACCCTCTCGGACCCCGTCAATGCCTCTCTGGCGGCGGAGCTTCGGAAGGATAAGTATTCAATAAAGGATTACAGCAAGATCTCTTGATCAAGCTCCGAGAGTCTCGGATGATGGCTGTCCTTCTCAGACAGAATCACTTCGCTTTCAGGAATCATCCAGTCTATTCCAAGGGCGGGATCGTCCCAAGCGATGGCACCTTCGGCCTCCTTGCAATAGAAATTATCGCATTTGTACTGGAACACGGCTTCTTCCGACAGGACACTGAATCCGTGAGCCATCCCTCTCGGCATGAAGAACTGGCGGTGATTGTCTCCGCTGAGTTCCACGGCCACATGCTTGCCGAAAGTAGGGGATCCGGGCCTGATGTCGACCGCCACATCTAGAACCGTGCCTTTTACGACCCTCACAAGTTTGGCCTGGGCGTGCTCGCCCTTCTGGAAATGGAGCCCCCGCACAACCCCGTAGCTCGACTTGCTCTCGTTGTCCTGCACGAAATCCACATGGCCTACATTCTCCTCGAAATCCCTCCTGTTAAAAGACTCGAAGAAATATCCCCTCGAATCCTCAAATATCCTTGGCTCAATGATTAGAACCCCTTCTATGTCTGTTTTGATGATATTCATTCTCCAGCCAATCTCAAAAGATACTGTCCGTATTGGTTCTTCGCCATCGGAGTGGCGACTTGGCGCAATTTGTCGGCGCTTATCCAGCCATTCCTAAACGCTATCTCCTCAAGGCAAGCGACCTTGAGGCCCTGCCTTTTCTCAATTACCTCGATATAGTTTGAAGCCTCGGTGAGAGACTCATGTGTGCCGGTGTCCAGCCATGCGAACCCCTGTCCGAGCTTCTGGACTTTGAGGATTCCTCTTGAGAGAAACTCCTGATTGACAGAGGTTATCTCCAGCTCGCCTCGGGCGGACGGCTTGATTGTCTTCGCTATCTCAACAACCTCGTTTGGATAGAAATACAAGCCGGTCACGGCATAATTGCTTTTCGGGGCGACGGGTTTCTCCTCGATGCTGAGGCAGTTGCCCTCGCCGTCGAACTCGGCCACGCCATATCTCTGCGGATCGCTCACCCAGTAGCCGAACACCGTCGCCTTGCCTTCACCCTCGGCCTTTGAGACAGCGGTCTTAAGCTGCTCCTCAAAGCCTGCTCCATGGAAGATGTTATCCCCGAGCACAAGGCAGGCGCAGTCATTACCTATGAAGTCCTCACCGATTATGAAGGCTTGAGCCAGACCGTCCGGAGATGGCTGCTCGGCGTAGGAGAACCTCACCCCGAAATCGCTCCCGTCTCCAAGAAGCCTCCTGAAGGCCGGAAGATCCGTCGGAGTGGAAATAATGAGAATATCCCTGATTCCGGCGTTCATCAGCACCGAGATAGGGTAGTAAACCATCGGTTTGTCGTAGATGGGAAGCATCTGCTTGCTGACCCCCTTTGTGATGGGGTAGAGCCTGGTGCCGCTTCCTCCGGCCAACACTATACCTTTCATCTTCCTTTGATTCTTTTGACGCAATCCTCGAGCGAATCCCTCCAATAGGGGATTCTGATCCCGAAAGTCGCTTTAACCTTTGTCTTGTCCAGCACCGAGAAATGGGGTCTCTCGGCCTTAGATGGATAATCTTCCGTATGGCAAGGGCTTATGTCACAGGTGTTTCCACCGATCTGGCAGATAGCCTTAGAGAAGTCGTACCAGGAGATCGCCCCTTCATCGCTGAAGTGATAAATCCCAGTCTTGTCCAGCATGCGCTCGCCAATAACTTTCAGGATGAGCATGGCGAGATCCTTGGCATATGTCGGGGTGCCGACTTGGTCGAAAACAACCTTCAGGGAGTCCCGCTCCGAGGTCAGCCGCAACATCGTCTTGACAAAATTATTGCCGTATGGGGAGTAGAGCCATGCGGTACGGAAGATTATGCTCTTGCAGCCTGATTCCTCTATCTTCTTCTCTCCCAATAGTTTCGTGGACCCATAGACGCCAAGCGGATGGGTCGGCCAGTCTTCTTTATAGGGGATTGTGCGGTCGCCATGGAAGACATAGTCGGTTGAGATGTGGATGAGAGTGGCATTCCTGCTTGCGGCCACCTTGGCCAATATGCCCGCGGCGGTGCTGTTCAGGAGCAACGCTGTGGCGGAGTCGTCTTCCGCCTTGTCAACATTAGTGTAGGCGGCGCAGTTGACGATCACATCCACATCCTCCGAATCGCAGATTATCTTGACGGCATCGGCATTCGTGATGTCAAGATAGACGGTCTCCACACCGGGGACCGATGTGACATCCGTGAATATGAATCTGTCGCGGCTGCCTGCCGCGGCGGCTCTCAGTTCGTTGCCGAGTTGGCCGTTCGCTCCGGTTACAAGAACATTCATATTCCCAAAAATAGTCACAAAAATGAAGTCACGCAAAAATTTTAGCGTATATTTGTAATCATGTGCATAGTAAAACCAACTATTTACCTTTTCACCGATGGCGCTTCTAGCGGCAATCCCGGGCCTGGTGGTTACGGAGTTATCCTTCGTTGCGGGATGCATGAGAAGGAGATGAGCGCCGGGTTCGCCATGACCACCAACAACCGTATGGAGCTTCTGGCCGTGATAGTGGGACTTGAGGCCATCAAGTGGAAAAACGCTGTTGTTGAGGTCTATACCGACTCGAAATATGTCGTGGACGCGATAAACGAGGGCTGGCTTGTGAACTGGGAGAAGAAAGGTTGGAAGAAGGTTAAGAATACGGATCTGTGGCAGAAGTTCCTGCTGGTGTATCGGCGCCATAAAGTCCATTTCAATTGGATCAAAGGTCACGCCGGGCATCCTGAGAACGAGCGTTGCGACGAATTGGCTGTCGCAGCCGGCGCAGGTGCTGTCGCCGCGGGTTTGACGCTTCCTCCCGACGAGGGGTATGAGGCGATTTTAGCAGAAAAAGAAAACACTTTATTATAGAAATGACAGACAGAAACTACCGTAAGCCGGTTGTCGGAATCACCCAGGGTGATGGCAATGGAATAGGCTATGAGGTGATTATCAAGTCACTCGCTGATCCGAGGATCCTGGAGTCTTTCACTCCTGTGATCTACGGCTCGTCCAAGATATTCGGCTTCTATCGCCGGCGCATCCACAATCTTGACCAACAGATGGACATCTATGTCATCCAAAGCGCCAAGGATGCGCGTCCGCGTAAGATCAACATAGTCAACTGCCTCCCGGACAACACTTATGTCGAGCCTGGGCAGTCGACTCCTGAGTCGGCGAAAGCCGCTATAACCTCGCTCGAATGGGCTGTCAGGGACATCAAGAACGGTGACATCGACGTGCTGGTCACCGCCCCGATCAACAAGAGGGCCATGGTAAGGGAAGGCTTCGGCAACACAGGCCACACGGAGTATCTCCAGAAGGTGTTTGGTGTCAGCGATGTAGCCATGTTCATGGTCTCTGACAGGCTTAGGATCGGGGTTGTGACGGGGCATATTCCCCTCAAGGATGTCCCCAACTCGATCACTGTCGAGGCGATTGTGGGTAAGTTGCGCCTGATGACGGCATCACTCAAGAGAGATTTCCGTGTTGTGGAGCCGAAGATCGCCGTTCTGGGGTTGAATCCCCATTGTGGCGACGGAGGACTCCTTGGCGATGAGGAGGAGAGGATCATCCTTCCGGCGGTCAGAAAGGCCAATGAGGAGGGCATAATGGCGTTCGGGCCATATTCCCCCGATGGCTATTTCGGGCTTGGACACTACGCCAAGTTCGACGCCACCCTTGCCATGTACCACGACCAGGGGCTTGCCCCTTTCAAGGCTCTTGCCTTTGAGGATGGTGTCAATTTCACAGCGGGTCTCCCGATTGTACGGACGTCTCCCGACCATGGCACCGCCTTCGATATGGCCGGTAGGGATGAGGCAGACCCTCATTCAATGATGTCGTCAATCTTCACGGCGATTGACATATTCCGTAGTCGCGCGGCATACGATGCGGTCCATGAGGGAAAGATGAGCAAGAATCAAGAATAATATGGATTACAAAAGGACGATTCTCATAACCGGAGGTGCCGGTTTCATCGGGAGCCATGTGGTAAGGCTCTTTGTTAACAAGTATCCTGAATATAGGATCATCAACTTGGACAAGCTCACATACGCCGGCAATCTAGCTAATCTCAAGGACATAGAGGATAGGCCTAACTATGTTTTTGTTAAGGCTGATATATGTGATTATGAAGAGATTAAGAAGATTATCTCAACTAACGATGTAAGTGGCGTCATCCATCTTGCGGCCGAAAGCCATGTGGACCGTTCGATAGTTGATCCATTCACTTTCGCCCGCACCAATGTGATGGGCACACTGTCTTTGCTTCAGGCCGCCCGTGAATATTGGGAGCCTAGAGGCTGGGAAGGATGCCGCTTCTATCACATATCCACGGACGAGGTTTACGGTGCCCTTGAACTGACAAGGCCTGATGGCGATCCTGCAGCCAGCGAGTGCGGTGGGGGACCCTTCGGTGATGATTTCTTCACAGAGGAGACCCGTTATAATCCTCACAGCCCTTATTCAGCGGCCAAGGCCTCGAGTGACCATTTCGTCCGGGCTTATCATGACACCTACGGGATGCCTACCTTGGTTACCAACTGCTCCAACAATTATGGTCCTTATCAATTCCCGGAGAAGCTTATCCCGCTGTTTATCAATAACATCCGTAATCGTAAACCATTGCCTGTCTATGGCAAGGGTGAGAATGTGCGGGATTGGCTTTATGTCGAGGATCACGCCAGAGCCATAGACCTCATATTCCATGAGGGCAAGGTTGGGGAGACCTACAACATCGGCGGTTTCAATGAGTGGAAGAACATCGATTTGATCCGTGTCCTGATCCGCACCGCTGACAGGGTTCTTGGCCGTCCCGAGGGAGCGGATGAGGATCTCATCACTTTCGTCACAGACCGCAAGGGTCATGACATGCGCTATGCTATTGACTCAACCAAGCTTAAGGATGAGTTGGGATGGGAACCTTCGCTCCAGTTTGAGGAGGGGATAGAGAAGACGGTTAGGTGGTATCTGGATAACCAGGAATGGCTTGATGGGGTCACCAGCGGGGATTACATGAAGTACTATGAGCAGATGTACGAGGGCAGATAAAGTCACTCTCTAAATACCACAAATGAAGACCGCGGCCAGAAGGCCGCGGTTTTCGCAAGAATTCGTTTCGGACAGCGGTAAGGATTTCTAGCGGTGGAGAGCGGACTCGTCCGGCATTTCTGCTGCCTTACGGCCTTGATCGACACAAGGAATTCCGCTTCGGCGCCCGCCAGCCTTTTCCAGCCGGCCTTAGAGTAACGCGAAGGTAAAAACTATTTTTTAAATTCCAAATATTTTTTTGCAATTTATTGTGAACATTATTTATCTGATTGCTATTAAATAATTATAACACAATGATTTAAGTGCGAAAAATTGTATTTAAAGTAATGGATTAAATAAGCCGATTTTTAATGATTTTAGGACATTTGAGGGGAGATTGTGGCGTCAATCATCTCTATTGAATTGGCTATCACATCATAACTTGTTTTTTCGGTACCATCGCCCGCAATGTACTTTTGCATCCTTAATCTTCCGATCACGCCGACGGGGAATCCTTTGGCTATCGTGTCTAGTGGTGGAATGCCTTTGTTGCCTTCCCAAGCCGTGACATTGTGCCAGGTCGTTTCAATTACAGGCTCGCCGTTCCTGTCTTTGTAGGCGAAGTTGGTAGCTACGGAAAAATGCGCGACTCGCGTGTTTCCGACCTTGAGAATGTTGACGTTGCCGACATTCCCGCGGATTTCGATTCTGTTCAGTTGTTCCATAATCCAGTTTATTTTTGGTTACACCGCGAATATAGTGTCTTTCCACCGGTCGGGTGCCCGGAATAAAGAAACATAGCATATGATTTTCTGTTTTTTATCCAAGGCGTCATAATCTGAAGTTTTTCTTTAGCATATAATTGTTTTATTATTGATATTCATTTATTTATTACATAGGGCAATTTGTCTAAACCAGCAATAAACCCTCACCGTACCCTTGCTCTTTTCCATAGCAAAGCTCATATTCGCGTCATGAGTACCAAAGAAGGCAAAAGGGGGCGGGTGTGCCAGGAATGTGGGAGAGTCATCCCTCGCGGCCGCAAGGACAAGAGGTTCTGCTCCGCGACCTGCAAGAACAGGTGGCACTACCGTGAAGAGGGATGGTTGAAGGGGGTGAAAACAAAGATTGTGAGAACTCTGGACCGTAATCGGGCGATCTTGGACAAACTCCTTCAGGAAGGAGTGACATCAATCGAGATTCCTGACCTCGCGCAGATGGGATACAACTTTGATTGCGTCACATCCTACCACAGGGTCAGGAATCACGATGAGTACCGGTGCTATGACATCAAGTACTATATGTCAGGGAGCAGAGTCTTTCGTATTATGCGGCATCTTTTCCCTCCGCAGCCTTCAGTTTCCTCGGATCCTTAAAGAGAATCATAAATAGGATTCCCACGACGAGGGAATATGCAGCGAAGATGTACCAAGCCTTTGACCAGCCGGCGGGATTGACGAAGCATCCGCATTTCTCAACCACCCATCCCGCTGCCAAAGTGCCGATCGAGGCACCTAAGCCGTTGGTCATCAGCATGAAGAGGCCCTGGGCGCTTGAGCGGATGTCGGTGCCGGTGTTCTCGTTGACATAGAGGGATCCGGAGATATTGAAGAAATCGAAAGCGACACCATAGACGATGCAGGAGAGGACGAAGAGAAGCACTCCGGGCATGTCAGGAGATCCGGCTCCGAAGAAACCGAAGCGGAACACCCAGGCAAACATGGCGATCAACATGACATTCTTGATTCCGAACTTCTTCATGAAGAAAGGTATCAGAAGGATACATAACGTCTCGGAAAGCTGGGAGATCGCGAGGAGAGCGTTGGAGTTCTTGACGGCGAAAGTGTCAGCGAGTGAAGGATCGGCAGCGAAGGAGCCCAGGAAGGTGTTGGCGTAGCCATTCGTGATCTGCAGGGCGGAGCCAAGCAGCATCGAGAAGATGAAGAAAATGGCGAACTGGCGGTCCTTGAACAAAGTGAATGCCTTCAAGCCGAGGGCTTCTGTCAGAGACTGGCCGGCCTCACCCTTCTTGATAGGCACAGGAGGCATGGTCAGCGCATAGCCGCAAAGAACCAGCGAAAGGATTCCGGAAGCGGCCAGCTGGGTGTAGGAGTCCTGCATGGCGACTCCGCCAATCTTCACCCAATTGGAGCAGAGCATGCTGATAATGAATCCCACGGTGCCGAACACGCGGATAGGAGGGAAGTCCTTGACCGGATCCTTGCCCACGGATTCCAGAGCGTTATACGCGACTGAGTTGACCAGGGCGATTGTTGGCATGAAGAAGGCCACGCTGACGCTGTAAAGGGTGAACAGTGGACCGAAGGCCACCGCGTCTCCAGCGTTACGGCAATAGAGCCCGGCGGAGATCATGAATATACCGGCTAACAGATGGCACAAAGAAAGGACCTTTTGAGCCTGGATCTTTCTGTCCGCCAGGATGCCCATAAGGGTGGGCATGAAGATCGACACGATGCCTTGCATCGCGAAAAACCATTTGATCTGGTTGCCCAGTCCTATGTTGCCCAGGTAACGGCCGAGAGAGGTAAGGTATGCGCCCCAAACGGCGAATTCCAGGAAATTCATCAGGATGAGCCTGAAAGTGATGGAGTTATTCTTCATTATTGTGGGTTTTTATGATTGTCTTGTGGACCATAATCAAACAAAAATAAGAGTTTTTAGCGTAAAAAACACTATATTTGAAAGTCAAATCGCAAAGAATGAGATTCACCAGAATAGCGGCAGATCAAAACAGCGGGGCGAGGACAGGGGTTTTCACCACCGACCACGGTGAGGTCAGGACCCCCATTTTCATGCCCGTTGGCACTGTCGGCTCTGTCAAAGGTGTCTATCACAAGGACTTGCGTGATGACATCAAGGCTGAGATCATCCTCGGCAACACTTACCATCTCTATCTTCGTCCCGGTTTGGAGATCCTGCGCGCGGCAGGTGGCCTCCATAAGTTCGAGTCTTGGGACCGCCCCATCCTCACTGACAGTGGCGGATTCCAGGTTTTCTCCTTGACCCAAATAAGGAAGATCACCGAGGAGGGTTGCCGTTTCCAGTCCCACATCGACGGGTCCAGGCACACATTCACCCCCGAGAACAATGTGGACACCCAGAGGATCATCGGTTCCGACATCATGATGGCCTTGGACGAATGCTGCCCCGGCGATGCCGACGAGCGGTATGCCGCCAAGTCTCTCAAGCTGACTCAAGGATGGCTCGAGCGGTACTTCAAGCGTTTCAAGGAGACTGAGCCTCTGTACGGCTACAATCAGGTGATGTTCCCGATTATCCAGGGCTGTGTCTATCCCGAGCTTCGTAAAAGGGCGGTTGACCATGCCCTGACCCTTGTCGGCGACAGTGACGCCGTGGGAGGATTCGCGATAGGCGGGTTGGCGGTCGGGGAGCCTACTGAGAAGATGTACGAGATGTTGGAGCTGGTCTGTCCAATGCTCCCTGACAACAAGCCTCGTTACCTGATGGGAGTCGGGACCCCTGCCAACATCCTCGAAGGGATCGCGAGGGGAGTGGACATGTTCGACTGCGTCATGCCCACCCGCAACGGGCGTAACGGGATGCTGTTCACATGGAACGGGATCATGAACATGCGCAACGCCAAATGGGCCGATGACTTCTCGCCTCTCGACCCTGATGGTACATCATTTGTTGACAAGGAATATTCAAAAGCCTACCTCCACCACCTGTTCGTGGCGAAAGAGATGTTTGCCGCCATGGTGGCAAGCGAGCATAATCTGGCATTCTATCTGGACCTTGTCCGTCAAGCCCGCGCCCACATCGAGGCGGGGGATTTCGCGACGTGGAAGGATAGTGCGGTAAAGAGAGTAAGCGCGAGACTTTAGGAATATGGAACCTGTTCTGAAGAAGATAGATAAGTACATCATCAAGAAGTTCATAATGACCTTCTTCATTGCCTTGTTGCTTATCATCGTGATTGTCATAATCTTCGACATAAGTGAGAAGATCGGCAATTTTGTGGAGAACAAGGCCCCTTTGAAGGCGATTGTGATGGACTATTATGTCAACTGGGTGCCGTACTTCATGAACATGTTCAGTCCACTGTTCGTCTTCATAACGGTTATCTTTTTCACATCCAGGATGGCCGCGGACAGCGAGATCATCGCCATCCTGTCCTGTGGCGTGAGCTACCGGAGGATGATGCGCCCCTACATCATCTCCGCCGCCTTGATCGCCCTCTTGTCCTTGTCCCTTAACTTATGGATAATTCCGAGGGCGAATGTCACGAGGGTCAAGTTCGAATCAACCTATGTCAAGCACAGGAACCCGTTCGGTTCCAGCAATGTGCACTATCAGATCGACACCGGGAAGTTCGTCTATGTCGAGTCTTTCGCCCCTTGGAACAACACCGCCTACGGTTTCACTTTGGAGGACATCAAGGACAACAGGCTTGTCAGCAAACTGTCGGCTGAGACGGCCGCCTGGGACAGCACGAAAGGAGCTTGGAAACTGAACAAGTATTTCATCAGGGAATACAACGAAGGCCTCGAGGACAGGGTGCGTACCGGCACCCGTATCGACACGGTCATCAGTTTGACTGTGACCGACTTCTATCGCAACAAGAACACCGTCGAGACCCTTCCCATTGCCCAGCTGGATGGCCTTATCGCCCAGCAGAAACTGAGGGGCGACTCCAATGTGATGTACGCCCAGATTGAGAAACACACAAGGTACGCCCTGCCTTTCTCCGCATTCCTCCTGACCATTATGGGCGTGAGCCTTTCCTCACGCAAGAGGAGGGGAGGAATAGGGCTCAACATCGGTATCGGAATAGCCCTGAGTTTCACTTATATCCTGTTCTTGCGTTTTAGCCAGATGTTCGTCTATTCGGGGGCGATGCCTCCAGTGGTGGCACTCTGGCTGCCTAACTTGATATTCGGAATCGTGGCGGCATTCCTATATTACAGAGCATCCAAATAACTGGTATCATATGGCAACCCAATCCTTAACTCCACTGAAGCGTACGATAGTAGGCGTTCAGTTCATGTTCGTGGCCTTTGGCTCCACGGTGCTTGTCCCTCTGCTCGTAGGATTCGATCCGGCTATCGCCCTTTTGGCCGCCGGTCTCGGTACCCTCCTCTTCCATGGTGTAACCAAAGGCAAAGTCCCGATCTACCTCGGCAGCAGTTTCGCTTTCATCGCGCCTATCGTCAAGGCGACCGAGCTGTACGGGATGCCTGGTATGTTCTGTGGACTTGTGGCTGTAGGTGTCGTGTATCTCTTGATGAGCCTCCTGGTTAAGCTGTTCGGAATCAGCTTCATAAAGAAGCTTTTCCCTCCGATTGTGATCGGACCGGTCATCATGCTCATCGGTCTTTCCCTCGCCGGAACCGGAGTCAACATGGCCAGCCAGAACTGGGATCTCGCCCTCATCTCCTTGCTTGTCGCTGTCGCTTGTTCAATCTGGGGCAAGGGACTTGTCAAACTGGTGCCTGTCTTCTTCGGTGCCATCGCAGGCTACATCGTGGCGTTGATCTTCTTCCGTAGCGGAATGGATTTCACAGCCTTGGCCGATGCCAAGTGGTTCGCTCTGCCTCATTTCACCAAGATGAGTTTCTCCTGGCAGGCTATTGTGTTCATGGCTCCTGTCGCAATCGCACCTATTATTGAGCATGTCGGTGATGTCTATGCTATCAGTGAGATCGCCGGTGAAGATTACATCAAGGATCCTGGTCTGCACCGCACGATGATGGGTGACGGACTCGCCTGTATGCTCGCCGCATTCTTGGGTGGAGCTCCTGTCACGACCTATTCCGAGGTCACCGGAGCTGTTTCTCTCACCAAGGCCACAGACCCTGCTTGCATGAGGATAGCCGCGATTTCCGCTATCGTCGTGTCATTGATCGGCAAAGTCGGAGCGGCCATTCAGACAATCCCTCAGGCGGTTCTCGGGGGCATCATGCTGCTCCTCTTCGGAAGCATCGCCGCGGTGGGAATCAATAACTTGATCAAGGCTAAGGTTGACATGAACAAGACCCGCAACTTGATCATCGCCTCTATCATCCTCACTATCGGAATCGGAGGAGCCGTCCTCAGTTTCGGCAAGTTCTCCCTTGCTGGAATCGGTCTCGCTTCGATAGTCGGTGTCATCCTCAACCTCATTATCCCTGATAAGGAGAAAGCTGTTGAAAATGTTGAAGGTTAAGATAGTTAATAAGAGCCAGTGGCCTGATCCCTTCTATGCCACTGAAGGCTCGGCAGGGATGGATCTTCGGGCCGACATAAAGGAACCTATTATCATTCAGCCCCTTGAGAGAGTTCTCGTCCCTACGGGCATATTCATTGAGTTGCCGGTAGGATACGAGGCCCAGATCCGTCCTCGCAGCGGGCTGGCCACCAAGAAGGGGATAACCGTGATCAATTCCCCCGGCACTGTTGATGCCGATTTCAGGGGCGAATTGAGGACTTCTCTGGTCAACCTTTCCCGTGAGCCTTTCGAGCTGGTTCCCGGGGAGAGGATCGCCCAGATGGTTGTAGCCAAGCATGAGAGGGTCGAATGGGAGGATGTTGAGGTCCTCTCTGAGACTGATAGGGGAGCCGGTGGCTGGGGAAGCACCGGCAGTAAGTAGAGTTTTCTTGAAATGATTGACATACAGAGACTTTATTCTTTATTTAAGGAGTGTTCCTCTGTCACGACTGACAGCCGTGCGATTGCTGGCGGGGAGATGTTCTTCGGCCTCAAGGGGGAGAATTTTGATGGCAATGAATATGCCCTCAAGGCTCTTGAGCTGGGTGCGAAGTATGCCGTCGTCAATGAGGACTCCGCGGCCGCTTCTTCTGGTGATGAGCGTGTTATCCCTGTACCTGACACCCTCGAGGCTCTCCAGGCTTTGGCCCGCCACCATCGTGAGAACACCTTTGTGGACGGCCGTAGGCTCACTGTTATCGGCCTTACCGGCACAAACGGGAAAACCACGACGAAAGAGCTGATAACCAGGGTGTTATCCGTCAAATACAATGTGACGGCCACTAAAGGCAACCTCAATAACGACATCGGTGTTCCATTGTCTTTGCTGTCCATTAATGACACCACTCAGCTTGCGGTCATAGAGATGGGAGCGAATCATCCTGACGATATCGCCAAACTGGTTAAAGTCAGCGAGCCTGACTATGGCCTTATTACCAATGTCGGCAGGGCTCATCTGTTGGGTTTCGGTAGTTTTGAAGGTGTGAAAAGGGCTAAAGGTCAGCTTTATGACTACCTCGCCGCTCACGGTGGCACGGCCTTCGTCAACACTGACGACCCAGACCTCGCTGCTATGGCCGCTGACCGTTGGTCCTTTACAGTTCCTGCTATTCCTGCTGTTCCTGCTGTTCCTTTGGTTCCTGAGCCTGTCGAAGGAGTCGAAGGGCCGGTGATTCGCTACGGCCTAAGCCTGTTCAAGGCCAAAGTCCTTCCATCAAGCTCAGAGCACCCTTACTTGAGGATGAAGATGCCCGGAGGGCTCTTGATCGAGACCCATCTTGCGGGAGCCTACAACGCCACCAATGTGGTGGCGGCTATCGCGGTCGGTCTTCATTTCGGTGTGTCCCTTGAGGAAGCGATAGACGCTGTCTCAACTTATATTCCCAAGAACAACCGTTCCCAGATGGAGAAGACCGAGAGAAATGTCCTTATCCAGGACGCCTACAACGCCAATCCGAGCAGCATGGCTGCCGCTCTGGACAATCTGGTCCTTGTGAAGGCGGAGCGGAAAGGGGCCCTGCTCGGGGATATGAGAGAGTTGGGGGAAGAGTCTCAGACTGAGCACCTTAAAGTGTTGAATCAGGTCTTGTCAATGGGCCTTGACCTGGTCTGTCTGGTAGGTGAGGAGTTCGCTAAAGCTCTTGCCGTCCGTCATTCAGATAGCGTCAAGTGGTTTGCGTCTTCAGAGGATCTCACAGCATGGCTCAAGGCTAACCCTGTTAGCGGAATGACGATCCTTGTCAAGGGATCTAGAGGGATTCAGATGGAGAAGGCTCTGCCTGAGCTGTAGGCGAGGGGACTCTGTCGAGATATTTCCGTATAAGGTAATTGGATAGGCTGCCGATGAGGTAGCCTATTGTTATTCCTACAAATGTCCCGACTAGAATATCACCAAGATAATGCTTCCCGACAAATACCCTGCTGATAGAGACCAAGGTCGCCCAAATCAATGCGCAGGCATTGAAGGCACTGTAGGAGTGGGACTTATCATTGGAGAAACCTAGTATCATGCAGGTTGCGAAAGCGAACGCATTGGCCGCGTGTGCCGAGAAGAAACCAAAGAACCCGCCTCTTTTCTCAAGAACATTCAGTCCTCCATCTAGCATGGGGAAAGAATAGCATGGCCGTAGCCTTGAGACGGAATGCTTCACGAGATTCGATACCTGGTCGCATAGGGCGAATGCCAGAGCGGCAGAGGCCAGAACGAAAAGAGCCTTTTTCCAGCCCAGATGTCTGAAGAGAAAGAAAGCGCATAGCACATAGGCCGGGATCCAGAACTTGATATCCGACATCATAGTCCAGAACCCGTCGCTCCAAGGGGCGCTCAAGCTGTTGACAGATAGTGTCAACTCCTGGTCCACCCTGTGGAGAGAGTCTATGACTGAAGCGCTGACCATAGCATGTCCTTGAGCTCTTTCAGGCCTTCTCCAGAGATGGATGAAATGAATATGTGAGGTATGCCCTCGGGAAGGGTAGGCTCAATCTCGGATTCTATCTTCTTGTCGATGAGGTCACATTTAGTGATAGCCAGAACCCGCTCTTTATCAAGGAGTTCGGGGTTGTATTCCTCAAGCTCGTTAAGGAGGGTCCGGTAACTGGCAGCTATGTCATCCTCTTCAGCGGAAATCATGAACAGCAGCACCGAATTCCTCTCGATGTGCCTCAAGAACCTGATCCCTATTCCCTTGCCTTCATGAGCGCCTTCAATTATCCCCGGAATGTCGGCGATCACGAAAGACTGGTCGTCATAGTACTTGACGATCCCGAGATTCGGTTCCAGGGTGGTGAACGCGTAATTTGCGATCTTCGGTTTCGCCGCGGTGACGGCTGCTAGGAGGGTGGATTTGCCGGCATTGGGAAATCCCACCAAACCCACGTCCGCGAGAAGTTTCAGCTCGAGGATGAACCATCCTTCTTCCCCGTCCTCGCCTGGCTGGGCATATCTGGGCGTCTGATTGGTCGCTGACTTGAAATTGTTATTCCCAAGTCCGCCTCGTCCTCCCTTGCAGAGGATCCTTTCCTCGTCAGGCTCGACCATCTCGAAAAGAACCTCCTCAGTCTCAGCGTCTTTGACGACAGTGCCGACGGGAACCTCCAGGATTATGTCCTCCCCGTTCTTGCCTTTGCGAAGCCCTCCTTCACCATGGGCCCCATTTTCCGCTTTGACATGTTTGCGGTACTTAAGATGGATCAGTGTCCAGAACTGAGGATTGGTCCGGAGGATGATATGTCCTCCGCGGCCACCGTCTCCGCCATCCGGCCCACCTTTAGGAATAAATTTCGCCCTGTGAAGGTGC
>JAEEGF012125997.1_pt1 | contig 27224 bp, 19 predicted proteins | sample 9134171 | NCBI WGS metagenome assembly JAEEGF01 (sample SAMN16246542, study PRJNA631951) | gut metagenome | biome: gut microbiome; feature: rumen; material: AP-attached | host: Bos | place: Iran: Karaj | collected 2018-10 | reverse complement strand
TTGGCCCATCAGGTGAAGGCTATTTCAGACTGACAGCTTTTGGCTCAGCTGAAAACACACTTAGAGCAATCGAGCGAATTAAGAATCTATAAAAATAAGAGCTTCTAGAGGTATTAGCCAGCTAGAAGCTCTTTTTTATTTTAGAAGCATGATTTTCTTTCGATTAGTTTTGGCTCTAGAAGTATATGAGCATCTTTACGGGAAATGCTACCATCAATTAACCCTAGGAGAGTAGTGGCGGCCATTTTACCTAGCTCTTCCTGGGGATGGGCGATGGTGGTAATGCCCCTGCTTTGAGCCAAAAGAGAATTGTCAAAACCAGTAACAGAAATATCGTGAGGAACACTTCGTCCAATATTCTGCAGGCCCTTTATAACATCAGCAGCTATTTCGTCGTTGTAGCACACCACTGCATGGCATGAAGTGCCGCTTTCTAATATTCGAATAAGCCCTTCCATAGGCTTCATTGTTTTATCCTTTGTGTGATACCAAATGACTAAATCGGGATTGTAGGTAATACCTGCTGCCTGTAGTGCCTTCACATATCCCTTGTGTCGAAGGATGCCTTGGGTATCGTCAGCCTTAAAAATACCTGCAATGTTTTTGTGGCCAAGATTTATAAGGTGTTCAGTAATCAGCCTGCCACCTTCCACATCGTCTAGCATTACAAAAGGTCTGTCCATCATGGCCTCATAGCAACCCTGAATAAATACATATGGAATGCCCATGGCATCCATCTGATCATACAATACCTGATGCTGACAGCTGATGGCACTTTGGCTAGGCTCTATGATCATGCCGTCGATGTTTTTGGATAACAGCTCCTCCATGCACCAGGCCTCACCTTTGCGGGAATTGTTAGTTGTCTTCAGCAGAATACTGTAGCCATTTTCATCCAGCACTTGATTAATACCCTGGATAACTCTAGGGAAAATATAATCCGACATGTAGGTACTAACCACAGCAATATTTTTGCTATGTCGTTTCTTGCCGATACGCTCAGCAACGTAGGTGCCACTGCCATGGACAGCATAGAGATAGCCCTCGGCAATAAGCTTGCCCAGGGCCTTTCTAACAGTTTGTCTGCTGACTGAATATTTGTTGGCCAGCTGGTTTTCAGAAGGAATTTTCATATTCGCTTCGTACTGGCCAGCATTGATGGCCGATTTTATGTCTTTAATTATTAGTTCGTGTTTTGAATTTACCATGCTAGTATTTCAGGCCTTATTTCATTGTGATAAGCTCGTATTCTCTGGTGCCTACACCAATCTTTTCAGCATGCTCTAGGGTTTCAGCCCATGAAACATTTGGATTGCTGTTGTGCCAGTGGTCACCGTGGTCATGGAAATGCTCCTTCGCAATATTGTCACCCAGTTGACTGTTGCGGATTGGCTCTGCCTTTTGGCAAAGGTCCACGCAAGCCTGATCCAGGGCAACTGGGTCGAAGGATGCAAGCATACCTATATCTGGTAGGATTGGTGCATCATTTTCACCATGACAGTCACAGTTAGGTGAAACGTCAGTGATGAGACTGATGTGGAAGGTAGGTCTGCCGTTTAATACGGCTGCTGTATATTCAGCCATTTTTCTTCCTAACATCTGAGGTGCATCACTGTTATTGTTTTCGATGGCATCGAAAGCACATGCGCCTATGCAACGGCCACAGCCCTTACATTTGGCTGGGTCAATCCATGCCTTATTATCCTTGTATACAATGGCGTCGGAACCACATTCCTTGGCACATCTGTGACAGCCACGGCATAAATCATTGATAACATGAGGCTGACCGCTGTTGTGCTGTTGCATTTTACCAGCACGGCTTCCGCAACCCATTCCAATATTTTTAATAGCGCCACCAAAGCCTGCTTGCTCGTGGCCCTTGAAATGATTAAGTGAAATAACAATATCGGCATCCATAACTGCACGTCCGATGTAGGCTTCCTTGCAATATTCTCCATTTGGAACAGGGACTAAAATATCGTCTGTACCGCGAAGCCCATCTGCAATAATGATTTGGCAACCTGTTGTGATTGTGTTGAAACCATTGATGTTTGCGCAGTCTAAATGCTCTAAGGCATGCTTTCTGCTGCCTGGATATAATGTGTTGCAGTCTGTTAAGAAAGGCAAACCGCCGCATTCCTTAACAACATCTGCTACAGCCTTTGCATAGTTTGGGCGGAGATAAGCAAGATTTCCAAGCTCACCAAAATGCATTTTGATGGCTACAAATTTGCCATCCATATCAATTGTGTTGATGCCTGCCAGCTTGATCAGCTTTTGAAGTTTTGTAGTAAGACTTACCCCAAGAACTGTTCTAAAGTCAGTGAAATAGACTTTGGATTTTTCCATTATATTTAAACTCCTTTCCAATACATATTTCCCCTCGAAATATAAATTTAGAATACAATAATAGTGGGAATATATCAATTGAACAAAAGAGAACAAAGTAAAAGAGACGCCGGCGGGGCGTCTCTTTTAAAAAGGGAGAATAATGTTATGAAAAAAATGGTTCATCGCTTTTGTCTTGCGATGTAATTATAATACAAGGTATTGTTGAAGGAACAATGGAGAATATGTGAATAAAAAATAGAAAATAAATTATTATTTGTGAATTGCTTACCGCTTTAAAAAGTGGGTGGTGAAGATTAGTGTTTATAACGTAAAAAAAGGATCCGCAAACGGTGCGAATCCTTTCATTTAATAAAAACCCAAATACATTTCACTAACTCCTAGTGCTCTCCCCAAAAGACCGTTCGTTAAATGTACAATAAAATAATAACAGAGGTATTTGGCAATTTGGTGCCAAACTGTGACCAAATTGTGAAAAAACTGTGAACTCTTGCTTTTTTTAATGGGTTATATTGGATAAAGTGAAATTAGTGTGAAATATAGGCCCTTAAACCAAGATTTAATGGAAATAATCACAATTAATACTTATAATATAAAGTACTTTAAAATAGAGGGGTAGTATGGCACTATTAAAAATCAACTTGAATGACCCTTTGATGAAGGCAATCAAGGCAATCAACTCTATCACTGGTAAATCCCTCACAGAGGAGGATTTAAAAAAGCAGCGAGCAGCCATGGAAAAGGCTGGCAGTCTGGCGGCCCCTACTGGTGGAGTTACTGTAAATGCTTTTTCAGAAGGTGGCATTTCTTGTGAATGGATAAAGCCTGATTTGGCGCACAATCCTAACTATGTAATTTTATATGCCCATGGCGGCGGTTACACCTGTGGCGGGTTGGGGTATGCCAGGATTTTGGCTGCAAAGCTTGCTGTTTCAACAGGTTTTTCAGTGGTGTCCTTTGAATATAGACTTGCGCCTGAAAACAAATATCCTGCCCAATTAGAAGATGGAATGACTATTTTGAATTTTCTGATTAAAGAAGGATTCGCCCCAGACCATATCATTTTTGCAGGAGATTCTGCAGGAGGTAATCTGGTGCTTGCAATGACACAAAAGCTCATAGCAGATCAGGCCCTTTCACCTAAATGCTTGCTTTTGTTTAGTCCATGGACAGATATGACAGCTACATCTAAAAGCTATCAGACCTATCAGGACAAGGACCCAATCCTTACAAAGGATTATGTAGAGTCTGTCAGGGATGCATTTATAGGGGAAAAGGCAGATTATAAGGACCCAAGGTTTAGCCCTTTATACGGTAGCTTTAATGGCTTTCCACCTACACTGATTCAAGTGGGCAAAACCGAGATTTTACAGGAAGATAGTGTGAAGCTTGCAAAAAAAATAAACGAAGCAGGTGGCGATGCTACTTTAGATATTGAAAAGGATGGATGGCATGTGTATCAGCAGATGCCTCTTCCAATGGCCAGTCGCGCCATGAAGCGACTATCTGATTATGTTACGGAAGTGATTTATTTATGAGTAGAGAGAATTGGTACAAGGTTGACAATGTAGCCAAGGTTTTCCTTGCTACTGCAGCAAAACGAGATACAAGAACCCTTCGTGTCAGCTGTACACTGTGGGACCCAATCGACCCAGTGCTGTTGCAGCAGGCTGTAGATTCAGCAATTCAGGAGCGCCCACAGTTTCAGGTGCGCATCAGACGTGGAATCTTTTGGCACTACATGGAGGACACAGATATTCAGCCTGTGGTGACAGAGGAGCACGGAAGAGTTTGCCCAAGGCTTTATGTGCCAGGCAGAGCTATGCTGCACTATAGAGTCAGCTATTTTGGCAACAGAATCAACCTGGATTTGTTCCATGCTATTTCTGATGGAACAGGCGCATTAGAGTTTTTAAATGTTATTGTTTTAGACTATTTGAAATTAAAGGACCCTGGAAAGTTTGATGAGACCACCATTCATTCTGGTGCCTCAGAGGACGACTTGAAGGAGGACAGCTACAAGCAGTTCTTTGGCAGCATGGGTCTAAAGGGATCTTCCTTAAAACGCGCATATCATCCTACAGGATTAAAGCTACCTTACGATCAGCTGCAGTTTTTCGAGGTGCATATGCCTACTGACCAGCTGCTACCTAAGGCAAAGGAGATAGGCGTTTCGCTGACCAGCTACATTGGTGCCAGGTTTATGCTGGCAATAAAGGAGGATATGCCTGCTAGAAAGCGAAAAACTCCAATCAATGTTTCAATGCCAGTTAACCTTAGAAACTATTATCCAAGTCACACTTCAAGAAACTTCTTTAATAATGTAAATGTTTCGCATGTGTTTGACACAGATATATCTCTAGAGGATTTGGCTAAGGAATTTGATGAAAAGCTCAAGGCCAATCTTACAGAGGAAAATATAAAAAAACAGATGGATAACTTTGAGACCATGGAGTATGTGGCTCCTGTTAGAGCAGTTCCACTGTTTATCAAGCAGTGGGTTGTTCGCTATGGTTCAAAGGTAACAGATAAAAAGGTTTCAGTGGTGCTTTCCAACTTAGGTGTGCTAAATCCACCAAAGGAGGTTAGCCCAATGATAGAGGACTACAGCGCATTCTGTAGCTCTTCAAACCTGTTTTCAACAATGTATAGTTACAAGGGAGAGCTTTCGCTGGGAATTACCTCTCCATATTCAAATACAAGGGTAATTAAGAATCTGGTCCGAGGTCTTACTGAGGACGGAATATACATCAGACTATATGCAACGGAGGTGATTCGATAATGAAGAATTGTCCCTATTGTAAAATAGATGTGGGAGGAAATCTAAAAAAGTGCCCACTTTGCCAAAGCAAGCTGGTGGGAGAAGGTGACGGGGATTACTTCCCAACCCAAACCATTTTAAAGATTCAATCATTTTTTTATAAATTGCAGCTTTTTATTGTATGGGCAATTATTATTTCAAGCCTTGGTGTGGACTTCCTGTTTGGAGTGAAGGTTCCACCTATTCACAACATTCACTGGAGCGCACTAGTGACCATGTGGCTGTTTGTGTTTGAATTTGGAATAATGCGACTGTTTAAAAAGGGCATTAGCTCTTCAAGAATCATGACATTATTCGTGTTCATTGTTTTGATAATGCTTGGAGTCACTGCATATTTTGTTGGCTTCTTTCATATCGTCACAGATTGGATTGCTCCAGTGGTGGTTATGGGTACCCTGATAGCAAACTTTGTATTGGCCATGATTGATAAAAAAGGCAATGCAATGATTTATCTGCTGACAAACCTGGTGGTAGGCATACTGCCATATATAGTTTTTTATTTTATGGAGCGTGATTGTCCTTATACATGGATCATTTGCCTGATGGTAAGTGTAATCCTATTTATAGGAGCAATCATCTTCAAGGGGCGAGAGGTTGTAAACGAGATTCAGAGGAGACTGAACGTTTAATGAGTTATGGGGATACTACTTTCAATAAGAGCAAATATCTTATTGAAAACTTTGAGCGAGCGCTAGAACAGGGTTGGATTGATGTATACTATCAACCAATCATCAGAACTGCAAATGGTTCAGTATGTGGCGAGGAGGCCCTGGCAAGATGGGACGATCCTCAGCTGGGCATGCTGAACCCAAGCGAGTTTGTGCCAGTGTTGGAGTCTGTCAATCTGGCACATAAATTAGATTTGTATATTCTTAAAAAGACTCTGAGAAAAATGAATGAGCAGCGGAAGAAGAACCTGTATCTGGTTCCAACTGCAGTTAATTTTTCTCAGGTTGATTTCTATGCCTGTGACATGGTGGATGAGGCTTTGCAACTGGTGGAAGAATCAGGTATTCCAAAGTATCTCATTGCTATTTCTGTGTCAGAGGGTTCTTTAAATGTTACCAATCAATTTGTAATTTCACAGCTAGAACAGTTTCAGGAGTTGGGCTTCCAGGTGTGGCTGGATGATTACGGCAGCGGAGATACTGCGCCAGCCTTACTTCAAATCATGCATTTTGACTTGCTTAAGATAAATATCTTTTATGTAAGACAGATCATGAATAGCGAAAGTGCCCGAATTATCATTACTGAGCTGATTCGAATGGCTATTTCTCTTGGAATGGAAACAGTTGTGGAGGGTATTGAGCATAAAGAGCAAGTGGATTTCTTGAAAGAAATTGGATCTACAAAGCTCCAGGGCTTTTTGTTCTGCAAGCCTATAACTGCTGAGCAAGTTTTTGCTAGATACGATAATGGCATAGCCATTGGATTTGAAAATCCTAAGGAGGCAAATTACTATTCAGAAATCGGAAAAGTAAGCCTATATGATTTGTCATTGATAAAAACAGGCACTGTAGGAATGGAAAACTATTTTGACACTCTTCCTATGGCTATTCTAGAGGTCAATCAGAAGTCTATGAGAGTGGTCCGAAGCAATAAATCCTATAGAAAATACATGCTGAATAATTTTTCAATGATAGACATTAACAGTTCATGTGATTTTGATGAATGGAATGTAACAGGTGGTACCTACACAAGAGCAACCATTCGTAAATGCGTTACAAATCCAAAGCCTTTTATCATTGATGATCGTTTGCCAAATGGAAAGACCGTTCACTTATATTTGAGACGAATAGCGGTTAATCCTGTGACTAAGGAAGCGGCAATAGCATATGTTGTTTTATCTATTGTGGACCAGCCTAATAGGCCAGATGCTCTGACCTACAACTATATAGCCAGAGCCCTTTCCGAGGACTATGTGAATCTGTATTATGTGGATTTAACCACAAATGAATATGTGGAATATAATCCTGACAGTGAAAATAGAGATGTCTCTGTTGAAAGCCGAGGGGAGGATTTCTTTAATAACAGTACCAATGGAAAATTTAATGTAATTTACGATGAAGATAAGCAATATTTTAAGGAATCCTTTACTAAGGAAAATGTTGTAAATGGTATAAAAGAAAATGGCTCATTTACAATTACCTATAGGCGACTCATTAATGGAAAACCTACCTATGTTACTTTAAAAGCTATTAAAGTACGCACAAGCAAAAACGCTATTATTATAGGCGTTAATAATGTAGATGCCCAGATGAAGCAGAAGGAAGTGTATGAGCGTATGAAGGAGGAGCGAATCACCTATTCAAGAGTGATGGCACTATCTGGAGATTACGTGAGCATTTACACTGTTGATCTTGAGACAGAGCACTACTATTGTTTTAGTTCTACGGCGGATTATGACTATCTGGATATAGAAACTGAAGGTGACAATTTCTTTTCTGCTGCGGCAGAAAATATGGATGGCACCATTTATTACGAAGATGTTCCAGCCATGAAAAAAGCCTTTAAAAAGGACAAAGTAATAAAAGAGATAGAAGAAAAAGGAATGTATTTGTATAAATATAGACTTATGTTGGATGGTAAGCCTACCCATGTTTGCCTGAAGGCCACTATTATTACCGAGGAAGATGGCCCTCGTCTAATTGTGGGTATCAATAACATTGAAACTCAAGTCTGCCTGGAAAATGAATATCTTTCTATCATCAAGGCTACTGAAGACAAGGCCACCAAGGATCAGCTGACTGGTGTAAAAAATAAGAGAGCCTATGTAGATGCTGAGGACGAGATGAATACTAGAATTCATACCGAAGAGAATCTGAAGTTTGCCCTAGTAGTCTGCGATTTGAATGGCTTAAAGCAGGTCAATGATGAAAAGGGGCATCAGGCAGGAGACGATTACATAAAAAATGGAGCGGAGATTATCTGTAAGGCATTTGCTCATAGCCCTGTATTTAGAATAGGTGGCGATGAGTTTGTAGCTATTGTTCAGGGCACAGACTTTACAAAATTAGATAAGTGCCTAGAAAAGATAGACAGAGCAAATAAGAAAAATCATAAAAACGGCGAAGTTACTATGGCAGTTGGAGTGGGATTCTTTAACAATGATGATTTTACATCTGATGTTTTTGAAAGAGCTGATTCTGAGATGTACAAGAATAAGAGAAAAATGAAAGAGCTGGGTGGATTATTATGATTGACAAAAGTTTAACAATGGGATAATATAATACTCATGAAAAAAGTGGCGGGGATTTCCCCGAAAGAGGAGGATTACTATGAGCGAATTTAACAACTTAAAGCTTGAGGTTGCTGATGAGATTGCTGTCCTTACAATTTCACGTCCAGCAGCACTTAACGCACTTAACTCAGAGACTCTTGATGAGCTTAACGTAGCTCTTACAGAGATCGAGGCAAGAGACGATGTAAAGGTACTTATCCTTACAGGCGGTCCTGATAAAAAGGATAACGCATTCAAGTCTTTCGTTGCTGGTGCTGATATTTCTGAGATGGTTAACTTTACAGCAGCTGAGGCTCGTGCCTTCGGTATGAGAGCATCAGTTCCTTTCTTCAAGCTTATGAACATGAGACAGGTTACTATCTGTGCAGTTAACGGATTTGCTCTTGGCGGCGGCTGTGAGATTTCTATGGCATGTGATATTCGTATCGCATCTGAGAATGCTACATTTGGTCAGCCAGAGTGTGGACTTGGTATCATCCCAGGTTTCGGCGGCACACAGAGACTTGCTCGTCTTGTAGGTATGGGACGTGCTAAGGAGCTCATCTTCACATGTGATTCTATCGATGCTAACGAAGCATACAGAATCGGCCTTGTAAACAAGGTTGTTCCATGCGAGGAGCTTATGGATACAGCAAAGGCTATGGCTAAGAAGATCGCTTCTAAGGGAAGCTATGCAGTATCTATCGCAAAGGCAGCTATCAACAACGGTTACGATATGGACATCAAGAACGCTGTTGAAATGGAAGCAAACCTTTTCGGTATTACATGCTCTACACACGATAAGGCAGAGGGCATGGGCGCATTCCTTGAGAGACGTGCTGCAACACTTACAGATTTCTAAACCGTAAAAGCATAGAGTAATTTTGAAAACACCTAGTAACTATAAAGCTCTGAGTGTTGTCCTGGAGCCAATTTCGCGACAGGACAATATCTCAGGCTTGATAGTGTAACTAGGTGTTTTTTTAATAGTGCTTTAACTTGATAAATTACATATAAACAGTTAGAATTATTAAGATTAGGTTAACTATAGGAAAAAGGAAGTAATTTATGAACGAAGACTACATATTTGAAGAAGGCGAAGAGGTATATCAGCCTATAGGAATGGCGGTAGCTTCCTTAGTGCTAGGACTACTTTCTTTGGTATTTTTCCTTGTTGGATTAAACCTGGTAGGTGCAATAATTTCCATTATTCTTGGAATCATTTTTATAGCCACCAGAAGAGGTCAGGCAGGAAAGCGCCTTGCAGTTATTGGTATTATCACATCTATCATTTCGATAGTACTGTTTTTTGGCTCAATGTCCTATATGCTTTCAAATAGCAAAGGGATTTTAGCTTTAGAAAAAGACATCTTATCTTTATACGATGCAAATGGATTATATCAGGCTGCTCCTGATGATTTGCTAGAAGAATTAGATTCAGATGACTTTTTATAATATAGGTTAGAAAGGGTTCGTCCCGTTTCTATAAACATAATAAGAGAAGGGATATGTGACGAGAAAGCATATCCTCATAGAAAGGAATTACTATGTACAACAAAGTAGACGCAAGCCTAAACTTCGTCGAGCGCGAAAAGCAAGTGCTCAAGTTCTGGAACGAAAACAATATCTTCCAGAAATCAATGGACTCAAGAAAAGAGGGGGAAACTTACACATTTTATGATGGCCCTCCAACAGCAAATGGAAAGCCTCACATCGGTCATGTTGAGACTCGTGCCATCAAGGATATGATTCCTAGATACCAGACAATGAAGGGCAAATTTGTTCCTCGTAAAGCTGGTTGGGATACTCATGGACTTCCTGTTGAGCTTGAAGTAGAAAAGCTTCTTGGCCTCAATGGAAAAGAGCAGATTGAAGAATACGGTATGGAGCCTTTCATTAAGCAATGTAAGGAATCTGTATGGAAATATAAAGGTATGTGGGAGGATTTCTCTGGCACAGTAGGTTTCTGGGCTGATATGGACAATCCTTACATCACATATGATGACAACTTTATCGAGTCTGAGTGGTGGGCTCTTAAGACTATCTGGGACAAGAAGCTCCTTTACAAGGGCTTTAAAATCGTTCCTTACTGCCCACGTTGTGGTACTCCACTTTCAGCTCAGGAGGTTGCTCAGGGCTACAAGACAGTTAAGGAGCGTTCAGCAATCGTTCGCTTCAAAATCACAGGTGAGGATGCATATTTTCTTGCTTGGACAACAACACCATGGACACTTCCATCTAACCTTGCACTTTGCGTAAACCCAGACGAGACATACGTACGTGTAAAGGCTGCTGATGGATATACATACATTCTTGCAGAGGCACTTGCTGACAAGGTTCTTGGCAAGCTTGCTTCAGAAGAAGGACAGAAGGCTTACGAAGTACTTGAGACATACAAGGGAACTGACCTTGAGCGCAAAGAGTACGAGCCACTTTTTGAGTGTGCAGGCGAGGCAGCTGCAAAGCAGCACAAGAAGGCACACTTCGTAACATGTGACTCATATGTTACTATGTCTGATGGTACTGGTATCGTACACATCGCTCCTGCATTTGGTGAGGACGATGCAAAGGTTGGACGTAAATACGACCTTCCATTCGTTCAGTTCGTAAACGGAAAGGGTGAGCTTACAGAGGAGACTCCATACGCTGGCCAGTTCGTTAAGGATGCAGATCCAAACGTACTTAAGGATTTGGATGCTAAGGGACAGCTTTTCGAGGCACCAAAGTTCGAGCACGAATATCCACACTGCTGGAGATGCGATACTCCACTTATCTACTATGCTAGAGAATCATGGTTCATCAAAATGACTGAGGTTAAGGATGACCTGATTAGAAATAACAACACTGTAAACTGGATTCCAGATTCAATCGGTAAGGGACGTTTCGGCGACTGGCTTGAGAACGTTCAGGACTGGGGTATCTCACGTAACCGTTACTGGGGAACTCCACTTAACATCTGGGAGTGCGAGGATTGTGGCAAGCAGATTTCTATCGGTAGCCGCAAGGAGCTTGCAGAGCTTTCAGGTAGACCTGATGCAGAAAAAATTGAGCTTCACCGTCCATACATCGACGAGGTAACATGCACATGTCCTGAGTGTAAGGGCAAGATGAAGCGTGTACCAGAGGTTATCGACTGCTGGTTCGATTCAGGTGCTATGCCATTTGCTCAGCATCATTATCCATTTGAAAATAAGGAAGTATTTGAGCAGCAGTTCCCTGCTAAGTTCATTTCAGAGGCTGTTGACCAGACACGTGGATGGTTCTACTCACTTATGGCAGAATCAACACTTCTTTTCAACAAGGCTCCTTATGAGAACGTTATCGTTTTAGGTCACGTTCAGGATGAGAATGGTCAGAAGATGTCTAAGTCTAAGGGCAACGCTGTAGACCCATTCGACGCACTTGAGAAGATGGGAGCAGATGCTATTAGATGGTACTTCTACACCTCTTCAGCGCCATGGATTCCAAAGAGATTTGGTGAGAATGCAGTTATGGAAGGCCAGAGAAAGTTCCTTGGAACACTTTGGAATACATATGCTTTCTATATTTTATATGCAAACATCGACGAGTTTGATCCTACAAAATATTCACTTGATTTTGATAAACTTGCAGTAATGGACAAGTGGATTCTTTCTCGTCTTAACTCAGCAATCAAGGCTGTTGATGAGAACCTTGCTACATACAAGATTCCAGAGGCAGCACGTGCACTTGATGAGTTTGTAGATGACATGTCAAACTGGTATGTTCGTCGTTGCCGTGATAGATTCTGGGCAAAGGGCATGGAGCAGGACAAGGTTAATGCTTACATGACTCTTTACACATGTCTTAAGGATATTTCACTTGCTGCAGCACCAATGATTCCTTTCATGACAGAGGAAATCTACCAGAACATGGTTCGTTCAGTGGACAAGACAGCTCCAGAGTCAATCCACCTTTGCGACTTCCCAGTTGCTAACGAGGCATTCATTGACAAGAAGCTTGAGGAAGACATGGACGAGCTCCTTAAGATTGTTGTTCACGGCCGTGCTTGCCGTAACACAGCTGCTATTAAGAACCGTCAGCCAATCGGTCAGATGTACATCAAGGCAGAGCATGAGCTTGATGATATGTATGTAAGCATCATCGAGGATGAGCTTAATGTTAAGAAGGCTACATTCACAGAGGATGTTTCAGCGTTTACTTCATACAGCTTCAAGCCACAGCTTCGTACAGTAGGACCTAAGTATGGCAAGTTCCTTGGTGGCATCCAGAAGGCGCTTTCAGCACTTGATGGCAACGCAGCTTATGCAGAACTTAAGGCAAATGGGGTATTAAGATTGCCTGAGGTTGATGCTTCTATCGAGCTTGCAGAGGAAGACTTACTTATCTCTATGGCTCAGACAGAAGGCTTTGTTGCAGATGGAGACAACTACGTAACAGTAGTTCTCGATACAAACCTTACAGAGGAGCTTCTTGAGGAAGGCTTCGTACGTGAAATCGTTTCAAAGATTCAGACAATGCGTAAGGAAGCAGATTTCGAGGTTATGGACCGCATCAACGTAGCATACGCTGGTACAGCTAAGGCCAACGAAATCTTCGCAAAGAATAAAGACATCATCGCTGGTGAAGTTCTTGCAGACTCTATCGTAGAAGGTACAGAAGGTGAGCATTCTAAAGAGTGGAACATAAATGGTGAGAAGGTAACTTTATCTGTTACCCGTCAGTAAATAGGAGGGGTTAGAGTATGAAGAGGCAGATGCCAAGTACTAAAGAGATTAAGCATGATATTGTAAATCGTGTGAAGACCATGTTTAGAAAAGACTTTGAGGAGGCTACTGAAGAGGAAATCTACAGGGCTTGTTCGGAAGTTGTAAATGATGTGGTTATCGATAACTGGCTAAACACCCAAAAGGAGTTCAATAAGCAGGACCCTAAGTGCGTATATTACATGTCCATGGAGTTTTTAATTGGAAGACTCTTAGGAAACAACATGATTAATATGCGTGGCTATACAGAGGTCATGGATGCTTTGGATGAGCTTGGTGTGGACATTAATGCTATCGAGGACAAGGAGCCAGATCCTGCGTTAGGAAATGGTGGTCTTGGTAGATTGGCAGCCTGCTTCTTGGATTCTCTTGCCACTCTTCAATATCCAGCATACGGTTGTGGTATCCGTTACCACTACGGTATGTTCAAGCAAAAGATTGTAGATGGTTATCAGGAGGAGGTTCCTGATAACTGGCTACAGACTAGATATCCATTTGAGTTGGAGCGCCCTGAATATGAATTCGAGGTAAAGTTTGGCGGATGGGTTCGTTATGATACTCAGCCAGATGGCTCTACCAAATATATTCATGAGGGCTACAACTCTGTTATTGCCACTCCATATGATATGCCAGTTACTGGCTTTGACAATGGAATGGTTAATACCTTAATGATTTGGGATGCCAAGCCAAAGGAAGTCTTTAGACTTGATTCCTTCGAGCGAGGCGACTATAACAAGGCTGTTGAGGACATGAATCTGGCCCGCAACCTTACAGAGGTTCTTTATCCAAACGATAATCATATCCAGGGTAAGGAGCTTAGATTAAAGCAGCAGTACTTCTTTGTTTCTGCCTCTTTACAGAGAGCGCTTCACAAGTACCTGCGCTTCCATAATGACATTAAGAGACTGCCTGAAAAGGTAGTGTTCCAGATGAACGATACTCATCCAACCCTTACAGTTGCAGAGCTTATGCGTCTTTTAATGGACGAGCATGGCTTGGGCTGGGATGATGCATGGGAAATCACAACTCACTGTGTGGCTTATACAAACCACACAATCATGTCGGAGGCCCTTGAAAAATGGCCACAGGATATCTTTAAGAATCTGCTTCCTCGTATCTACATGATAGTAGAGGAGATTAACCGTAGATTCTGCGATGATATCAGAGCAAAGTTCCCAGGAGATGAAGAAAAGGTTCATCGTATGGCTATCCTTGCAGATGACCAGGTCAAGATGGCTCACATGGCCATTGCAGCAGGATTTTCTGTAAACGGTGTTGCCGCTTTACATACAGAGATTTTGAAGAATGTTTCTCTTCATGATTTCTATGAGATGTATCCAGAAAAGTTTAACAACAAAACAAATGGTATTACTCAGCGTAGATTCTTGATGCACGGCAACTACAAGCTGTCAGACTGGGTAATTAAAAAGATCGGTCGTGGTTGGATTACCGACCTATCTCAGATGAAAAAGCTAGAGCGATACATCGACGACAAGAAATCTCTGGATGAATTTATGGAGATTAAGCTGGAAAATAAAAAACGTCTGGCTAAATATATATGGGATCACAATGGAATCAATGTGGACCCTAACTCGATTTTTGATGTGCAGGTTAAGCGTCTGCACGAATATAAGCGTCAGCTTTTAAATATCTTGCATGTAATGTATTTGTACAATCAGATAAAGGAAAATCCTGATATGGAATTTTATCCAACTACCTTTATCTTTGGTGCAAAGGCATCTGCAGGATATGAAAATGCAAAGCTTATTATCAAGCTTATCAACAACGTGGCAGCTGTTATCAATAATGATAAATCTATCGACAACAAGCTGAAGGTTGTATTCATTGAAGATTACAGAGTTTCTAATGCTGAGTGGATTTTTGCAGCTGCAGATGTTTCTGAGCAGATTTCTACAGCTTCTAAAGAGGCATCAGGTACAGGTAACATGAAGTTCATGTTAAATGGTGCTGTTACCATTGGTACTATGGACGGTGCTAACGTGGAGATGTATCAGGAGCTTGGCGGCAAGGATATCTTTATCTTTGGTATGAGCTCTGATGAGGTTATCGCTCATGAAAAGAACAATGACTACAATCCTGTTGATGTAATGAATGGAAATCATCATATTCAGAAGGTGCTGCAGCAGCTGGTAAACGGCAACTACAGCATTGATAATGCTGAGCTTTTCAGACCTATTTACAATTCACTGCTTAATACCCAGTGCACAGCTAAGGCTGATACTTACTTTGTACTGAAGGATTTCGCATCTTATTGTGAGGCTCATGAAAAGATTCAGGAAGCTTACAAGGACAGATACCAGTGGGCAAAGATGGCACTTAACAATGTGGCTCATGTTGGCAAGTTCTCATCTGACAGAACCATCCAGGAATATGTGGATGAAATCTGGCACTTGGATAAGCTGGAATTATAAGGCAATAAATGCTATAGAAGGAAATAAAAATGGATCAGTTTAATGCTTACAGAGAAAAGAGAAAGTACGTGAGATGGATTTTCCTGCCATGTATCATAGCTTTTCTTTTACAGTTTGCAGCGACACTATTTGTAATTCAGGTGTCAGTTGTATATACCCTAGGTACTTTTAAAGGCAATTCATTTGAGGATTATGTTGCATATGTAACCACTGTAATGGAGAATTCAAACTTTTACAGCTCCATATATATGATTTACACTGTGGTTGGCGTGATACTTTTGGGGTATTTCTTTAATAAAATGTTCATGCAGTCAAAGAGCTATAGCTTAAAGGGACACTCATCTAATCTAGGATTTACCATAGGCGGTGTAGTACTTTTTTGCATTGGCATGGAATATGTAAGTATTTATCTTTTGAATTCAGTTGGTTCAGCTATTCCTGAGTGGATGGCAGAATACGAGCAGGTCCTTGAGTCTGCAGGATTAATGGGAGATGTTAGCCCACTGATGATTGTGTATGCTTTAGTGCTTGGACCAGTGTGCGAGGAGCTTATATTTAGAGGTCTTACATATCATTCAGCAGCAAAGGTTATGCCTTATTACTGGGCAATAATCGTTCAGGCTATTTTGTTTGGTGCATTTCACATGAATCACCTCCAGAGCTTGTATGCCTTTGTACTTGGCCTTGGACTTGGATACATTATGTATCTTTACGACAACCTTATTATCACAATACTGATTCATATGGCTTACAACATAATCGGTACAATCTGTTCTGAATTTATACCAATAGGTGGCAATACACCAATAACATTCTTCTTTAGTGTATTGTTTGCTCTTATAGTTACATATGGTGGCATTATTCTTCTTAAAAAAGGAGCAGTTATTCCTGTTAAGAATGAAGAAGAAAATACCGATATATAATTACACGGAAGATTATCACGGGACCAGGAAGGCACGCCTTCCTGGTTTTTCTTTTTGCTGGAAATCCGTGATGTGGAAAAGGGACTTTCCTTTATAAATTATCAACATCATTTATAGGAGGAAAGAACATGGTAATTCAAAATTCTGAGGTCACCATGGCCTCAAAGGGCTGTTACTCTACAGCCACGAAGGTTGACTTTCAAATCAACCAGACCCCGGCATTCAAAATTAATGATGTGGTCATTGAAAAACCAGAAGAGGAAGAGGGCGTAGAGTCCATGGCTTCCAACAAGCAAGCTAGAATGAGCGCTATGACATATCTACTTAGAATGCTAATCTTAAGCAGATTATTTGGCGAAGATTCCAGCTTCAATGAGCTGCTAAATCAGCTGTTAGGGGAAGGAAATGGCTACATGGAAACCACCACTGTAAACTACGAGTGCACCAGAACTCAGGAGGTTTCCTTTGTCGCCAAAGGCACCGCCGTTACAGCCGATGGCCGCATGCTCCAGTTTGACTACGGGTTTGAAATGTCTGACTCATTCCACGAAGAGTATCAAAGCATTAATCAAGTATTTAAAAGCTATATCGATCCGCTGATAATTAACCTGGACGATAAGCCTACAAAGATGTCCGATGCAATGTTTTACTTTGATTTGGATGGAGATGGAAATGAGGAGGAGATTCATCATCTACTTAAGGGTAGTGGTTTGCTGGCTTTGGATAAAAACGAAGACGGTGAAATTAATAATGGCCTTGAGCTTTTCGGTCCAGCAACTGGCGATGGCTTTAAGGAGCTTTTGGGTTACGACGAAGATGGTAATGGATGGATTGATGAAAATGACCCTATATTTAATAAGCTAAGAGTATGGTCCATGAATGAAGAGGGCGAAATGGAGCTGTACACGCTGCAGGAATCCGATGTGGGAGCCATATATCTAGGCCGTGTACCAACTGAGTTTGTAGATTCTGATGAAGCAGATAATATAAAAGGAATCATCAGAGAATCAGGTATCTATTTACATGAATCGGATGGCCACGCTGGAAGCGTCCAACACATTGATTTTGCCACTTAATTTTCATATAATATAAGCCATGAGTAAGCAGTGTAAGTAATTTAGGAAGGCGTTAGCAAGGGGGCACCATGCCAAGTGAGAGGGGGACCCCACGCCGGCGGGGTTCTCTCACGCAGGTATGGGGGATGCCTTGCGGGAGCTTTGTGAACTTTGGAACACTGCGTAAGTATTAGGGCGGAATAATGTTATGGGTATAATTGGGGGCAAAAGAAAGATAAAGAGCAACAGTGCACTTGTCATTGCGGCAGGTTGCGCTGTTGCTTTTATGTTTATTGCCACCATTATCAGTATCGTTATTTATAAACAGAGGATGGAAAAAGCTGGGGAGCTTATGGCTGAGGCTAAATACCAGCAGTACGATTCCTATGTGGTGATGATTTCTTCTGATGATGATTCGGATTTCTGGAAGCAGGTGTATGAATCTGCCAAGGAAGTAGGGGCAGAAAACGGAATCTATGTGGATATGCTATCTGCCAGCGTTGATAAAACCTATAGCAAGCTGGAGCTTATAGAGATGGCTATCGCTACAGATTGCGATGCTATTTTTGTGGAGGGTGATGACACTCCAGAAACAGCTGCGGCGCTACAAAAAGCCAATAGAGCAGGCATTGCAGTGTTTACACTTTCTAGCGATGTGGAAATAGATAATCGCACCAGCTACATTGGTTCAAACCCTTATAGTATTGCCAACCTGTATGCTAATTCCTTGGTGGAAAACCTGACTACTCAGAAAAAGGTAATGGTTTTAGGCGGCAATACTATCAGCATCAATACAGCTAATGCTTTCGTCAATAATATCCAGACAGCCATGACCACAATGGAGCTTCCAAATGGTCCTCTGGAATTTGATGTTAGAACAGTGGAGTCTACAGATGCATTTGCTACAGAGGAGTACGTGCAGAACCTTTTTAAGGAAAACGATTTGGCTCCTATTGTGATTTGCCTGGATGGTGAATCTACAGCATCCTTTTATCAGGCTATGATTGACTATAACAAGGTTGGTCAGATTATGCTTCTTGGAACTAACAAATCACAAACAGTGCTGACAGGTATAAAACAGCATGTTATCACTAGTACTGTTTTTGTGGACCCTGCGGCAATTGGTAAGGCAGCAGCAGAGGCTTATATTGAGCTTCGGGGTGCAGGTTATGTTTCTGAGTACATTAGTGTAGAGGCAAATATCATAGACTCTGACAATGTGGCAGATGAGCTGCAGGAGGTGGAGAATGAGTAAACGTACCCGTAAATCCATCAGCCTGCGCCAAAAGATGATAATGGCCTTCTGTATTCCTACGATACTGTTGTTTCTTGTAAACATGATGCTTTATATAGGAACGGCCAGAATGCTTTCGTCTTTGGATGAAATCTACGCCAGCAACAATTCATTGAATCAGCTCAATGAAAGCTTGGAAGCATTGCAAAATGCTACAGCAGGCTATTTGAATACTAAAACCAGCGACGCTCTAGAACAGTACTATATCCAGGAGGAAAAATATTCTAGTCTGGTAAATCAGCTGGATGACAATCACGATGATAATGAAAATCGTGTAATGGAAAGAAACATTCGCCACATGTCTCTAAACTATCTAGAGCTTACTAATCAGGCTGTGGAAAGTAAGCGAGGTGGAAATGTTGAAAAATATAAAAGTATATACGAGCAGGCGGCTAGCACCTACGGCTACATAGAGGCCAGTATAAACAGCCTGAATAACCAGCAGTTTATTAACAACTCAAAATCTTATGGGGCTATGATGACAGCCCTGCAGACTCTAGAGGAGTTAAACATTATTACACTGGTAATTATCGGCCTTGCCAATCTGTCCTTCGTAGTTTTGATTGCATCTACCATAGCAGATCCACTGGTAAAGCTGGCAGCTTCTGCAAACAGTGTTTCTCAGGGCAATTTTGATGCGCCACTTCTTCCTGTCAGAAGTAATGACGAGGTAGGCATTGTGACAAATGCCTTCAATAAAATGGTGGTTTCCATTCGTGAATACATTGAAAAGCTTACAGAGTCCATGGAGGCCACAAGAAAGCTCCGCGAAAACGAGCTTATTATGGAAAACCACATCAAGGATGCAGAGCTGAGATACCTACAGGCTCAGATCAATCCTCATTTTCTGTTTAACACACTAAATGCCGGGGCCCAGATGGCTATGATGGAAGGGGCTGACAGGACCAGCAACTATATTCAGCGTGTTGCAGATTTCTTTAGATATAACATTAAAAAGAATAAGGATGTGGTGACATTAGCTGAGGAAATAAAGCTGGTGGACATTTACATTTATATTATTAACGTTCGCTTTGCTGGAGAAATCCAGTTTAAGAAACAGATAGATGAAAAACTTTTGGATGTCAAAATCCCTAGCATGATTTTGCAGCCAATCGTTGAAAACAGCATTAACTATGGTCTTAGAAATATTGAATGGACCAAAAAGATTCAAGTTTCAGTTTATGAGCTAGGTGATTACATCTGCGTCAGCATCAAGGACAATGGAATAGGTATGTCCGCTGAAACTATAGACAAGGTGCTAAATGGCAGCTATAGAAGCGACCCAAGCAAATCAGACTCAAACGGTGTGGGGTTAAACAACTGTATTGAGCGACTTAATATCTTTTATGAGAGAGATGATGTTTTGGATATCATTTCAGAGGGTGAGAATAAGGGTACAGAAACAATTTTGTATCTTCCAAAGGAGTTTTAAGGTAGACAATGTATAAGGTTTTATTAGCTGATGATGAGGGAATAGTAATTGATTCCTTGAAATTCATCATTGAAAAGGAATATGGTAGCAAGTGCGACATCAGAATAGCAAAAACAGGCAGACAGGTTATTGAGCTTGCAGAAGAGTTTCAGCCGGACATAGCTTTTATGGATATTCAGATGCCAGGCATTAACGGCATCGATGCCATGCGTGAGATTCGTAAAACAAACAGTCATGTGGTGTTTATAGTAATGACTGCTTACGATAAATTCGATTATGCCAAGGAAGCTATATCCCTTGGGGTCTTAGATTATCTAAACAAGCCTGTCAGCAGGGAGGCCATTATAAAGGTTCTTGAAAAGGCTATGGGAAATATCGATGGTGAGCGTACCAAACGAAGCAACGACCTTAGGGTCAGAGAAAAGTTAGAAACTGTGGTACCTATCATTGAAAATGGTCTTATCCAGGATTTGCTTTTTAAGGAATACTTCAAAGAGGATATTGATAACTACAAGACCTTGCTTGGTATTGATTCTGAATACGGCTATATGGCCTGCATGGTTTTTGGCCGAGAGCTGGTAGGAAACTACATGACCAGCGCCGTTGCCGTATCTATTCAGGCTCAGAAATCTTATCGTGAAATTCATACCATCACAGAGGATTATATAAAGGGAATTATGGGAGCTGTTATGTCCAACAAAATCCCTATTTTGATTCCTACAGAGCATGCCACACTTTCCTATAATGAAAGAAACCAGATAGTGGAAAATGCAAGAGCCCTTTGTAGAAAACTTTCTGATAGGTTTGATATGGACTTTCGTATCGGTTTTGGTTCAGTAAAGCCACTTGATAGGATGGCTGAATCCTACGAGGAAGGAAATTCCGTACTGATTGCCACCACCAGCCATGTGGCCCATATTGACGATATGCCAGTTACTGTTCGCTATGAGGAAAACTATCCTATGGACATGGAAAAGCGTCTGTTTAATGAGATAGAGCTTGGAAATGTTAACGAATCAGTGGCTTTGGCCCAGACCTTCTTTGAGTGGATGGAATCTAACTATGCAAATGATAAAGACAGTATCAGACTAAAATGTCTAGAGTTCGTCCTTTGGGCAGAACATGTGGCCTATGAAAATACAGGTAGAATGTACGAGTTCAAAAGTAGAGCAAACTATTTGTCAGAGCTTATGAACCTGGCTGGGCTTGGGGAAGCAAAGCATTGGTTTATAGAAAAAATCAAAGAAGCGGCCTTTTGGGTTTCTAACAAGCACGAGGAGCAATCCATGAGTGCTGTAAACAAGGCAAAGCAATATATAGATGAAAACTACATGAAGGAGCTTACTTTAGATGATGTTTCTAGAGTGGTAAATATAAGCTCCTACTATTTCTCAAAGGTATTCAAGGAAGAGACAGGGGAAAACTTTATTGATTATCTGACAAAGCTTCGTATTGAAGCAGCTAAAAAGCTTCTTAAGACAACAAACAAATCAATGAAAGAGATTTCAGCTGAGGTAGGCTATCCAGATCCAAACTATTTCTCGCGTAACTTCAAGAAATATACTGGAAAGACTCCTACAGACTATGCAAAATTAAACTAAAGATTATTGGAGGGGCAATGAAATCTTTTGGAAGAAGGATGCTGGCACTGTGCATGACCACTGTGTTGCTGACAGGGTGCACCAGTGCTGCGGCAGACAAAAATGAAGGGGAAAATGTAGAGGACTCTCTTGAGATTGGACTGTGTTTTGATTCCTTTGTTATAGAAAGATGGGAGAAGGACAGGGATGTATTTGTAGACACAGCCACCACACTGGGAGCCAAGGTAAATGTTCAAAATGCCAATGGCGATGTGGATAAGCAGATAGAGCAGATTAACTACCTTGTGGAAAAAGGGGTGGATTGTCTGGTGATTATCCCTGTAGATGGCGGAGCCTTAAGAACGGCAGTGGCTGCTGCCAAGGAAAAGGGCATTTCAGTGGTATCCTATGACAGATTGATTCCAAATGCAGATACCGACCTTTACATATCCTTTGACAACAACATGGTTGGAGAGATGATGGCCCAGGCACTGGTGGACCAAGGTGCAAAAAGCACTGTGATGATATGCGGTTCGCCAACTGATGGCAACGTGCCTATGGTAAATGCTGGATTCATCTCTGTCATGGAAAAAAACAATGTAAAGATTTTGGATACCTATTACTGTGACGGATGGAAGGCGGAGCTGGGAGGTTCCTATGTATACGACCATATGGATAAAATCAATGAAGCTGATGCCATCATGTGTGGAAATGACGATGTGGCCACATCGGTAATCAGAGCTTTGGCAGTAAGCCAGCTTGCCGGCGTAAAATATGTGGTAGGCCAGGATGCAGACCTTCCTGCATGTCAGCATATCGTAGAGGGCACTCAGCTGATGACAGTTTACAAGCCAGTGGGTAATCTGGCATCCCAGGCAGCAGAGCTATCAGTAAAGCTTGCTAAGGAAGAGGATATTGCTGTAGATGGTGTCATAAATGATGGTATGAATCAGGTACCATATCTTGCTGTAAAACCAATAGCAGTAACCAAGGAAAATATGGATGAAATCGTTATAGATGGCGGCTTTCACACCAAAGAGGATGTTTATATGAACGTCAGTGAATAGCAAATTATTGTAGCGAAATTTTTGGACTAGCACAAAATTGTGCTAGTCCTATTTTTTTGTGTGGAAAAAGTTTGACAAAAATGTGAAGAAAGTGACAACCATTTTTAGAAGGTTAAATGATAAATTGTCTATAGTAACAAACATACCTAATATGAAAGGGAGGTTTTTTAAGAAATGAAGAGAAAGTTATTAAGCGTACTTTTAACAGGCGCACTTGCAGCTTCTATGTTTGCTGGTTGTGGAGCTGCTACAGAGACAACAGACAACACAGCTGCTCCAGCAGCTACAGAGGATGCTGCAGCTGACACATCTGCTCCAGCAGGTGGCACAAAGGTTGGTGTTGCAATGCCTACAAAGGATCTCCAGAGATGGAACCAGGATGGCGCTAACATGCAGAAGGAGCTTGAGGCAGCTGGCTACGAAGTAGATCTTCAGTATGCTTCAAACGATGTTCAGACACAGGTTTCTCAGATTGAGAACATGATCAACTCAGGATGTAACGTTCTTGTAGTTGCTGCTATCGAAGGCTCATCACTTGGTGAGGCTATGGATATGGCAAAGGCACAGAACATTCCTGTAATTGCTTATGACCGTCTTATCATGAACTCAGATGCTGTTTCTTACTATGCAACATTTGATAACTACAAAGTAGGTCAGGTTCAGGGCCAGTACATCATTGATCAGTTAGATCTTGAGAACACATCAGATACATTCACAATGGAAATCACAGCTGGTGACCCAGGTGATAACAACGCTGGTTTCTTCTACAACGGTGCTATGGATCTTCTTAAGCCATTCATCGAGAAAGGCACATTAGTTGTTAAGTCTGGCCAGACAGAGTTTGAGCAGGTTGCTACTCCAGCATGGGCTACAGAGACAGCTCAGTCACGTATGGAGACAATCCTTACAAACTACACAAGCGATGACCTTGATATCTGCCTCTGCTCAAATGACTCTACAGCACTTGGTGTTGAGAACGCACTTGCAGCTACATACAAGGGCAAATATCCAATCATCACAGGTCAGGATTGCGATATTGAGAACACAAAGAACATGATCGCTGGAAAGCAGTCTATGTCAGTATTCAAGGATACTCGTACACTTGCTTCTCAGGTAGTTAAGATGGTAGGTCAGATCCTTAAGGGTGAGACAGTTGACGTTAACGATACAAAGACATACGACAACGGAACAGGCGTTATTCCTTCATTCCTTTGCGAGCCAGTATTTGCTGACGCTAACAACTACAAGGAACTTCTTATTGATTCTGGTTACTACACAGAGGATCAGCTTCAATAATCCAAGTGATTTCTAGGAAATCAAAAATGTAATTAGATAGGGCAGGGAAACCTGCCCTATTTTAAAGAGATTAAGAGAATATTTTGATGAAGATAAATGCTTCATTTAAGTAGTAAAAGAAGGAGGGAGAACTTAAGTGGGAAATACAATACTTGAGATGAAAAACATCACCAAAGAATTCCCTGGAGTAAAAGCCCTTGATAACGTAAATCTTAAGGTAGAGGAAGGCGAAATCCACGCTCTCGTAGGAGAGAATGGTGCTGGAAAGTCTACTCTTATGAACGTTTTAAGTGGTATCTATCCATTTGGCTCTTACACAGGAGATATTGTTTACAAAGGCGAGGTTTGTCAGTTCCAAAAAATCAAAGATTCCGAAGAAAAGGGAATCGTAATCATTCACCAGGAATTAGCACTTATTCCTTATATGTCAATCGGTGAGAATATGTTCCTTGGTAATGAGCAGGGAAAGAAATCTGCTATTGACTGGGATAAGACATATGCTGAGGCAGATAAATATCTTAAGATGGTTGGTCTTTCAGAAAGCAGCCGTACATTAATCAAGGATATTGGTGTAGGTAAGCAGCAGCTTGTAGAAATTGCAAAGGCATTAGCTAAGCATGCTAAGCTTCTCATTCTTGATGAGCCAACTTCATCTCTTAACGAGACTGATTCAAGAGCACTTCTTGATCTGCTACTTAAGTTTAAGCAGGAGGGTATGACATCTATTATCATCTCTCACAAGCTTAATGAGGTTTCTTACGTAGCAGACAAAATCACAGTTATCCGTGATGGTTCTACAATCGAAACACTTGATAAGGCTGTTGATGATATTTCAGAAGACAGAATTATTAAGGGCATGGTAGGTCGTGAGATGACAGACCGCTTCCCTAAGCGTCACGATGTAAAAATCGGCGATGTGGCTATGGAAGTAAAGAATTGGACAGTATATCATCCACAGTTTTCTGATAGAAAGGTTGTTGATGATGTTTCAATGTATGTACGTAAAGGCGAAGTAGTAGGTATTGCCGGACTTATGGGTGCTGGACGTACTGAGCTTGCCATGAGTATCTTTGGTAAGGCTTACGGAACAAACATTTCAGGTGAGCTTATTCTTAACGGAGAAGAGGTTAAGCTTAAGAATATCAAAGATGCTATCAAGCACAAGCTTGCTTATGTTACAGAAGATAGAAAGGGCAACGGACTTGTTCTTTCAAACCCTATTAAGATTAATACAACTCTTTCAAATCTTTCTGAGCTTTGCTCAAGAAGAGTAATTGATAGAGATAAGGAATATCAGGTTGCTGAGGAATATCGCGACAAGCTTAAGACAAAGTGTCCTACAGTAGAGCAGAACGTTGGTAACCTTTCAGGTGGTAACCAGCAGAAGGTTCTTCTTGCAAAGTGGATGTTTGCAAATCCTGATGTTCTTATTCTTGACGAGCCAACAAGAGGTATCGACGTTGGTGCTAAGTACGAGATCTACTGTATCATCAATGACCTTGTTGCAGCAGGAAAATCAGTTATTATGATTTCTTCTGAGCTTCCAGAGGTACTTGGTATGTCAGATCGTATTTACGTTATGAACGAAGGTAAGATGGTTGGCGAGATGGCAGGTTCTGAGGCTTCTCAGGAAAGCATCATGTCTTGCATCTTGAAATCTTAGAAGGGAGAGAAAACATGGTTTCAAATAATATTGGAAATGTATTAAAGAAATACACCATGGTTATCGCCCTGGTGGTTATTATTGGTATTTTCTATGTGGGTACAAACGGAACAATCCTTTTGTCTCAGAATATTAACAACCTGCTTTCACAGAATGCTTACGTATTTGTACTTGGAACAGGTATGTTACTTTGTATTTTAACAGGTGGTAACATCGATCTTTCAGTTGGTTCTGTTGTCTGCTTTGTTGGTGGTATCGGAGCCGTATTGATGAGTAAGGGTGTTAACGTATGGATTACAGTTATTGCAATGCTTTTAGTTGGTGTGCTTATTGGAGCATGGCAGGCATTCTGGGTTGCATACATTAACGTTCCTCCATTCATCGCGACACTTGCTGGTATGTATGCTTTCCGTGGACTTTCAAACGTAGTCCTTAACGGATATGCGGTAGCAATTTCAAACAAGACTTACCTTAATGTATTTGGTGGTGGCGCTGATTGCTACGTTCCTGATTTCCTTGGAAACAATCCAGACTTTAACATTACATGTATGGTAGCTGGTGTAGTTGCAGTCGCAATCTTTGTTCTTCTTCAGATTAAGAACAGAATCTCAGCTACAAGAAAAGGCTATGAGACATCAGGTGCTGTTGGCTTCTACGCTAAGATTGTTATTATCTCAGCAGTAATTCTTTTCATGGCTTACAAGCTTGCAGGCTATAAGGGAATTCCATCATCACTTTTATGGATTATCCTTATTGTCCTCGTTTACAACTATGTAGCAACAAAGACTACAATCGGTCGTTATTTATATGCAGTTGGTGGCAACGAGAAGGCTACACAGCTTTCTGGTATCAACACTAAGAGGGTTTACTTCTTCGCATATACAAACATGGGATTCTTAGCAGCTTTTGCTGGTATCCTTACAGTAGCTCGTGCAGCTTCTGCTCAGCCTACTTACGGACAGTTTTACGAGATGGATGCCATCGGTGCTTGCTTCATTGGTGGTGCTTCAGCTTACGGCGGAACTGGTTCTGTATTTGGAGCTATTATCGGTGCTCTTCTTATGGGCGTTATCAACCAGGGTATGTTAATCATGGGTGTTGATGCCAACTATCAGAAGGTTGTAAAGGGATTAGTACTTCTCGCTGCGGTTATCTTCGACGTAATGTCTAAGAGAGAGAAGAAGTAAGAAGGGAGGAGCGAAAAGTGAAAGACAAAATTTTAAATGTAGTTAAAGAAAACACAATGCTCATTGTTCTTGTCCTGGTTGTTCTCTTCTTCAATTTTACAACTAAAGGCATGATGCTTATGCCAAGCCAGTTCAATGCGCTTATCACACAAAATGCATA
>JAEEGF011731712.1_pt1 | contig 27248 bp, 19 predicted proteins | sample 9134171 | NCBI WGS metagenome assembly JAEEGF01 (sample SAMN16246542, study PRJNA631951) | gut metagenome | biome: gut microbiome; feature: rumen; material: AP-attached | host: Bos | place: Iran: Karaj | collected 2018-10 | reverse complement strand
CCGCGAATTCATCGATGACGATCAGCAAATGTGCCAGAGAAGGCAAGCCATATCTATCGCTCCATGTTTCCAGATAGGAATCGAAGCCGCTGACAGCCATGCCGCTCAAAGAAGACATCTCATTGAACAGCTTCTGTCTTCTCAGGCATTCATTCTTTAAAGCGATGATCAGCCTTTCAAAAGCTCCGTCTTCCAGATTGCTGACGGCAGCGATGATATGCGGGAGGCTCCTTCCTTCATTTGTCAGTGCCTCTCTGATGCCGCCTCCCTTGTAGTCGACCTGGACGATATTGAAATAGTCTGGCGAGTACCTGATGCACAATGACAGCAGCATCGATATGATCAGCTCCGTTTTTCCCGAACCGGTCGAGCCGCCGATCAGGCCATGCGGACCCTGTTTCTTTTCGTGAAGATCGAAACTCAGCAGCTGATCGCCCTCATAGGCAAAATCCGCCCGCAGTCCTTTCGGCTTCTTCTGATAATCCTCAGACAGATCAAGATCCCCAAAAAGCTTTCGGAAACTGTGGTCTTTATCCTTATCAAAAGCGATATTGTAGCGTCCCAGTCTTGCAAAACCCTTCTTCAGATCCAGGACCTCTTTTCTGTAAATGAAGGAGATCCTTTCCTTGCCATAAAGGACTCCGCTTTGATTGAGGTATTCGACGACGCAGCTCCGCTCCTTCTTCAGATCGTCCATCTCTTCCAAAAAACGGATGACACGGATATTCGGATCGCTGAAGACCTGATCGCTGTCTTCATACATGAAAAGAACCAGCGGCTTATCCGGCCTGAGAAGATCCACATCCTTCAGGCTCCTTTCATCGAAAAAGAAGAGACGGCGATCTTCATAGAAGAGGTGCGGCAGGTCATAGAACGAAGAGATCAGATCGCTTCGTTTGGCATAGACGCCTATATAGAGATCCTCACAGCTGTGCCTGTAGGCCAGTTGCAGAAGCAGCCATGTGAAGAAGTGATCCTTTTCCGATCTTTTACATACGATGCTGAGAGACTTGTCCTCCTTGAGATCGACCATCAAAGGAAGCGGGCCGATCCCGGATAGCTTCTTTTTGATCCCTTCCAGTCTTTTGTCGACCTGTTCATCTCCACTTCGCTTATAGATGAGGTCTCTTTTTTCATAGTGTCTTCCTATGCTCAGACAGAGGAAGTCGGGATCTTCAGCATTCAGACAGAACGGATCTCTTTCTTCATCCAGAACGGAAAAGTCCCTTTCCTGTTCACTTTGTACATACGATCCGATCTTTTGATCGATCTCTTCTTCATAGTCCTTCAGATAGGAAAGATATCCTTCCCTGTGTGTTTTCAGTTTTTCTGCCTCTTTTTTTCTTTCCCTTCTGTAAAACAGGAGAGGAAGCAGCACTCCCGTCACCAACATCGCTACAGGCGAGATCAGATAGGAAGACAGCTGCAGGAAGCCATAGCCCTGATGCAGGTTCGAATAGAAGCTCATCGCCGCTGTGCTCAGCACAGCCAGCGACATGATCGAATTGGGTAAGATCGTCTTAAGGATGTCCTGACCCGTCTTTTCTTCCATTCCTTCATACTCTTCAAGCTCCGGAATATCGAGGACGGCTTTTGTTCTCATCAGGCGATACCGGGGATGATATCCTCTTTTGGGATAGCTGATCTTTCTTTCCTTGCACAGATATCGCTCCAGCCTGTTCTCGGCCAGAAAAGAGTTCATATAGAGGAAATCGCCGTAATAAAAGATCCTGAGACCCAGGAAACAGATCAGATCCCCTTCTTCAAGCCTGAATCCGTCGTAGCGCTTCCCATTGACTAAAAATGCGATATCGGCATCGATCGTTCCGTCTTTGATCATGAGTACAGAATCGCCCATATACGGATCCTGATACAGGACGTCCGCCTCTCTGGCCGCGACCCTGATCTGTTCCCTGTTCCTATAGAAAGCGTAATCCTCAAAACCGCTGTCATCCCGATAGACGTGAAGCAGCAGCTGATAGTAGCCTTCCGGTGTTTCGATCGAATAGGTCCCGTATTCCAGACAGACATTCTTTCTGCCATCGCTCAGACAGTAGCCATCCTTCAGATCCAGATAGCACCGATCCTTCCGGCAATAGACCTCCAAACCCTTATAAGAGAAAGCCTCATCCGCCCCCTTCAGCAAAGAACTGATGTACTCTCTTCTATCCTCTATGATCAGAAACATCATCCTGTCGAGACCAGTATATTGACATAGGACTTGTATTTCCCATCCTTTGTCCTCACCTCGATGCGGGCAGAACCTTCACGGATCCCTTTGACGAGTCCTTCACACACTGAAGCGATAGAGGCATCGGAGCTCTCATAAATGATATCTGAACTCTGATATGTTTCCGGAAGCGATCTGATCGTGATCTGATGAGTCTCACCTTTCTTCAGAACTTCCGCGTAGGAATCAAGGACGATGCGATCGATCTTGACCTCCTGCATCTGGGGAACGGTCTCCCTTTTCTTTCGCGTACATTTCTCGACAAAATGGCCGTTCTCGATATGATGCAGATTGTTGAAGACCTGGTCCTCTTCATCCATGATCGAAAAAGATCTGGTAAAGCCAAGACTGTACATCTTCGAAGAAGGTGTATTGACGATCAGATCCATCAGCCAGTGCAGGGAGACATCGCCGCAGACCAGGACATCGGGATTGCCATCAGAAAGCTCGTTGAGTCCGGAATAAGGGACCACCGAAGCGACACTTTTCAGATCGCCTTCTTCGTCATAGAGATGCAGGGTCGATCTGACCAGGCCCTTGATACCGGTATCCAGCTGCAGATCGGTCAGTTTTGTCTTCGCGATCTCCAGACCGCAGTTCAGACCTAAAGTTGCCTTTGCGGAAGCTTGCAGGATGCTGTTGAGGTCGTGTTCCTCTTCATTGATGTAGCGGATCTGACCGTTCTTCGTCTCAAAACCGATCTGATTGCTGCTGTTGAGGACGAACTCCGTCTTTCCTGAGGCATAGAACTTCACCAGCACATCCAGATCGATGCAGGCAGTCGGGATCTCCGGGATCGGGACCTTGATCCGGCAGATCGGTATGCTCGCCTCCTGGGCTGCACTTTGCGGTTCGATCAGCGAATGCAGCAGTGACATGAATGAAGACGGGTCCAGATCTTTGAATTTCAGATGATAGTTGCGATACTTGCCAGTTGAGATGCCCAGTTTTTCACAGGTATTGAAAGACAAGGTGAAGAAACAGTTCTTCAGATCGTTCTTCCTGCTGTGCCACCTGATCACAGGCTTCACATTTCTGATGGAGACATCCAGATAGACATTCAATCCGTTCTCATTCCGGGAAAGATGCAGATCGATCCCCGAAGCATTCAACGAGTAGGATATCCTGAAACCTTCATTGTGAAAGACATGACTGCCATTTGATGAAAGGAGCGTATAGTACTCGTTGATATAGGAAGTGTCCTCATACTCTTCTCCATATGGAATGATGATCGCCTTCTCAAAATCGATATAACCGCTTTCTTCCAGGTCCAGGCTTTCAAAGACTTCATCGAACGCTGCCTCCCGTCTGACCATTCCCTCTTCACTGTCTTTTTCTACGAGATAATAAGTATCGTCTTTATATAACAGCGATCCTTCTTCGAGCGCCTCTTCATCACTCAGGGGCTCTTCACAGAATTCATAATCATGTATCCTGCTGATCTCCTGATGATTGAGATAACGGACAGCTTTGGCAATGACCTTATCCGCTGTCTCTTCATTGACGCGGTCTTTGCCTCTGACGTCTAAAGAAATGAAAGCGCAGTTTTCCAGGCTCTCTAAAGGGTCGCCCTCCAGTTCGATCAGCCTGCAGATCGTCAGGCTCAGATAGTCGTAATCGAGCTGTCTGTCAAATAAGGAGGCTTCACTTCTTTCCACGACGCCCCACTTGTATAATCTTTCAAAATTATCATCAAGATCATCGCTGGATCCTATGCCGCTTTTCAGCGCCAGATCATTGAGATAATCACCAATAAAATAAGAAGCGTCTGTATGACAGGCGCAACAGGCAAACAGAATGAATAATAAGCCTGTCAGACAAACGCTGATCTTATGAAGAGAAGTTTGATGCATTCGCTGTGATGGTAGATTCGAGCGAATCGTAATCGGTCACGGTATTATCCAGAAACCGGGCATAGGATTCGATCACTTCTGATTCATCGATGAACCTTCCGGAGAATTTCCGGAACCTTGACAGCAGCATCGCCTCGCCGTCAGAAAGCCAGACGGCATCGAGCTCATTCATGATCCTGGATACATAGGACAGTATCGTATCCAGATCAGAATTGCATTTCCTGATCTGCGCAGCACAGTCTGCGACCTCAGGCAGAGTGATCCTGATATTGTTTTCCATACACTCTTTCCTTATGCAGATCTCAGACGCACAGCCCTGGCATAGATCTCATCCTGGGTCTCACGATAGGCTCTGGCGGAATTGCGCAAGAAATCCGCATACTGCCTCATGATGATGGAGATCTGCCTAAGATCATTTTCAAATGCCTTGATCTGGTTTGTAAAAGCCGTATTATCTTTTCCTTTCCAGGATGAAGACATCTTGTCGACCTGAATATAGATCGCCTGATAGCTGCGATCATAATCGCGGTTCGCCTCTTCAATGCGGGCGGCGATCGATTCAAGTCTTTCCGGTTCGACCATAATTGATCTCATAAGTTTTCCTCCTTCACATCTTTATTTGCCAAAAAAGGCAGAAATCCTCGAAGAAATGAAAGAGATGGAAAAGAAAGCACAAAAAAATGAGAATCCCTTCTCATTTTTTGGCTATTTCAGTCTGATCTTCTATCTGATCTTCAGGATCTCCCCGACTTCCTTGCGGGGACGAGGTTTCACATCACCATCCCTCTTGCCGATGGCGATCACTGGCATGATGATCTCATCCTCAGGGATCGCAAAGTATTCACGCAGGACAGCTGTATCGCGCAGGCCCATGACCAAGGTGTCATAACCCAGTTCGCAGGCTTTCAACATAAGATACGAATTCTGCAGACCCAGGTCGTAGCTGCCCCACAGATCGCCTTCTTCAGCCATCTTTCCATCACCGACTCCGCCAGACAGTCCCTTCTTGAATGAAGCGACGATGAAGGCGGCATTGGTGCTTGAACGCCTGTTGAAATCAGGCAGGGATCCATTGACAGCTTCGATCGCCTCCTTTGACAGGGCGACATAGTAGCGTCCGGTCTGGCTGTTCTTCCAGGATGCGGCCTGCTGAGCACATCTGATCATCTTTTCGATGTCTTCTTTCCTGACTTCAGCCTCGATGTACTTTCTGATACTTTTTCTGTTTCTGACTAACTCGTTGAATTCCATTTCTCTCTCCTTAAATATCTGTGACCTCATAACGGATATGATGAGACATCTTCTCCCCCTTCTTCAGCACAGGCAGAAGATACTTGTCTCCATAATTGATGCCATTTGGAAAGTACTGGCACTCCAACGCGATGCCGCCATACGGCTTATAGACCTTTCCATACTTGCCTTTTTCACCGTTGAGATAAGCGGCCGTGTAGACATGCATATCCGGAAGATCGGAATAGACGCTCAGCTGCAGGCTCTCGTTCCTGAACTGTGCCATCAGTTTCTCATCGAGATTCTCCCAGACGTAGTTGTTGTCGATGCCCATCGCAAGTCCGGAAAGATTATCGCCTATCCTTCTGAATTGAAGGAAATCATACGGCGTATCGTTGACTTTGCATGTCTCATCCAGTGTCAGAGAGTACTGATCGGTCGGTGCATAGGTATCTGTCGTGATAAACAGGCAGTCATTCAGGATATCCTCTTCACCCAACGTGAAATAGGAGTGATTCGTGATATTGAAGATCGTGTCTTCATCGCTCTCCCCCTCAAAAGAGAAGTCGAGACTGCGTCCTTCCAGTCTGTAGATGACCCTGGTCAAAAGATCCCCTGGAAAACCTTCCTCCCCGTCTTTCGATCTGTAAGACAGGACGACTTTTTCCGTATCAGCCTCTTCACAGTTCCACATCTTAAAAGCAAATCCGTTCATGCCGCCGCCATGCAGCTGGTTCATGTTGTCATTGACGGAGAGCTGATACTCTTTCCCGTTCAAAGTGAAACGCGCATTGCCGATGCGGTTGCAGTTGCGGCCGATCGTCGCACCGATGTTGGCTCCGCCATAGCGGATATAGTCTTCATCGCTGTCGAAACCCAGGACAAGGTCCGTGCCGCTCTTCTTATCGATGAATCTGCACAAGGTCGCACCGAGTTCACTGATCTCAGCCTTCAGATATTCATTTTCAATGATGTATTTCATTTTCTGCCCTTTCAACCGATCTTTTTGACAGTCTTTCCCTCTATCATTTTACCATAGACGATCGCTCTTTCAGGAGGCAGATCCGGCTCATTGATCATCTGGATCAGTTTCCTGGCGGCCAGCTGCCCCAATTCCTTCGTGTTCTGTTCATAGGTGCAGAGATTCATGATCTTGGCCATGTTGATGCCATCGTATGCGGCAGCTGAAATGTCGTCAGGAACGCTCAGGCCTCTGGAAGTGATCGCCTCCAGACCGCCGATATAGGAATAATCATCCGGGAAGATAATGCAGGTAGGCCTCGGATCCATGTTCAGGATCTCTTCCGTTTTCTTTGCGCAGTCCAAAATATCGTGATAATGTCCGGACAGGACGTGATCTGTAGGGATCTTCAGACCCAGCTGTATGCAGGCACTGTGAAAGCTGGTGAGTCTTTCAGCAGTGACACTGGTGAGATCGCCGTGGATAAAGGCGATATCCCGATGTCCCATCGAATAGAGATAGCGCACGATGGTACCCAGGCCTTGCGAATTATCCGAAAGGACAGCTGCACAGCCATCCAGGACATAATCCACAGCAACGACCGGGATCTTTGAAGAGGCAAGTTCCTGGATCTCGGGATCATTGAAATCCGCCGTCATGATGACGACACCGTCAACATTGCGGTATTCGACATGTTTGAGATACGTCGTCTTTTTGCCGGCAATGGCGTGATTGATGAAAGTGATGTCGTAGCCGCTTTTTTCCGCCTCACGCTGGAAGCTTTCCAGGATCATGGAAAAATACTCGTGGCTCAGCCCCGCTCTTTCATCCGCAAACAGAATTCCTATATTGTATGTTTTGTTCGTCTTCAAAGCTCTGGCGGCTACGTTGGTCGTATAACCGAGTTTTGCCGCAGCCTTGCGGACCTTCTCTTTCGTGGCAGGAGAGATATCATCCTGGTCATTGAGGGCCTTGGAAACTGTCGCTACCGATACATTACATTCTTTTGCAATATCTTTGATCGAAGTCATAATCTATATCAGCTCCAATAATTCTTTTCTAATCTTATCGTAATGGGCATCCACCAGACCGAAATCCATTTCCTTATAGGACCAGAGGCTCCTGCCTATCTGATACCTTTCAAAAGCTGCGTGGATACAGCGGAACCACTTCAGTGTCTCTTCGGGATCGGCAAGATCGATCACGCCATATTCGCCGCAGTATAAAGGAACGTTCCTCTCTTCAGCGATCCGGACGGCTTGATCAAACAGCTGAAGGAAATAATCCTCGCCGATCATCCTGTCCTCATCCGGGAAGGACTCCTTGTACTCTTTAGAGATCTGCCGGGAGCTCAGATACGCATATTCCTTGTAAGTCTTGTCAAAACCCATGCGGAAATCCCGATCCATGCCCTTGACCCAGTAAGCTCCCTGATGTGTGAAAACCAGAGGCAGATAGCAGTGGAAATTATAGATGATCTTATCATCGTAAGGCGGATCCAGGTCTTTGATGGCTTCGATCGAATTGTTGTGATAGCCTCCGACCAGGATCTTCATGTCAGGCGCATCCTCCCGGATCCGCTTTATTGTCTGATGGATGATCCTGTTCCAGGTATCTGAGTATTTTTTTTCACTGACTTCATTCAGCAGTTCAAAAGAAAGATGTTCATAGCTGCCGAAGTTCCTGGCAAAAAGCGACCATAGATCATAGAAGATCTGCTGGTACTTCCCGCTTTCAAAGAAACCGTGTTCATCCTCCGCGTCATCAAAACTGAAACCGGGCGTCTTGTGAAGATCCAGGATCATGTTGAGCCCGTTTTCTTTGGACCATTCGATGCACCTGGCAATCCTGTTTAGTCCGTCTGCCTTGTAAGAGAGATCTTTGTTGAGCACCAGCTCGTAATCGACCGGGATCCGGACATGATCAAAACCAAGAGAACGGATCCTTGAAAGATCTTCCCTTTTGATGAACTGATCATATCTTTTTTCACTGTGATCGCATTGCGAAAACCAACCGCCCAGATTGATCCCATGCATATAGCCTTTAAATTTTCTCATAAGACCTCCCCTTCAAAAAAAGCCTTGTCAGACAAGGCTTTCAGAATTCCAGATTTGTCTGATCCTCTTTAGAGAAGACGTGGCAAACACTGCCATTGAACGTAAGAGAAACTTCCTTATTGGCGTAGTCTATCACCTTGCCTTCCGTCGGAACAATGGCAATGACATCCTTATCGCCCACCGTCATATGCAGGTGGCAAGAAGGACCCATTAATTCGGAAACATCGACTTTTCCTTTGATCCCGCCTTCACCTATGACTATGTGGTCAGGTCTGACACCCAGGATGACATCCTGTTCTTCAATACCTTTGGCAGCCATCCTTTCCTGCTTTTCATCCGCCAGCACGGTCTTATATCCATCGGAAACCACAGCATATTTGCCGTTTTCTTTGATCAGCTTCGCATCGAAGTAGTTCATCTGCGGCGTACCGATGAAGCCTGATACAAAGAGATTTCTCGGATGATCATAAACTTCCTGAGGTGTGCCGATCTGCTGGATGAAACCATCCTTCATGACGACGATACGATCGCCTAACGTCATGGCTTCTGTCTGGTCATGCGTGACATAGACGAAAGTTGTATCGATCCTCTTTCTCAGTTTGATGATCTCGGCTCTCATCTGGTTACGCAGTTTGGCATCAAGGTTGGATAATGGTTCATCCATCAACAATACCTTTGGATTGCGGACGATCGCTCTGCCGATCGCAACGCGCTGTCTCTGACCGCCGGACAGCGCTTTCGGTTTTCTCTTGAGATACTGGGTGATATCCAATATTTCAGCAGCTTCTCTTACCTTGCGATCGATCTCGTCCTTAGGAGTATGCTTGATCTTCAGTGAATAAGCCATATTGTCATAAACAGTCATGTGCGGATAAAGAGCATACGACTGGAAGACCATGGCGATATCTCTGTCTTTCGGAGCGACATCATTCATGTATTCTCCGTCAATGTAGAGCTCTCCTGAAGAGATCTCCTCCAGACCTGCGATCATCCTCAATGTCGTGGACTTGCCACAGCCGGAAGGACCGACCAGGACAATAAACTCCTTATCAGCAATATCCAGATTGAATTCCTGAACGGCAACGACACCGTCTTTGGTGATTTGAAGGTTCCCCCTCCTGTTTTCTTTCTGGTCTTTTCTGCTTTCTGTAAATGGATATACTTTCTTGATATTGATCAATTTTACATCTGACATAATTTATCCCTAACCTTTCACACTTCCTGAAGTGACACCTTTAATGATTGATTTCGACAATATCGTATAGACGATCATGACAGGCAAGATCGCCAGCAGGATGAACATGAATACTTTGCCCTGATCGAATTTGGAATAATCAGCGGAACGCAGATTCGCGATCATGATCGGAACGGTCTTGTATTTCTCTTTCGTCAGCAGCAAAGCTGGCATGAAGTAATTGTTCCAGGAGGAAACGAAAGAGAAGATCATCTGGACGGCAACTGCCGGTTTCATGATCGGAAGCACGATCTCGTTGAAGATCCTGAATTCGCTGGATCCGTCGATTCTTGCTGCTTCGACCATCTCGATCGGCAGAACGCTTTCCAGGTACTGCTTCATATAGAAGAAGACCACCGGTGCAGCAATGCTCGGGATGATCAGCAGCCAGAGCTTGTTGGTGAGGCCGAACTTGTAGGCCAGCTGGATGAAACCGACGGCTGATACCTGTGAGGGGATCATCATGATCGCCATGATAAAGGTGAAAACAATATTCTTCAGTCTAAAGTTATATACATGGATGCCATAAGCTGTCAAAGCGGAGAAATATGTTGTAATGAGTGCTGAACTCATTGCCACAATAAAGCTGTTGACCATGCCGACCGGAATATTGATCGAGAAATCATTCCATGCATTGTAGAGGTTTTCCATGAAGTGTCCGCCCCAACGGAAGTTGAACGCTCCCTGCATCTGTGAGTTTGACTTGGAAGCCATCAGGATCAGCAGAAGGAAGCAGAACAGGCACAGGAAACAAAGGAAAAAGACGAAGCCATATGCCAGGATACGGCTGATGATCAGAAGGAATCTGGCTTTTTTGTTGGTGTTTTTCATTTTGATCCTCCTTAATCCTTATACTGTCTTGCCAGTGATCTGTATACGAACATTCCCAAGATTCCGGTAATGATGAACAGCATGACAGACAGTGCACCGGACATGCCATAGTTCTTGGAGATCCCCAGATAGTTGTTCAGCATCATGATGACGGTCGTCGATGTCATGTTCGGAGTACCCTTACCATTGGAAATGACCTGAGGCACATCGAACATCTGGATACCGCCGATCATCGAAGTGATCAGGGCGTATGACAGGATCGGCATCAGCAGGGGCAGCGTGATATCGAAGAAGACATGCAAGGAATTTGCGCCGTCCAGGTTTGCTGATTCGAACAGACTCTGATCGATACCCATGATACCGGCCATCAGGACAATAGTCGTATTGCCAAACCACATGATAAAGTTCATGCAAGCAATGATCGTCCTAACCGAGATCTTGGTTGCGAAGAAGTTGTAATACTCTTTCAGGATCCCTGTTTCGATCAGGAATTTATTGACGGGTCCGACATTCGAGAACAGCGAGAAAACCAGCATCGAGAAGGCCGATGCCATGATTAGGTTCGGCATGTATATGATGGTCTTGGCGATTCCCTGGCCTTTCAGATTCAGGCGGGAACTGGTGAATAAGACAGCCAACAGCAGTGCGATCAGGAACTGCGGGACTGCTCCGGCGATCCACATCGCCAGCGAGTTACCCAGATAACGCAAGAAGTCGATCGTGCCCGAGCTATCCGGTGTCAGCAGCTTGATGTAGTTGCCTAAACCGACAAAATTGGGTCCGACCTGTTCCAGTCCGTTACGGTAGTTTTCAAAAAAACTGTTGTATACGGTAAGGAACTGCGGAATCAGAGTAAACAGGATGTATGAGATGAAGAAGGGCGTGATAAAGATGTAAGCCCACTTCGCATAGCTGACCGACTTGCGGTGCTTTTTTTCATTTCCTTTTGCCATACGATTTTCCTTTCTTATTCTTAAACAAAACAAGAAACCCTTTCTATGCTTTGTTTAAAAAACTGTGGCAGAGTGTTACCCCTGCCACAGTGTTTTTTCAAATGGACCGATGATTAAGCTTCCGGTACGTTGATTGCAGGGTATTTCTCGTGCAGAGCCTTGTAGAAGTTTTTCAAAGCTTCTTCTTTGGTAACGTTGCCCTGGAGATATTCTACGAAGTAAGTCTGGAGGCTTTCGTTGCAACCCTGGTCATAAATTGTCTGGTTCTGGAACTTGATGTTCTTAGCACCTTTTGCGAAGACAGCTGTATCGTTCTGGCCGCCCAGGTATGGGTTACCGAAATCAGGATCCTCAGCAAACTTGTTGTTGACAGCCTGGTTGTTGGTGAACTGTGCTTCGTTCTTGATCAGGTTCGTGCAAACTTCTTCGTCATTGATGAATTTGTCCATGACATCAGCCAGCATCGTAGGGTTGTCGGAACCGGTTGCAGCCAACAGCCAAGTGCCTCCCCAGAAGAATGCCTGCGGACCATCACAGAGACCCCAGTCACCAACGGAGTCAGTGCCTGCTGCAACAGCATCAGCGCCGAATGCAGGGCCCATGCAGAAGTTGTAGTACCATGCAGGTCCGAAGAAGCAGAATGCTTTGCCGTCTTTCGCAGCCTGTTCGGTCGTTTCAGCATCCCATACGCCAGAAGTCAGAGTGTAACCGTTCTTAACATATGCTTCAGCCTGATCCATCCAAGTCTGGATAGCCGGATCGATCTGCAGATTGTTGTTAGCGTCGACCCACGGAGAAGATGTGTTGTTTGAGAATACGCGGTAATCTTCAGCGTAAGAAGAAGTCATCAGATAACCTTTTTCAGCGCACTTAGCAGCGACTTCGTCGAATTTTGCCCAGTCAGCAACAGCAGCCTGGACTTCATCCGGATCAGAAGTGCCTAAGACATCTTCGGCGATGGAACGGCGGTAGATCATACCAGCCGGGCAGCACTGGAAGGAGACACCCTTGACAACGCCGGAAGCATCCGATGCAGCTTCGACCGTGTAAGGATAAGTGTTAGCGAAATTAGTAACGCCTAAAGCCTTGATATCCTGAGTGTAATCAGAATTCGTATACTTTAAGATGTAATCAGCTTCAGCCAGGAACATATCGACTTTTTCATCAGCAGCTGCGGATTCCTGATTCATTAACGCCAGGTCCAAAGCATCCTGATACTGAGTTCCTTCGTTCGGTACGATGGTCCATACTACCTCAATACCTTCCGGTACTGTATAGTATTTTTCAAAGAAACCTTTGAACTCTTCATTCCATGCATAAATGTGGAATACCTTTCCTTCGCCTTCTTCTGCCGGAGCAGCAGGTTCTTCTTTCTGTCCGCAGGCAGTCAGCGAGAGGACCATAAGCAGAGCCAGTAAGATACTTAACAGTTTTTTCATTATTTCTCTCCCTTCCTATTAAGTAATTGCGCATATGATCGCATATGCGGCCTTTACGTTCAAGTGTTTGGCAAACTTAACTTAAACGTTTTCGTTAATTTAAGTATAGCACATTTTTTCTAAAGTCAAGCACTTTTTTTGCAAACGTTTACAAATCCCTATTTTAAAGGCTTGTTTTTATCGAAAAATACATTTATACTTAACTTAATCGATTAAGTTTTTTAATTTGGAGGTAAATAAGTATGCAATTCGGTCATTTCGAAGATCAGAAAAAAGAATATGTGATCAGCAACTGCAGGACACCTCTTCCTTGGATCAACTATCTGGGAAGCGATGAGTTTTTTGCCTTACTCTCAAATACCGGAGGCGGTTATGCATTCTATAAGGATGCAAAACTCAGAAGGATCACCCGATACAGATACAACAATCTTCCGCTTGATCAGGACGGCTTCCATATATATATAAAGGAAAAGGATGTGATCTGGAACCCGGGCTGGCAGCCAAGCAAGACCGAACTCGATTCATATGAATGCCGTCACGGTCTGGGCTACAGCATCATCACAGGCACAAAAAACAAGCTCAGCGTCAGACAGGAACTCTATGTCCCGAAATATGACAACATACTCTTGATGAGAGTGACTGTCAACAATACATCAGATCAGCCTAAGAACGTCGATCTCTTCTCCTTTGTGGAATTCTGTCTATGGGACGCCCAGGACGACACCACCAACTTCCAGAGGAATTATTCGACCGGTGAAGTCGAAGTTGAAGGATCGAACATCTATCATAAAACGGAATACAGGGAGAGAAGGAACCATTACGCGGTCTTCTTCGCCAATAAGAAGATCGATTCGTTCGATACCTCAAGAGACTCCTTCATGGGCCTCTATGGTTCCCCTTCCAGCCCGGAAGCTGTCGAAAACGGAAGATGCAATGATTCGATCGCCCATGGCTGGCAGCCTGTCGGCGCACACCACATTCATCTGCAGCTGCAGGCAAACGAAACGTATGATGTCATATTCGGACTGGCTTACGTCGAAGTTCCGGAAAAAGAAAAATTCATCGCCCCTGGCATCATCAATAAAGCGCCGGCAAAGAAACTGATCGCCAGATACGACAACAACAAGAAATTCGATGCCGGAATGAAAAAGCTCAGACAGTTCTGGGATGAACTCCTTCAGGGCTTTGAAGTCAGGACACAGAACGAAAAAGTCGACCGCATGGTCAATATCTGGAACGCCTACCAGTGCATGGTCACCTTCAACATGTCCAGATCTGCCTCCTACTATGAATCAGGGATTGGCAGAGGCATGGGCTTCAGAGACTCCTGCCAGGATCTTCTCGGTTTCGTTCACATGATCCCGGAAAGAGCCAGGGAAAGGATACTGGATATCGCAGCCACCCAGAAAGCGGACGGCGGCGCCTATCACCAGTACCAGCCTCTGACCAAGAAAGGCAACTCCGACATCGGCGGCGGCTTCAACGATGACCCGCTCTGGCTGATCGCCTGCACCGACGCCTATATCAGAGAGACCGGTGACTGGGACATACTGAAAGAGAAAGTCGATTTCGACAATGACCCGAAAAATGCCGCTCCCCTGCTGGAACATCTCCGCAGGAGCTTCAACTATACGCTCAACAACCTCGGACCGCACAAGCTTCCGCTCATCGGTCGCGCAGACTGGAACGACTGTCTCAATCTCAACTGTTTCTCCCGCTACCCGGGTGAATCCTTCCAGATCAGCGGACCGAGCGAAGGACCGGTGGCCGAATCCGTATTCATCGCCGGCATGTTCGTCAAGTACGGGAAAGCCTACAGTGAGATCCTGAAACACCTGAAGAAGAATAAGGAAGCAAAAGAAGCGATCCGGGCCGTTCAGGACATGGAAAAAGCCGTCCTGAAAGACGGCTGGGACGGAAGATGGTTCTTAAGGGCATATGACGCCTTTGGAAAGAAGGTCGGATCCAGATACAACGATGAAGGAAAGATCTTCATCGAACCGCAGGGCATGTGCATCATGGCCGGCATCGGCGTGGAAAGCGGCGAAGCGCAGAAAGCACTGGATTCCGTTCAGGAAAGACTGGAAACAAAATACGGCATCGTCTTGCAGAACCCGGCTTATACGACCTACAGGCTGAATCTCGGTGAGATCTCCTCCTATCCTCCTGGATACAAGGAGAATGCCGGTATCTTCTGCCACAACAATCCGTGGATCGTCTTTGCCGAAACGATCATGGGCCATGGCAACAGAGCCTTTGAACTATACAAGAAGACCTGCCCTGCTTTCCTGGAAGAGATCTCCGAGATCCACAGGACGGAGCCGTATGTCTACTGTCAGATGGTCGCCGGTAAAGATGCGCCGACCTTCGGCGAAGGCAAGAACTCCTGGCTCACCGGAACGGCAGCCTGGACCTTCACTGTGCTGACACAGGGCATCCTGGGCATACAGCCTGACTACGAAGGACTCAAAGTCGATCCGTGCATCCCTGACTATGTCAAGGAGTACAAGGTCAACAGACGCTTCAGAAACACGATGTACCACATCACGATCAGAAACGAGAGCGGAGCCCAGAAAGGCGTCAAAAAGATCCTCGTCGACAGGAAACAGATCGAAGGCAAGATCATCCCTGTCTGCGACAAGAAAAACGTCAAAGTGGAAGTCATCATCTAATATCCAATAAGGCGGATGTAAGGATTCGCCTTATTTTGACTAAAGGAGATCATATTAATGAATCATTTTACGATCGAAACCAGCAGAAGACAGTCCATGACTGCTTTGGATCGCGCAAAAGAAGTCTTTTCCGATCAACTGCATCAGTACAGCGATGCCCTCTTTTTCGATGCGAAAAGAGACAGGGTCTTCGCTTTTACCGGACTCAGGTATCACGCGCCGGTCTGTACGCATCTGATCAACGATCCGCAAATCTACACGTATCTCAAGGATATCGATGGGGACATCCTCTTTAATGAGGATCTGGATCTCTATTATAACGGCAGGTTCCATTCCATCGACGGCCCCCTCAAAGAACGTTTCCAGGTGATCTTGGACAGGATCTATTCCTCTCCGGGAACGCTGAACGATAAAGGCGAGCTGTGCATCGACCTGAAGAGCTACCATATCGGCTCCCACTACGGTGTCAACCTCCTTTTAGGAGAGCGCAGCGAATATGCCGACTGTCTGCAGTCGACGCCTAAATCCGTGCTTGATGAATTCGGAAGAGGCTCATTCAGAGGAAAACAGGAGAAACAGGTCCTTGCGACCAGGTATGTCCTCTCTCCCGACGAGAACGGCGAACCGGCCAACAGGCAGTTCTATATCACGGAAAACGGGAAACAGATCTTCTACTCCCTGGATGTCAGACACAACGTCAAAGAGGCATACTGCCTGCATTCCCAGAACAGGACGATCATCACCTACGAGACAAAAGACGGCTTAAAGATCGTCAGGACGATCTTCCTGCTTCCCCAGGAGGAAGGCATGCCTACAGCGGTCGAAGCACAGAGGATCGAGATCTTCAACCTCAAAGAGACGCCAAGAGATCTTCGCATCATCGTCACAGGTATGTTTGGCATCACCGATCCGGGCACTCTGGCCGGCGATATCGTCTATGCCAATGTCGTCGTGGAAAGTGAACTCTATTATCATCAGGGCAGACCTGTCGCCATGACCGCTCACCATCAACCGAAGGCCTGCGACAGCGAAAAACGCTTCGCCATGTTGCTGCAGGATGGATATCCATTTGATGAATACTGTTCCAGTCTCTATGACTTCATCGGATCCGGGACCCTCGAAGAACCGGAGATGATCTCCCGTTTGAACAATGCTCATTCCCGAAGACAGGCCGCCTTCTTTGCGATGGCAAGATCCTTTGAACTCAAAGACAAGACGACCATCGACTGTTTTGTCGGCATGGACGACAAAGAGCCGGATGTCAGAAAACAGTTCGATGAGGATCTTCATCATCTGTATGAAAAATACAGCGATCCGAAGAATCTTCATGAGACCTATGAGAAGATGATCGAAGAGAATGAACGTTACTTTTCTTTCATACAGGCAAGCGGAAACGACAGTCTTGCCGACTCCTACCTCAATGGAAACCTTCCATTCCAGGTCCTCTATCAGACCTTCGTCTCCCGCTCCTTTGCCTGGACACAGAAGTCCTACAGAGAGACCGGCTTCAGAGAGATCCAGGACATCTTCGCCTCCATGTACTATATGCACGCTGCAGGAAAAGATGAACTGATCAGAAGGCTGCTCAGATCCTGGGCGGAAAACGTCTTCACTTTCGGCTATGCGTATCACAATTTCACATCCAGAGGCAAGGAAGCCGGCATGTGCTCGGATGACCAGCTCTGGCTGATCCAGGCTATATACCGCTATGTCACGCTGACGGATGACCTCGATTTCCTGAAGGAAGAAATGAAGATCGCCGGATCAGATAAAACAAGACCACTGTACGAAACGCTGAAAGCGATCATCACCTATTCCGGAAAGATCTCGATCGGAAAACACGGTCTTCCACTACTGGATACCGCCGACTGGAACGACTGCCTCAGACTTGACAAGGAAGTCTTATGGGGCCCGCAGAAAGAAGAAGCCTATTTCAGACAGCTGAAAGAAAAAGGACAGGACTTTGGTGTTGCTTTCGAGAATGAACAGTCCGAATCCGTCATGAACGCCTGTCTGCTCAAGATCGCGGCTGACGAAGTCTGCGAGATGGCTGAAAAGCTTGGACTTGAGGAACTGATCTGTTTGTCCAGAGAGATCTCGGAAAAAGTCCACGCATCCGTATACGAGAATGCCTGGAAAAAGGACTATTATGCCCGCTGTCTGATCAACGATGACAGAGGATACACTTACCTGGGTTCGACCGGGGATGGCCTCTCTCTTGACGAGAACATCGATGGGACCTATTATCTCAACGGCTTCTCCTGGCCATTACTGGCGGATATCGCCGATGAAAGACAGATCAGGATGATGCTGGATATCATTGAAAGATACCTCAAGACCGATGCCGGACTCAAGCTGGTCACGCCTGTCGATTACGACAAGCTGGGCATCACGACCGGATCATCCTTCTACTTCCCGGGCGACAGAGAGAATGGCGGCGTCTTCAAACACGCGGCCATGATGTGCACGGTCGCCTGTTTGAAAAAAGCCAAGACCGTCAAAGACGAGGACCTCTCCAAGCGTCTGAAAGATCTTGCCTTCTTCATGATCTCCAAGACACTTCCATACAAGACACTGGAAGATCCTTATGTCCTGAAAGGCAATCCGCGCTTCTGCACCCAATACAACAATTCCGAGACCGGGGAAGGCATTGGCCCTATCCTGTCCGGAACGGCATCATGGCTCACTCTGGCCTATTATGAGATCCTGGGCATCAGGATCTCAGGAGACATCTTCTGCATCGATCCGATCATCGACAGCGACCGATATCACTACGCATTGAATCTTGCCGATACCTGTATCGACGTGACGATACGGAAAGAAAACGGTCACAGGGTCGATCCGTCCAGCAGATTCATTTTCGATGGACGGGAAAGCGATCAGAAGATCAGACTGCCTCACGATAAAATGAAACATCAACTGGAGGTCATCCTATGAAAAAGATCATATTGCTGTTCATCTGTCTGCTGCTTCTTAGTTCCTGTGCCTCTTCTCAAAAAAAGTCATTTGATGGCAAAGACAGGCCTTCTTCAAGAGGTGCCTTGCAGGTCATAGATGGAAAACTCTGCGGCGAAGATGGAAGACCAGTCATGCTCAGAGGGATCTCGAATTACGGCATTTCCGTATCGGAAAGATACATCAAAGACGAGACCTTCCATGACATCGCCCATGTGATGGGTGTGAATGTTTTCAGATTTGCCCTATACACTTACGGTGTTGGTTCCTTCGGTTACTGCACAGGAGGAAACAGAGAAAAACTCACTCAGCTGGTCATGGACGGTGTCGATTATTGCGAAAACAACGATATCTACGCTATCATCGACTGGCACATCCTCTCAGATGGCGATCCAAACAAATATATCAGCAAAGCAGAAGAGTTCTTTGATGAAGTATCAAAAAGATGCAAAGACAAGAAAAATGTCCTTTATGAGATCTGCAACGAACCAAACAAGGTCGAATGGCAGCAGGTCAAGAACTATGCGAACGTCATCATTCCTATTATCAGAAACAACGATCCGGATTCCGTGATCATCGTCGGCACACCGGACTGGTCATCCCGGGTGGATATTGCAGCTCAGGATCCCTTGGACTATCCAAATCTTCTGTATTCTCTTCATTTCTATTCCGCATCCCACAAGCAGGAATCGCGGGATAATGTGAAAAAAGCGATCGAAAAAGGCCTGCCGATCTTTGTAAGCGAGTATGGAGTCACAGCTTCCACCGGTGATTTCCCTTATGATCTGGACAGTGCAGATCTCTGGATAGATTTTCTGGAAGAAAACGGCATCAGTCATGTCATGTGGAATTTTTCAACGGTCAAGGAATCTTCGGCCGCTCTGAGAAACGACTGTCTCAAGACGAATGGATTTGAATATGATGATTTCTCAACTTCCGGTCAATGGCTGATTGATATGATAGCAGAAAGAAGCAAAAAATGATGATGTCCTAGGACATCATCATTTTTGAATCCAGACCGAATTCACTGCTCAGAAACTGTGATTCGTATAATTTCTTGTAGATCCCGTTTTCCTTTTGGATCAGTTCATCATGGGTACCCTTCTCCTTGATCTTCCCATTGGCGACGACCAGGATCTCATCGGCGTTCTTGATCGTGGAAAGCCTGTGGGCGACGACGATGGTCGTCCTGCCCTGTTTCAGGTTGTTCAAAGCTTCCTGGATCAGAGCCTCCGTCGCATTGTCCAAAGCGCTCGTCGCTTCATCCAGGATGAGGATGGACGGATTTTTCAGGAAGACGCGGGCGATCGAGAGACGCTGTTTCTGGCCGCCGGAAAGACGGATGCCGCGTTCACCGATCTCGGTATTGAAGCCTTCAGGCAGGGACATGATGTAATCATAGATGTTGGCCTTCCTGGCCGCATCGATGATCTCTTCTTCTGTCGCGTCCTTCTTGCCATAAGCGATATTGTCGGCAAAGGAACCCGAGAATAGGAAGACATCCTGCTGAACGATACCGATGTTTTCCCTGAGAGAATCCATCGTGATATCTTCGATATCCGACCCGTCGATCGTGATCTTTCCATTGTCCGGATGATAGAACTTCGGAAGCAGATGACAGATCGTCGTCTTGCCGCCTCCCGAAGGACCGACAAGAGCGATCGTCTTGCCACTATCAACATGGAAACTGATATGATCCAATACTTCCCTGTTTTCTTCGTGATTGTAGGAGAAACAGACTTCATCAAAAGCGATGTCACCTTTGACCTTTTCCAGTTCTTTCGCCCCGGTCCTGTCTTCTTCGACAGGCAGATCGAGGATCTCACAGAATCTTTCGAAACCGGTCACGCCTTCATCGAACTGCTCCATCCACTGGACCAGCTGCAGGATGGGACTGGTGAAGAAAGAGATCGAAACGATGAAAGAGGAATAGTCACCGAAACTGATCAGGCCTCTGTACAGGAAGATGCCACCGGAGATCAGACAGACGACATTGTAGATGTCCGTCACGAAGATCGTCGCGGCATGCTGGATGGCCATCGTGACATACTGACCTCTCTTGGCTTCCACAAAAGCCTTGTTTCCGACCTCAAACTTGTTCATTTCCTTATCGGAATTGTTGAACGCCTTCGTGATGCGGATACCCGATACGGATGAATTCACATCCGCATTGATCTGAGCCAGTGATCTCCTGGCCCTTCTGGAAGATTCCAGGTGCTTCTTGCGCACGATCAGGGTGATGACCACCAGCAAAGGCGAACACGAGAAGATGATCAGAGCCAGCGTCGTATTGATGCTCGACAGATAAAACAGTGAGAAGATCAGCGAGAACGATGTCATCACCAGCATCTCCGGCCCATGGTGCGCCAGTTCGGATATCTCCTGGAGATCCGAAGTGATGCGGGACATGATCTTGCCGGTCTCGTTGTTGTCGAAGTAAGAGAAAGGCAGTTTCTCCAGTTTGGCGAAAAGTTCCTTCCTCATATCGGCCTGCAGATGTGTGCCTACCATGTGACCGTAGTAATCGACGCTGTACTTCATCAGCATCTTCAGGATATAGGCGGCCAGAAGGACGCATCCGAAGATGATGATCTCATTGAACCTGCGGTTCGGGATGAAATCATTCAACATCCGCCTGGTGATGATCGGATAAAGGACACCGATAGCCGAATTGCCTAAAGCACAGCTCATGTCAAAGGCAAAAGTCTTCAGATAAGGTTTGTAATAAGATAAGAATCGTTTAAACATACACGTAAGATTTTATCACAGGCGGATCCTTTTGATCCGTCCGACGCATTTGAAAGCCCGTCAAAACGGGCTTTTCTTTTTATTTGACCAGGTGGAAATCCGTCTGTCTTCCGGCCAGGAAACAGACTCTGCCATCTTTCAGAAGGATGTCTGATTCCATCGGGAAACGCAGTTCTTTCTGATACGTCTCGCAATAGACTGTCGCATTGAGTTCCAGGGAATAAGCCGTATTGTCATGGACAGGATAATCTCCGCTTCCCTCGACGCCATTCTGCTTGTCCCAAAGTCCGATCGTCGGACCGGCCGCATGGCCATGGAAGCCCAATGGATGGGTGTAGATGCAAGGTTTGATGCCTTCTGCCTTCGCCTGTTTCAGCGAATCCAGAAGCACCTCATTGCCTGTCTTGCCGATCTTCAGGTTCTCGATGACGATATCCTGGAGACGGTTGGTCACCCTGATGCCGTTCTTCAGATCTTCAGGCGCATCGAACTCATCGTCTTTCAGGATGTAACAAAGCTCCTGGGTATCAGTGCACAGATTGAGATAACGGAAACCGACATCACAATGCAGGATGTCGCCCGGAAGGATGATCTCTTCCCCTTCCAGATGCGTGTCGCCGTTCCGGTTGATGGATACTTCGTAGTCAAACCACGGTTCCAGCCCCAGATCGATCGTCTTCTGCAGCATCCAGTACTTCACATCATCCGCCGTTGTGACACCCGGATGGATGACTTTGTTGGAGAAAGCCTCCGCGATCATCGCATGAGCGATGCCGACGATGCCATTGTAGGCGACCATCTCTTCTTCGATCCTCGTCTCCAGCCAACCAACGGCGATGTTCTCGGCGGAAACGATCTTTCCCTTTTCCTCCTCGCTGAGTTCTTTGACAAAGTCTTCATAGAGGGAATGAGACAGACCATCGGCATACGCGAAGGTATCGGACATGTTCAGACCGATCTTCTTCACGTTCCAGCCTCTCAAGGTCTGCGCAAGCGTGGCCATCTGGCTCTTTTCCTGATCGGTCCAGAGCTGTTTGTAGTTTGGCATCGGATAACGCGTCACAGAGAAACGCTCGACCTTTCCTTCCTCGTTCAAATGGAAAAGGATGATCGTCAGCCTTCTGGCCGTGATCTGGTCATAGGTCGACAAAGTCCAGAAAAGCGGATCCTCGTTGTATTCATTGTTGATGATGACCCAGGAGTCGATACCGGAACGCTTCATCAGTTCCGGAAGAAGGACCTCCAGTCTCTTGACGAGCCACTGATCGAGCAGCTTTCCTCTCTGTCTGTAGCCAAGGATCTTGGCCTTCAGTTCATCGACGCTGGGAACACCAGTCAGCAGAAATTCCTGATTTGAAACAGCCATAGTCTATCCCTATATCACGAAATCGCCGTGTTCCATGACGACGACTTCTTTTCCGTCAAATGTCGTACCGACGACCTTGATGTCATCTGTGCCGATCATGAAGTCATTATGTGAGACAGCGAAGTTGACACCCTTCGCATACAGTTCTTCCTGACTCAGTTCCGTGCCATTTTTGACACAATCAGAGAAACTGGAACCGAATGCCAGGTGGCATGCGGCATTCTCGTCGATGAGGCCGTTGTAGAAGATCCTGCCCATCTGACGGATCGGAGACTTCTTGGAGACCAGGGCGACCTCGCCGAGCGATCTGGTGTGTTCATCCCTGAACAGGGCTTCTCTCAGGAATTCGACATTCTCGGAAGCAGCGCAGTCCACTGCCAGACCATCTTTGAAAGTGATCGAGAAATCCTTGACCAGCTTGCCGCTGATGAAAAGCGGGAAGGATGCATAGGCGATGCCATTGACGGTCCTGAAATCAGGATCGGTGAAGACTTCTTCCGTAGGCATATTCGCGACATATGGCGCATTGACATTCTGTGAACCCATCTCACCGGCTGAACACCAGATGTGATCCTTGACCAGATCCATCGTCAGATCCGTGCCCAGTTCAGATGTGATATGCAAAGACTTGAAATTGAAGTCATTCAGTTTCTTTGAACGGACAGCCAATTCTTCACAGTGCTTCTTCCAGTTCTCCACCGGATCCGTGTCTTCATCGACTCTCATCATCTTGCAGATGCTCTCTTCCAGTCTGGCATAAGCTTCTTCATCTTCCAGCTCAGGGAAGACCTTCTTGGCCCATTCCATGCTTGGATAGATGGTGCCTGTCCACTTCAGACAGCCCTGATGGATGTAGTGACGAACGACATTGCGCAGTTCATTGCCGGCAAAAGCCTGCGCTTTCAGGTTCTCATCCGGTACATCAAGGTTCAGTGAAGGACGGCTGGCTCGGACACCGAGCTGAACACCCTTGCCGGTACGAAGGATGGAATCGAGACTCTCCTTCTTCCATTCAGGCAGTGCCCTGAGTGTCTCAGGCGTGCAGTTCAACGCCTTGTAGTGATTGATCTCGGCATCTTCGATGAACGCCTCGACATTGGCTGCGCCGGCCGCAAAAGCCTCTCTGGTGATCTCTCTGGCCAGATCGATCGCCGCTGTATCTGTCTGTAAGACGACAGTCTCGCCTTCCTGAAGGTTCACGCCGGTCCTGATCAGGACTCTGGCGAGTTTTTCAAGCTGCCACTTATTCATCTTTTCTCTTCTCCATTTCATCCATCACGATCTTTTTGATCTGTTCAACTGCCTTGTCGGCATCGGTGTTGTAGACGACGTTATTGAATAACGGAGCGATCTCCATCTCCATCTTTGCCTTGTTCAGTCTTCTTTCGACGGAAGCTTCATCATCCTTGTAGATCTCGTGGATCTGCTTTTCCAGCTCTTCGAAGCTCTCAGGCATGACGAAGAAACAGATGCTCTCAGGGATATTCAGTTTGATCGGTCCGACACCCTGCGCCTCAACTTCGATCAGGACGTTCTTTCCCTTGTTGACCAGGAAGTCGATCTGTGCCTTCGGAGTGCCGTAATAGTATCCGTTGAACTCCGTATACTCCAGAAGTTCCTTGTTTTTCACAGACTCTGCAAACTGCTTGTGAGAGACGAAATAGTAGTCTTTGCCATCCACTTCGCCTTCCTTCTTGGGACGGGTGGTCTCAGAGATCGAGAAAAAGAGGTTCAGGTCCGTATCCGCCAGAAGCTTATCACGGATAGCACCCTTACCGACTGAACTCGCACCGCTTAATACAACAACTATACCTTTAGCCATAAATCCTCCTTAATGACACAACGCGATCAGATCCTTCAGCATCTGATAAGAACGTTCAAAACTATCAAGATCGAGCTTTTCCTCCGGCGTGTGGACATTGGCACCCTTCGGTCCGAAGGTGATGATATCCAGTTTAGGATTCAAAGCCTTGAATACGCCACACTCATTGCCGCCATGTCCGGCATGCTCAGTGAGTGTGTTTCCATATTTGGCGACGACCTCCCTGAGTTTTTCCCTCATTTGTGATACCGGTTCAAAATTCCAGCCGGAATAACGGTTTGCCAGCTCAAAACGGACATTCAGTTTACCTGCCAGTACTTCCAGTCTGTCCTTGAGATCCTCGGCGGCATGATCCATCGCCGAACGGATCAGGATGTCGATCCAGACCTCCTTTTCATCACTGATCGCGACACCAAGGTTGAGCGAAGTCAGCGTCAGGCCTTCGATGGCCATGGAACGATGCTGGAAGCCGTTTGGCATCAGATAGCAGTAATCGATGATATCCATACCATCAGCGATATAACGGCCGCACTTGTCGATCTTTTCGACGCTGACCGTCACATCCGGATCAGAAAACTCGAGTTCTGTTCTGATATTCTTTGCGCTTTCTGCAAAGAGATCTTTTATCTTTTCAAATGCCGTATCGGAATTGAATGTGATGCTTGCAAGACGCGGAATGGCATTGTCTTTCTCACCGCCGGTGAGACGGACCAGTTCAAAGTCCATGCCCTTCTTCACAGCCTCTTCGATGACGCGGGAAGCGATGACGATCGCATTCCCCTTTTCCAGATGGATCTGGCCACCGGAATGTCCGCCACTGAGCCCCGTGATATCCAGACGGTAGCTTTCTTTTTCGCTCTGCTTGAAGTCCGCATCTTTGTGGATGTAGACGGTGAAGCCTCCGGCAGCCGAAACGCCTGTCGAGGTCTCCCCACCGCCATCCAGATTGATCATGCGGTCCGCTTTGACATCTTCAGGTCTGATCTCGACCGAACCCAATAATCCGATCTCTTCCATCGTCGTGAAGAAACACTGCAGAGCCGGATGCGGAATGTTGTCATCATCCAGGATCGACAGCATGTATGCAACGCCATGTCCGTCATCTCCACCCAGAGTCGTATCTTTGGCATGGAGCCATCCTTCCTCATCGACATAGAGCTGCAGCGGATCATTTTCAAAATCATGATCACTGCCTTCGACCTTGGCCGGTACCATGTCGATATGCGCCTGCAGGATCAGTGCCGGTGCATCCTCATATCCCTTTGAAGCCGGTTTTTCAACGATGACGTTAAAGACTTCATCCTGTTTCCACTTCAGACCCCTCTTCTTGGCAAACTCGACGATGAAGTCGGAAAGCTTCTTTTCATGCCTTGAAGGATGCGGGATCTTTGATATCTCATTGAACCAGTAATTCTGAGGCCTGCTCAGATCAAATGTCGTCATAACTAGGGTCCTCCTTATTTCAGATGTTTATCCATCCAGTTGCTGATCTCGGTCAGCCTTCTGATCCTGTGGGTCGGCTTGCCGGAACGTGACAGTTCGTGGTTCTCACCCTTGAACAGACACATCCTGGTCTCGACACCGTTGCAGGTCAGAGCGGTGTAAAGCTGCAAAGCTTCAGGGACCGGGCAGCGGTAGTCTTCCGTGGAATGGATGAAGAGAGTCGGCGTCACGGCCTTGTTGACGAACTTCAGAGGCGACATGCCCCACAGTTCGCCGGCGCAATTCCTCACATCGCCGAATTCCTGTTCGATCGGGAAATCGATGCCGTAATCGCTCACGCCGACTTCCGAGATCCAGTTGGAGATGGAACGCTGCGTCGCTGCGCATTTGAAGCGGTCGGTCTGTCCGATGATCCAGTTGGTCATGTAACCGCCATAGCTTCCTCCGGTCACGCCCAGTCTGCCTTTGTCGATAGCCGGATAAGTCTCCAGCACCAGATCGACGAAGGCCATGATGTCCTGATAGTCGATGCCGCCGAACTGATGACGCAGATCGGCAAAGAAATTGCCCTTGCCATCAGAACCTCTCGGATTGCAGAACATCACGAAGTAACCCTGTGATGCCCAATACTGCATCTCATGATAATAGACTTCACCATAAGCTGTTTTAGGACCGCCATGGATATCCAGAATGGCCGGATACTTCCTGTTTTCATCGTAATCGATCGGTTTCAGGACCCAGCCATCGATATCGACAGCCTTCTTCACCGTCAGTTTCTGCGGTCTGGCCACATAGTTGTCCTTGAAGACTTCATCATTGTAAGCAGTCAGTTTCACCACTTTGTTATCCGTGACTTTGTATACTTCATCCAGGTCCTGACCCATCATAGCCAGCACATAGAATGCATCGCCGCATACGACAAAGTCATCCACACTGCCGTTTTCCAGAGAGACGACAGTTTTGAGTTCATCATCTTCGATCTTCAGGACGATCGTCTTATCCTTGTCGACTGTGACGAAATAATTATCCTCACCGTCTTTGAAATAGTTCTTGTTCCTTCCATAGCGGGAATCCGATCCGACAGAGTTGTACAAAGAATGCTCCGTATCGATCCTCAATTCCATTTTACCGTCTTTCAGCTCATAGAACTTGCCGGCTTCCATCTCGCCCCAGTCTCTGGCGAAAGTGCCGTTGACATAGATCTTCCCCTTTTCATTGAAGACCTTGCGGACCTGCATCTTCTCGCCATAGATCAGACTGACTTTATCCGTCTGAGGATCATATTCATAGATCTTGTCCCACTTTGTCTTGTAGGTCGTGAAATCATTGGCAGAGAAGATGATCTTTCCATTCATGACCTCGACACTGGCGACATCGAAGGTGTCAGGCGTGATCTTTCTGACAGAATGGTCTTTCTTGGAGACCAGGAACAGCGCTGTTCTGTTGCCATTGAC